>Ga0308008_1000591_pt1 | contig 14262 bp, 8 predicted proteins | sample Neamet125_FD_203140 | JGI IMG/M metagenome (GOLD analysis project Ga0308008, IMG submission 203140) | Marine microbial communities from water near the shore, Antarctic Ocean - #125 | ecosystem: Environmental > Aquatic > Marine > Unclassified | place: Southern Ocean | collected 2014-07-24
TAAAACCGGATCATCATATGCACCTTCATTATAACTATATACAGCTGGTATTTGAACTCCAGAGCTGTTAGTTGCTGTTGTTATGTCTTGAGTATTTACGATAGTATAATCGTTGAATTCAGGTATTGTTTTTATATATCCTATACCGGTAAAATCTGAAGCAAAAGAATCAACTTGCCAGCCATTACTACCTTCGTAATTTACAGTTTTAAATACTTTTGATAAACTAACTTTTGGATTAAATATAAATTCTACGCTAGACTTATACTGTGTTCCATAAAATTTTGATCTAGGTTGACTAGCTACATAGTGTTGGTATAAACTAGAACTATTATTTTCATCAACAGCGTTAGGACCGGCAGTATAAAATTTAGATTTTAAACTTATAGGTTTAGCTGGTTTATAGCTATACAAACTAGTCCAACCTTGTACTGATTCATCAAAAGATAAAGTATTGTATGTTGCTGTACCTGGAGTTTCACTATAATATTGTATTGATAATAAATATTGTTTACTATATATATCCCAACCACCAATTAATCTTCCTTCACCCATAGCTCCAAATTGATCTCTAAAAAAATCAATCATACCATAATTAGATATTTCAACTATACCATTTGTTTGCAGTCTTAATACTGCGTTTCTATCTTTATCAGTAAAATATTTATTTTGACCATAAACAGCAAAACTTTCAGGGTTTTTACTTATACCAAATTCTCCTGGAAAAGCTGTTAAAGGACCAATTACTACAGCGCCTGTTGCTGTTAATTGACCACCTTCAGCTGTGTATATAGCATCTTTATCTATTAATGCTCTTGTTACTTTTTTTTCTTGAAATATTATTAAATTAGTATCTTCAGCATAAAGTTTTTGTATTGATCCATTTATAGGATCTACACTTTTAGTAATATCATCTCCTACAGAAAACACATTAGTATTGTTAATACCTGTTCTAGAATTAAATATTCCAGAATATATAAGAGCATTACCTCTTATTGATGAATTAGGGTTTTCTTCAACTAAATAAGCTTTAACGCCATAATTTGTACTCGTGTTATTGTAACCGCCTCTAATTCTAGCTTCTTCAACAGCCCAATTTTGAATATTAGGATTATTAGGATTTATTTGTGGATATGTTGTATCACCATTAGATCCATTCCAAGCATTATCACTTGAACCATCTACTGTTTTACGTAAAATAAAACTATTAAAATATTTAACTTCTACGGTTGCTCCCATAATTTATTATTACTTATTTATTTAATTAATTACTATGTTAGAACCCATAAATAATTATCTGATATAGCACCTAGGCTAGGTATTCTATTACAATTTCTTAATTTTACAATAGCTTGAGTACCGTCTTGGCTCCAATTAATAGTACCATTAGTTACATCTATAGAATTAACTTGTTGATATGCTTGATTAGGTATAGTTGTTAAACCATAGTAAATATATACAGTTGTTGATGCAAGACCACTTATAGCCAAGGTTGATCCTTCAGGTATAACATTAGAATTTACAAAAGCTCTAGCTAATAATTCCGCATAACCAGGAGCAGTAGCACTTGTGTTAGAGGTGTTTGAAAAACTCCAAGATATATCAAGCCCAGTGTTGTTTTCTACAGAAGTAAGTGTATAACTTCCACCAAATAAAGTTGAGTTATTAGGAGCTGAAGGCGTAGGTACCGCTGTAGCTAATTCAGCAGAACAAGGTTTAGCTGTTTTTATTTTCTTTTTACCAAATTGATCAAATTCAGCAGTCCATTTTCTTTGAAAATCAAATGATTCAGATATTGGAACACCAGCAGCCCTAGTGTTTGAAGATTCATTACCGTATTTTACATTAATGTTTGATAAACCACCTGGATTTTCAACAACTGGATTTGCTACACCACTGTATGCATAATATCTATCTTCATTAGCGACAGGTGTCCAAGGTGTTGTACAAGACGTATCTGTATAAAACTGAGTTACATATCTAAATCCCCATTCTCTAGCATAAACAGTTGTATTAGGTATTTGTTGTTCAGCATCATTTCTACTTGTGTAAGCTCCACTTGTTACATAATAAGCAAAAGAAGTTACAGAAGAATCACCTAATTGTTCAATAATATTAGGACCTGAGTATTTATTAAAAAGTTGTGTTGGATTATAAAAATCTCCAAAACTTAAAAAAGCTGTTATATTTTCTTGAGCACCACCAACACCCTCATTACTATAAAAGTTCGAAGGGCAAGTATCACCAAAAGCATTAGGCAAAGGAGAAACTGCTTCATTAGGACTAACAGGTGTATTAGATCCTTGAGGAAATCTTACCACTAATCTATATTCTCCAAATTTATCTAGAGGATAATCACTAGCTGGAGTTCCAACATTACCGTCAACATCTCTATACGCTTGGTTTTTACCTACAACAAACATTTTACTACCTGTTGTTTGTATAGTCTGTAAATCACTATCAGATCTTCCAGCAACCTTAGCTTCAAAAGCATCTTCAAGAGAAAAAAATCCTTGACCACTTTGAGGTGATGGTATTGATGCCTGATTTTCTTTGTCTAAAACACCTTGATTTAGAGTAAAACTATTTGAATTTGGACTAACATCATAATTATTTGTTTGAGTACCACCAAATCTACAACTAGAACCTTCAACATCTTTAGCTGTTGCCCAAGTAGAAGTAGGAGTACCATTAGCGTCTGTTGTTCTATATTGTAAAAAACTAGGCCATATAGCTGAAGGATTATCATTAATACCAGGATGTAAGCCATATTGTTCAAAATTATAACTAACAATTATATAAGCACTACCTTCTGTTAAAGGTTGTTGTTGTGGACCTCCTAATGAAAATGAAGAAGCTTGATCAAAAACTTCTCCTTCTAAACCACTATTATCAGCATTAATTGGTGTTGTTCCATTTCTATTTGTATTATAAAGTTTCCAATTGCTACAAGAACCACTCATTGCTAGTGAAGTTTGACTAACATTTCTAGGATCATTAATAGTATCTATATTAGGATTATACAAAGGACCACCAGATGTACCAAATGGAGTTCTGTTTGCATTTGGAACAGCAGGACCAGTCACTGGATTAGCGTCACCAATAGTATTGTTTACTTTAGCCCAATAAAAACCAGAAGATTCAAAACCACCATTTATACACATGTTTTTTATTTGATAAAAGTATGGGTTTAAATTCACGGTAGGATAACCAGTACTTCCATTAATAGACGTGATACAACTTGTGGTTGCGCTACCACCAAGTGTAGTAGAACTAGTACCAGCATCTGTAAGTGTTACGTCTATTGTATATGTGCCTCTAAGAACCCCTGTTTCTTCAGATAAAATACCATCACCATTTGGCTGGGTTGTTATTATAAGAGGTACAGCTCCAGGTTCTCCAACAGCAGGACTTTGAGAAGCTATAGCCCAAGTTAAATTATCTTTATTATTAGTTGTATCCGCAGAACCATTGGTTCCAGTAAAAGTGTATATATTACCTGTTTGACCTATAGGTATAGGTATACTAACTGGACAATCTATTATTGGCTTTAAATTTTTTAATTTTTCTGTTAATATTATTGTTGTAGGAAATCTATCTTCTTCTTGCTACAGATAAATCTATCACTTCAAAACTAAAACTAAAAGAATCACGCACAGGAGAGTCTTGCATGTAATTAAAAAATGTATTAGCTGATATTGCTATATAATATCTATCAGGTGTTTGTAGTCCACCAGCACCTGCTAGTTTTACTAATGTAAATCTATCTGTTGCATCTTCAAGCAACCCATTAGTAACTTTAAAATTATTTATTTCACTTTCAACCACAGGTGATTTAGTACCCGCAGTTACAGTATATGGAAAAAACGATATAATAGATGCTGGCTGATTAGTATAACCTGTTACAGAATCATAAATAGCATTAGGAGATTGATCAGGCTGTATATCTTCATAAAGATTAAAAGTCCAGCTTTTAGGAGCCAACTGCATATCAGTATTTGTTGTAAAACCTTGTATACCTATGCTTGTTAATTCTATAGCTTCATTTAATTGTAATATAGTTCCTGTTGTTGATGTTTCCCAATAAATATCTATTTTTGATTCAAAAGGAGTGGTTTCATATATACCTAAGATTATATCGTAAGTGCTAGCTGCCATTGGTAAAGAACCTATAGGGTTTGAAATATCTGTTTGAGTTGTTCTAGCTAATAATGGATTTGACTCTGTTTGGTATATTTCTAAATATTTATCTATAGGAGTCGCTATATTAGAAAGCAAATCATTTTGTTCACCTATAGTACTTACTGTATCGGCTATAATACCAGGATTAAATTGAATATTATAACTAGGTGCTGCTGAGACATTAGGTGTTACTCTTCCATATAATTGAACTGCACTTCTAAATTGCTTTTGCTCTGGACCAACTTCTGTTAAATCCCTAGGTACTTTATTTATATTATCATTTAATAATGTAATTAAATTAATAGTATTCACAGGATCACTTATCGTTAGTGAATCAGATGCCTCTTTAGGATAACCATTTAATATACCTGGTAGGTATACATTATAATATTCTTGCTCTTGTTGTTTAACTACTATTTTATAAGAATACCATCCTAATGGATTATATTCATCAACAGTAGGATCTCCATTATATAAACCAGGCCATCCACTTGCTAGATTGTGTGCATTTTTATCTATAGGTTGATTAAATAATACTTTTAAAGAATCACCTATCCACGAGTGTATATCATTGCCTATTGCCGAGGTTGTGCTTTCCACATTGTAAGGAAAATATATAGTATCTCCAACAAAAGAAATTCCCTCGTCACCAGAACCTTGCTTGCTTGCAGATGAAAGAATTGTAGTAGAAGATCTTCCAAATTTATCAGAAAAAACAATACCTACTTGATAATTTCTATTTTGTTTCAAAGTATGCATTGGATATTCTCTTATAGACGTTCTTTCTAATGAAGGCAATACCGGTTGAGAAATAGAACTTACTGAAAAACTATATTTATTAGATGCACCTACATTGTAATTAATAGTACTAGGTGGTGTATGTTTGTTTTGAAAATTACCATAAACAACTCTATTACTTATTAATTCTTGAGTTAAAGCTCTTACTGGTACTTTATCATAAACTCTTACTAAATCACCTGTAGGTAATGTTTTAAAAGGTTTTGTTCCTTGATAATTATAAGATAATACGTCGTTATAGGTTCCATCTAAATTTTTACCTAATTCTTCAAAACCATTGTTTCCAGACCTAGGTATAGAATCAACAACCTGTACCGCTTGCCTATCGGATTCTTTGTATAATATTTCTATTTCATTTATTTTTAAAGAAGTAGCAATTTGATTAGCTTTCAAGCCAACATTATTTATATCTAAAGGTAGTGGTATTTGTAAAAATATATTATTAACTTTATTTTCCATAAAATTAACAATAGTACTTCTATATGCTTTGTCTTCGTCACCACTTAAAAAATAACCATCTTGTTTAGGTATAAAAGCAGGTTGAGTAAAAGGAGCCATTATAGAAACTTCACCATCTTCATATTTAAATCTATAGCTAAATCTTACGAATTTATCTTCTAAAAAATCAGGATCTCCGTTAAAATTAGGATTATAATTTCTATTTGTAGTAGCACCAGGTGTAGCCGCTACGTGAGTTTCGCCAGGATTCATTTTACTACTAGCATCAATCATGCTGGTAACGTATTGATCTATGTAATCGGTACCCCAAGTTGTTTGATTAAAAAATATAGTGGTACCAGCTGGAATAATTGCATCAACTTTACCCGCTGCAACTGTTATAGTTGTAGGCGTATAACCATCTAATGTGGTTCCAGTAACTAAACCAGCGCTGGCATTTAATGATGTTGTTAATTTAGCACCTAATAATGCTGTATTTAAAACCCCACTAGGCCCTTTTGCGCCTGGGTTTATACCCTTAAATCCATCAGATTTTAAAACTATACTAGTAGCGTTAATAATTGTTTCTGTTTCTGTAATACCACTACCACCATTAGATAGAAAAAGACTGTTATCTTTATAATAAAGCTCTATAGGTTGAAAAGGAGAATATGTTGCTACAGATATTTGATCTTCAGATATATAATATGTTGGTGTTGTTGATGATGATGGAGATCTTTCTAAAGCTCTTAATACATTTATTTTACGTGGTTGGTTTCTATTGTCAGTAAAAAATAATATATCTTCTAATAAGTTAACAGAATTTATAAGAAAATTTTGAGAGAAATTTAAAAAAGCTCCTTCTACTAGTTTAGTTCCTATAGCTGTAACCGTATTATAAACATATATATAGTTGTTAGCTTCTTTTGAATAATTTAAATTTTGAGAATTATAATCAGCAGCATCTAATTCATTATAATCAGTTAAAAATATATAAAGATTATCACTTAAGTTATCCGTATACATTCCTATTGTTTTTAGTTTAGGAATTATTACTTCTACACCACCTACTATTTGTTTTGAAAAATCAATTAATTTAAGGTTTCCTAAAGTATTCTCTAAAGCACCAACATAGCACCTTCGGATTTACTAACTTGTATATTAACTCCTTCACGATATTCACCATTTGGTAATAACCTGGCATCCAGGTCTTTATTCATTTTGGATTTAATAAACGAATTTTTAACTTCTGCCATTTAATTTAGTATTTTATCCATTTAGATTTACCTCTCATTATTTGAACAAATTCATTAGATTTAATGTTTGATAATCTTATTTTTGCATTTCTTAATTTAGCACTTTTTTCTTTTTTTAATCTTTGTATTATATACTCAGGTTGATTTATTCTGCTAGCCAATATAGCATGCATAACATATGAGTACACGGCTTCTTCTGCTAATTTAGGTATCTGCATCTCTTCATCATAACTAAGACCATCAGATACATATTCTAATATTATTAATTTATCTTTTAAATCACTAGAAAAAGACATTTTTCCTTCTCTATCATTTATAGTAAACCAACCATTTACTTGAGCAAGCTCAGGTTGCATACCAAACCGTTGACCATAACCCATAAGATTACTTCCATACATAGCCCAAAGACCATCAGCTATTAATCTACCTGTTATTTCATCTCTTATAGCTTGAACTGTTGCTGGGTTTTGAGATATCCACCGCTCTTCAGTTAAAGAAGTACCGGTTATATCTGCACCGTTATTATCTTGTGTTGGTATTCCTTCTGAGTCTTGTATAGGTTTTGAATAAGGATTTGAGGTAAGTGTAGTTGGGTATATTATATGTTTAACACCTACATCATCTATCCAAGAAACGTTAACATAGTTAACATAATCTTGTGGTAAAGGAACACTAAGGTTATGAGGTATAGTTAATTCTTGAGAATGAATACTTCTTAAAGTATCATAACTAAATTCTTGTAATGCTCTTTTAGTATGAAATATAACATCTGTTTTTTTAACACTTGATATTAATTTACCAGCACCAACATATGCTACCATAAAATTATTAACAACTTCTTGTACTTGAATATATTGATAACTACCATAATTATCTTGTACAACTTTACCTAAAGCATCTTTATTACCAAAATTACCTCCATTTTCAGTTAATAATTGTATAACTATATAAGTACCAGTAGCTTGTGCAGGTAAAATAAATACGTTATTTATAACGCTAGTTATTATAGTATATTCTGTAAAAGTTCCATTGCCACCAGTTGTACTTCTGTATAGTCTAAAGTTGTTATTATTATATGACTTAGCTGTAGGATCTCCACTTCCAAAAGTTATATCTGTATTAAAATTTGCCGTAAATGTTGTTTGATTGTTTGTAGCAATAAATACCTGTGTACCTGCGTAATACTGGGCACTTGTTTCTGTTATTAATCCCCCATTAGGTGTTGCCATAATTTATTAACTTTTTTGATTTATTTCTTCTGTCTCTACTTGTTGAGCTGCAGCTTGAACTATATTTGGATCTCTTATAACAATACCTGCATATATTAATATTTTTAATATTAATTCTGTTTGCTCACAACTATGTAGATCAAATTGAGTAGATCCTGTTGTTGTTGTACTAGGATTATAAACAGCTTCGTTATAAGTATATTGGCCTAAGGTACCTACACTAAATCCCCACCTAGGATCTATAGGTCTTCTTATATAATCTACTTGTATATCTCCAGCACTAACTATGCTAATTGGTTTAACATAAAGATAATTATTTTCATATAAATATACTGGATAAGTAGTTGTTGGTTTAGTTAATAAAGATTTATTTATATGATAAAAATCACTTCTATCAACTCTTTGAAGCTCTGTTGTGTTTTTGTAAACTACACTACCTATTCTATATACTGTTGAGTCTGTATTTGCGTAAGAATCTGTTGTAGGTAATGTCCAATAATTAAGATTACCATTGGTTGTATATATTGCATTACCAAAAGTTTTGAATATAGAAATTCTATCATCAATGCTAACAACTCTATCGGCATAATCTGTATTCGTTTGAGGTATTCTTATTTGTTGATTTAAATCTTCAAAGTATTTTTCAAAAATCTCTAATTGCACTTGTGTACCAATACTATTAAACTCAGTTGGTGTCATATACCCCCTTTGTTCCTTGTTTAATATAAGTAAAACAGTTTGATATACAGTATTTACATTTATAGCCATTTTTTATTTTTATTATAATAAAGGAGGCGCGAAGCCTCCCTTATTAGTATTACATGTTAAGAAAGTTTTTTCTCTATAGATTTAAATATTTCTAAACCTTCATCTGTTTTAAAGAACTGCGCCATAGCAGAATATGGATGTTCGTCAAAAGGTACAGTCATTAGTTTTTTACCGTTAGACGTCCATTTAAATGTTCTTTGATCATCTGCTAAAGTTATTATTTTAGCTTCAATTGCTTTTATAGCAAAGTTTCTTAATTGAACATTATCATCTTTAGCTAAACTTAAGAAGTTTCTTGGTTCTTGTTTAGCAAACACAAGTAAATCTCTTTTGATCTCTTTAGAACTCATCTCTGATACCTTAGATCCCATTTCTACTCTAAGAATTGCTTCAGCTTGATCTATATCAATTGCTCTAGCTGCGTTTAAAGCGTCTATTTCTATTTCTAATTCAAATAAATCATCTTTAGCGTCTTCAACAACATTTAATTCTGTGTATTTTATGTTTTTTAAAGGATGATATAAAGATAATATTTTTTGTAATGGTTGATTTTTTTTAGAAACATTTAAAGTTCCATCTCTAAAAACAATATGACCTAATGTGGCTTCACCTTTTTGCTCATCTTTAAAAGGAGAGTTTTGATTAGTTGCATATCTAATTTCTCTTTGTTCATTAGTTTTTTCATCAAACCACAATAAGGCATGACGAGTAGTATGTCTTCCTGGTATTTTGTAAGTTAAAGGATCATTATTCCCTTTAACATAATATGTTCTATCTTTTATTTCCCAACCATCTTGTTGGGTTATTGTTTTTGTTTTCATGATATAATATAATTAAATAATTAAAAAAATAAAGTAAGAGTGCCCGAAGGCACCCTTATCTTTACACTAATATTAAACTCCTTGGAATAAAACAAAGTTGTTAGCAGCTTGTACAACCAAACATCTTTCAGATAGGAAGTTAACTTCCATAGCATCAAGGTTTGAAGATACAGCACCACCAGCAGAACCAGTTAACCAAGACTTCATACGTCTGTCTTCTGTTTGAGAAGCTCTATATCTAACGTGTAAGAATGGTCGTCTGATGTTTGTTCCTAGAATTTGGTCATAAACTGATGAAGTTCCAGCCGGAACTAAAACACCTTCTATTGAAGATACACCTACTTGAGCACCACGTGTAGATGCGTCATTTAAGTATTTCCAATCAGTTTTATAAAAATCATAAGAACCTCTACGGAAACCACTAAATCCTAGATTTAATGCCATTTCTTCAGAGTTTTCAAATAATCCATAAGCAGTACCTCCCTGTGCTCCGTAAGAAACATTTGAAAGCATGTTGTCAAATTCTAATGAAGTAGATCTATTTAAGAAAAGCATATTTTCTTCAATAGCTCCTTGAGTATCTAGATTCTTAAGGATTTCATCAAAATCATCTAAACCAGCAGCGCCAGCAAATCCTATTTCAACATTACCTCTTTGTTGGATAGCAGCAAACATACCTTGTGTACCTTTGAAACCAGCTGCATTTGCAGATCCAGCACCAAGAGCAGGGGCTAATTCACCTTCAACACATACCATTTCTAAGTAATCTTCAAAACGTAATCTTGTTTCAGATTCAGCTTTTAAGTACCATAAATAACCTGTTGTTCCATCTTCTGTAGCAACTTCAACCCAACCAATTTGAGCCATATCTGATCCGTTTATTGTGTAAACGTTTCTGATAATAACTGGTGAGTTAGCAAATTGAGTAAAAGAAGGTGTAACTGTTATTTGTGGTTGTAAAGCAGTGGCATTAGCTAAAGCTCCAGCACCTGCATTAGAAGTAGCAGCACCTTTAACAAATTCTGAACCGTAAACAAATATTTTTACTGTAGCACCTAAACCACCTGTTGTTTGAGCAGTATAAGGAGCGACTGTTAAAATACAGTTACCACCAGCACCCGCAACACCATTAGTAGCTGTTACAATAGCTTTTATCTCATTACCAGCATTATCCATTGCAACTACTGTTTGACCAGGTCCTATAACACATTGCTGTGGAAGTGGAGCTGCACCTACAGCGATAGTAAAAGTAGATACACCAGCATTAACCGCGTTACCTACATTAGTGTAAGCTATGTGTAATCTGTTTTGTTCTGACCAAATTACTTGATCTGAAGTCATTGGCATTTCTGCCCCTACCATACGTAAGAATCCTGATAACGTTCTGTTTCCATAACGCTCAACTTCTTGTTCGTATACTTCTGGTAAGTATTGTTGTATAAAGTCATTTGCACCCCCATTAAATGCGAGGTATGCATTTGGTAAGAGTTGCTGCGTAGGTGCAGGAACTATCGAACCAAACTGTGGTATTAAAGCCATAATTTATTGTTTTTTAATTAAATGTTTTTTTCTTTATTTTTAATGATGTAGAATCTTGGCCACTAATTGCTTTTACTTTAAATCCGTTAACAAAAACTTCACCTGATGCTGTTTTTCTAGCTTCAGTACTTATGTTTTTGGATTTTGCTATAGTATCTTTAATCGCATCGGTTTTACCTTGTTCATAAAAATGCTGAGCAATAGTATCAGCGTTCCTAGCCGCATACATAGCTTTATGATAGCCTTTAGTATCTATAACATCACCTTTTTTATTTAAGAACGTCTTAACTATTTTAGTAATATCTGACTGTTGTTCGGCTACTTGTGCAGGATCTTTTACTCCATACCTAAATTTTTTATCTCCTAATTTAAAATCAAAACCTTTGAAATCATCATTTAATAGATCTTTGGTACTTTGTTTAAAGTTCTCATGCTTTGCTGCATTTGCTTTTTCATCTTCGTTGTATCGGTTGAAAAAGTCAGTAGCTTTTTTTTGCTCTTGGGTTACGCCTGGCCTCAACTTGATTTCATCGTAATATTTACCCTTAAGATCTTCTAAAAAACCTTTGGCTTTTGCAACTTCTTCTTTATAAGCAAGTTTTTTCTTTCGTACTTCTCTTGCTTCTTCTAATTCCTCATCAAATGAAAAAGAATCTTCAATAATAAAGTTTCTTTCATCATGGTCTAGGTGAGGTCTAGCTTTTTTGTAATATTCATGTAATAATGTTTTATCATTAACATTGCTGTAGTCAGCATTTAAACGGGTGTAATCTTCAATAGTTCCACCTGTTTCTTCCATGAAATCGATTAATTTTTCTATATTGTCAGGTAGTTTTTGTGTTTCAACTTCCTTTGATATTTCTTTTTGTTCTGATGCGGTTGTGGTAGTTTCATCGCTTCCTGCCACTCTATTCTTGTCAATATTATCTTCTTCATCATCTATTAATTGTAAAGGAGATTCTACTTCTTGCTTTTCAGCAACATTTTCATCGGACTCGATCCGTACTTTGTGGTCCACTTCCGCGCTAACTTCGGTAGGTTTGACCACATCCACTTTCTTTGTTTCTCCGACTTGAATGGCATCTTCTTTTTGTTTTATAAGTTGTTCATTTTTATTAACAGCACTTAAGTCTAGTTTTGTTATTTTAGGTTCTGATAAATCACCTAAGTTTTTCATTTTTTTTGCAGACTTTACTTTAAACGTACCTTCTTGTTGTTCTGTAGTGTTTTCTTTTATTTTCACTTCAGGCTCTTTTACTTCTATTTTTTTTGTTGACATAATATGATAATATAAAATTAATAATAAACTATTAAGAACTAAATTGCTCTAAACCAGATTCATTAAGTGGTCCACTGCCAGATTCAAAATCAGTAGGTAGTAAATCACTTTGTCTTTGCTCAATCATTTTACTTTGTTGAGTAGCTTGAATTTGTGTTCTTTTATCTTTTCGATCTTCTATTTCAGCTTCTCTACCTGTTTGACGTTGAGCTTCCATTTTAGCAAGTTGTAAATTGTATTGAAATTCTTCAGCTAATATTTGTTTTTTAATTTCAGCCTCTTGCTCCATCCTTTGTATTTCAAATTGAGATTTCGCTTGTTCAATTTGTATTTCTGTTTGAGCTAATGCTTGGTTTTTTTGAACCTCAGATAAAGCAGCTTTTTCAGCAGATTCAGCATTGGCCTGTGCTTGAGCTTGTATGTTTTCTAATTGTTCAGCTCTTGCTTTTTCTTGTTTTTGTTTTTGTTTAGACTTAAGTAATTGATTAGCTAATTTTAAATTACTTATCTCTCTTATATCTATTGCATCTTCTAATCCAATATTACCTGATTGAAGAGCTATTTGTATACTTTTTTCTAATTGTGCTTTTTCTTCTTCATCAGGCTCTAACTCTAAAAATATACCAAAATCATGCATGTGTAAAGATTCTAATTCAGCAAGTGCTCCTACATTAAATGTATTTATACTTTTCATTAGAGAGTCTTTAGTTAAAGGATATCTTAACATATCAGCCGCTCTTAAACTTATGTTTTCACAAACTCTAACAGTCATATACATTAAAGATTGAAGTATATGTCTAGTAGCAGTATTAGAACTAGCTGCCGCTAATTTTTGTAAACCAACTAAAGCATTTTTATCTGGAGTACTTCCATCTCTAGCTTCATTTAATCCTGTTACGTCTCTTATCATTTGTAAATAATACTGATAAGTTTGTATCATTGCTTGTATTTTAGATATACCTGAAGAGCTTTGTAATTCTTGAACAGGTATTTTACCTCTATTTGCATCACCATCCTGTGTTAAAGATCTACCTACTATACTACCTGTTTGAAAATACATGTTAAGTGCTTCTTGAGGATTATAGTTTGTGCCATTGCCAAGATCTACTTCAGCTAAGCCATCTACGTCTAAGTAAACTCCATCAGGAACTATTCGAGCTAATACTTGTTGTAATTTTAAGTGTGTTATTTGAATCATATCAGCAAAACTAACAGTCTTACTTACTATGGATTCTATTCTTCCTTGATACATTCTAGGAGAAGTTATTATATAATTCATGTTAACTTTAGTAGTATCGGCTTGAGGTCTAGTCATATTTTCTGACAATTCCCATTTTAACATATTATCTCCTAAACCTAAAACTTTAGCACCAGTATATAAAACTTCTATGGACCTAGAAACTCTTTCAAAATTATCGCTAGGTGGAGGATTAAAAGTATCAGGTTTTTCTAATATTTTTTCTAAACCTTGTTCTGTTCTTTTTATTTTAAAAACTTGATCGTGATAAGTTTTATATTCAAAAAACAAAACTTGAACTAAATCTTGTTGATTTTGTCCCCACCAAGTATTAGTATAAGAATTTCTACCTGGATATTTTTGTATATTTTCTAATTCTTTATCAGTTATGTCGGGAAATTGTCTTTTTAATTCTGACAAAGACATATTTTTAACTTCACCTACATAATATATATCTTCAAAATTAGGATCATCTGTGTAAGACCAAACTAAATGTGCTGGATTAACATACTCTACTGTTATTCCTTCCGATAAATTAAAGTTTGTTTTAACCGCACTTATACCTAACACCGTTAAATCATAAGCAAGTTGTTTTTTAGTTTCATCAAACTTATTATAATTTAAAACATTATTTATTATTTCTTCTTCTGCTATTTCAATACTTTGTTTATAACTAAGTTGCATAAAAAGATCTAACTCTTCTGGGTCGTCTGGT
>Ga0308008_1000595_pt1 | contig 14179 bp, 8 predicted proteins | sample Neamet125_FD_203140 | JGI IMG/M metagenome (GOLD analysis project Ga0308008, IMG submission 203140) | Marine microbial communities from water near the shore, Antarctic Ocean - #125 | ecosystem: Environmental > Aquatic > Marine > Unclassified | place: Southern Ocean | collected 2014-07-24
GAACGAAGAAAATATCTATTTAAAGTTTTTCCGCGTATATATTATAATATGAATCAATACAAAGATCCTAATTATAATGCTAATTACCGCAAGAATAACGCTGCTAAAATTGCCGCACAACGAAAAATATATTATGAAGCAAATAGAACCAAAATTTTAGAAAAACAAAAATCTAATTATGTGGATAATTCCGAACGTAAAAAAGCGTATTACCAAGCAAATAGACAGATTATTCTCAATAAAGCAAAAGCAGTATATAAAAAGAAAAAAGAAATTAAAGCAAAATATAAAATTGTAAAACTGGATCACCCAGATAATTAATTTCTGCTTCTACTTGCTCCAGATTTACCTGGATCATTTTGGACTTTTCTTTCACCGCTTCCTCCAGATGATTCTTCCACTTCCTCAAGTCTTGGGACACCCACCCCTCGGCGTGTTGCTGTTCCACCTGCTCGTCTTGAATCTCTTCTTGACTGGTCGTCGCTTGATGTTTCTCGCGTTCTTCTATCACTATCATATTTTAACCCCCTTTCTCTTCTCGCTGTTTTTTCTCCTTCTACTGCTCTCTCTCTACTTAATTGTGCTCTACTTCTTGTATTAGGTTTTTGTCCTTGGTCTCTTATAGGTCTTTCTCCACGCCTGTTTTTTTTGCGTCTTTCTGGTCTATAATCACTCATTGAATTTTGTTCCAAATTAATTGATTGTTCTTGTATTTTACCACCAATTTTACTTTCTATTACCAATCTCTCCTGCGAAATACCCTGTCTTATAATCATCTCCATATCTCGTTTAGCATTTTTTGTTAAAACTAAATATCCTCCTTCTCCAGATGCCTCATCTTGGACCATATAGCGCTGTATTACATTTTTAATTGCTTCAGTAAATACTCGTCCAGAATTGCCCTCTGCTACACCTAATCTTTTTCCTGATGCTGTTTCACGACTTCCTGTTCCCTTCCCATCCTCATAAGGTCTATCTCGCGATAGAATTGACCCATCTAAATTAAATCTTGCGCCACCAATGCGTGGTGCTATATCTTCCACTATATCAGCAACAGTTGCTTCTGGATCATCGGCATATTGTGAAATTAAAGACATTATATCTTCTCCAGAATCAGAAAATAAATTTGTTATTGTTCTTACAATTAAATCTGGTATTTTATTAGCATCTCTCAATGTTCTTTCACCACTTACTCTAATTGGGACTTTTGATATTGCGAGGTTCAAAATTTTATCAATCACTCTACCCTGTTTTAATAAAGATTGTTTCGCTGTTTCTTCTCGCCGTTCCGTCATAGACACACCAGTTCCCAAGTCTCTATCAATTGCCCGTTGAATCCAAGGTTTCTGGTCGTCGTAAAACTCCTGTTCTTTCTCCGCTTCTCTTAACCAAGTATCGTCCAAACTATAATCTGTGCTTTGATCTACTAATGAATTACCTATCATTTCTGCTTCGCTGCCTGGGAGCATTAACTCTCCTCCAATATCTGATTCAACTTCTTTGGTTTCACTGCTCCTTGCTGTAATTCTAATTCTTCTATTTAACTTTCTTGGACGAGTTCTTGGACGCATTCCTACTGGACCCACTGGTTCTACTCCTTGTGGTGTTTCCACTTGTGCTAATTGTGGTGGTTGCTGGATGACCTCCCCGTCTGGTTCTATCGTCCAAGTATTAACTGCTCGGTGATGGTTCAATGCTCCTGTCTGGTCTTGAATTCCTCCACCACCAGGTCCTACAGCATTCTCGACTCCAGCACTACTACCTGTTTTTTGTCCTCCACCTAATTCAGCAATTATTTCATTTAACGCTGCTAAATTTGGATCAGGTAAAGGCAAAGGTCCTTCCGCCATTGGTTGATTTCCCAGAGCATCTATTGTAGGTGCGGGCATTACTACATCTCTCTCAATCTTATACATTAAAACACTATTTGGTGATAATTTTGCTAATTCTCCTGTGCTTGGATTTCTAACTTCTGTAGTAATCTGCGATAAAACTCTATCTTGATTTATCATTTGCGAATAATTAGATCCACTACCATAAAAGTATCCACTGTTGGGGAAATTCCGCATTACATAGGCAAGTGCTGGTTGTGGTGTGCTTCCTGATTGATAATTTGTTTCACAGATATTAGAATATATCAAAAAGAAGGGCGAATCCGTTAAGATTGGTGAATCAGTTGCGGTCAAAGGCAATGAAACAGAATCTACATTTATAGGTTGATTATTTGCTAATCCGTTTTGGAATTTTGGAAGACCACTAAAATTTGTCTCATTACCTCCCGCTGGTGGTGGTCCATCTGGATATGATTTATAAAATATATTTGCTGCTGGATTGATTGTATTATTATATTCACACCCCAAAATTAAGGGTTTCACTCCTGTCCCAATTAAATTTGGATTTGTATTATTATAGGTGTTTGGATCATATCTATTATAACTCCTACCATAATATGGGTCTATCTGCTCTCCTGAAAATCCCAATTTATATAATAAACTTCCTTCCCACACATCCCGCGATGCTTTCACACACCCTTTTATAATTGCCCTATGATTTCTTTCAATTGCTCCATTGGGATTTGCCGCCAGTCTTAGCGGAGTTGCTACATTTAAACTATTACCTCCCATATAAGAAGTCAATCCTGCGTCTGTTTGCGTCCAATAACTTACTGGATTTATACCTACTGGAAATGTATAATCAGGCGGACATAACCAGACATTCCATAACCCAATTCCACTTTCAGAATCTCGTATTCCTTGATTGGGTATTGGAATTGCCCGACCTACTGGTGGGACTGGTCCTTGCTGGGTGTAAGGTGGTATTTTTGCTGCGGGTATTGCTACTGCGGGGAGAGGTTGTCCCTGAGTCCACATATAAGGGTCTAATATTGAAAAGACACCATCTCTTGTGGAAGCATTCACAATTGCTACTTGTTGCCCTTGTTGCGATGTGCTTTGGGATTCTGTCGTAAATGCTGAAAATTGGGTATTCATATTAAATTCAATAAATTCAAAACGATTCTTATTACTATTAAATTGGAATGTTGGATTTGGCGCACCCATATAAATATAATTAAAATTATTCCTTGCTATATTTCTATTTGGTAAAACGGGTGTGTTTGGAAATGGAGGTTCTGCTGGAGTCGATCCACCAACAGGCGCTTTTGGAGCATTCGTTAATCGGTTTCTGTGATTTACTTCGTCTCCATTCATCGGGCAAAGTGCGTGATTATCTAAGAATGACGGCGACACTCCGAGCGGCGTCCCCCAAGTAATCTCTCCAATATTCCAAGTATTAGGTTGATTTTCTTTGGCGTCATATCTATTACTAACAATTAAAGCGCAAAGAATTCTTGATGTCCCGTCGCTGTCTGTATGTTTGTATGGGACAAAGGGAATTCCTTTTTGCTTATAATATTCTAATGTCCCTGATGTGTGGGAAAATAATCCAGGTGAATTAGTTGCTAAAAATGCTGGATCTACTAATTCACACATTGTATCTGGCGTCAGCGCTGGTGCTGTTGCTGGAGGTGCTTGGACTGGTGGATTCGTTTGCTGAAATGGGACCACATTTATAAAATCTCCAGCAACTGTTTTCGCATAATAATCTTTTGTTGGTCTGCTTCTAAGTTTTATCTTACCTATTCCTCTTAATGTTTTAAAATCTTGATTCCAATTAAAACCAGTAAATGTATCATCTGGAAATCCGCCAAAAACTTCGTTTGAAAACGCAGGGCAAATTCTATCTCTTCTCGTTTGATTTAAATTAGGTGGATCAGTAATATCTCCATTACTATCTACTCCACCTACACCTGTGCCCCAATAATTAACAGTTGTTAATAAATTATTTGGGTTTGCTGCTGCTGGAAATTTATTTATTCCTGGAAATAAAATTGGAAGCATATTGCTCGTTTTACCTATTGCTAATGCGTTAGAATATTCGGTCGGATCTGTTGGAGCAGCGTTATATTGTCCTGTAAAATTGGGAGGTATTGGATATAATCCATTTTCTTCTACGGGATTACCATTAACCACAGTTATATAACCACCACAATTGGCGGGGTCATCTGAAATTCCTAAGTCAAATTCCACCGACCACCCCTCATTGTCCGCATTTTGCCCCTCAAATGTATCTTTTGCTTGCTTATCCAATGAAAAACCCCCATCGTTTGTGCTCCTACTATACATCTCATATCTTCTCAATGAATCAGCAAATTCATCAAATAATCCACCTGTTCCTACCACACCATCTCCTAATTCGCCATATGTGCTTCCTCCTTCTGTTGTCGCCTGTTGGATTTCTGCGTTTTTCCAATCATAATCTAACGGACCTGTCCCTACTCCTGTCGATTCATTATAACTACCACTGCCTAACCAATATATATTAGTAAAAATTATACTTCCAGCATCTAATACTTGAGTTCTAATATTGTGCGATGAGTTTGTTGATGAAACCTCATTATAATATAATTTTGTATTTAAAATTACAGGTATAGATAATGACGTTAGACCATCTTGAATTGCTGGTGGTGGCGCTATTACGGGGTCGTGAAATGGTAAGTTTGATGTTTTTGTTGTAGGTGTATAACAGGGCAATCTTTTAAATATATCACCCATCATCATTTTCGGCAGATTTTCATAGCACATATTTCCATATATTGTGTTGGATTCTGTATATGGTTGCGAATCTGCTGTTTCCACTCGCCTACAAAATGTAGTGTCTTGTTTTACCCGATATATATTATTCAATGGGTTTGGATTAATTTGACCCGTTGCCGCCGTTGCGGGACCGATATTTCCATTATAATAATATTTATTGGTATGTGAAATAGCATAATTATAACCTGCTTGAAAATTTGCTGGTTGGACCTTAATCGTTCCACCTGATGAAATGTTTGGAATAGTGTCCCAAGTCTGCCTCATAGACGCATTATTATATAACCATTCGGCGGGTGCTGCTGATTCTGGTCCGTATAAAAATGGATCATAATATCCGTTATTGACTAATGCGTATGGAATAACAGAAGACCCTTTTTGATAAAACTCTCCGTATGTTTGAGTGTCTAAAATATAATCGCTATAATTATCATTTTCTAATCCCAGCATTGGTAATCTCTGGTGTAAAATATCATTAATTCTATTTGCTAATGTTTCTAAATCTGTGAATAATTCTGCCGCATCAAGAAGTATAAATGCTGTTTGTGGTTTTAACATCGGCATAAAATTTGTTAAATCTGGACTTACTTTTCCCATTCCGTAAAAATCATTTCTACAAAGAATATACGGTTTGTTATTATTTTCTTTCATTAAATTACAATTTCTATATCCCTCGTGTCCCGTATGAAAACCCGTTTGATTGTGAGTATTTCCCGACACATCTATTGATGAATTCCCTGCGAATCCTTCGCCTTGGTAGGCAACAATATTTGCCCCTGGAAAATATCTATTTTCTAACGACATTACTCCTAATCCAGAAAAGTTTTGACCTATATTATTCTCATTGTATATCCCGAATAATCCACCTCTTCTTCTGTAATATGTATTATCCACCATTGTTGTTCTCATCTGGTCGTATCCTATCATTCCAGCATTTGCTGGACCCATTGTAGAGGGCAATGTTAATCCCGTTTGACTATCTGGATTTTCAAAGAAATAATCATCTGCTCCAAAATAAGCATAAGTGAAAAACCCTCCTGCTGCTGCTCCGTCCATTTGTGTTTGTAAAGTGTATCCGTCTGTAGCATCTGCTCCTTCCGAAACGAAGACTTGAATTCTATCCGTTAAAACAGCACCCAATAATTGCTGTCCTATAAACATAATTGCTGGAGGGTTGTCTATTGTTTTAATATCATCTGATCCCGATCTCAAGAATTTTATTCCCATTCCAATTAATCCGTTAAACCTGTAATCTTGTGTCCTTACACCAGCATAATATCCCTCTGTATAACTTGAATATATTCCCGCTTCTGCTCCCGCTCCTGTTGGATCTGGAAGACCACTTGGATTGAATTTTATTAATGTGAAACTATCAATTATATCACCGACAGCAACAAAACTCACAAAAGTATTTGCTGGTTGTCCTGCTATATGAAAATCATATATTCCGTATGCTTGATTTAACGGGCAATTACCATAGACAATTACTGATGCTGGAGTAGGTGGTTGTGGTAATATCATAGGTCGCGCAAAACCTTCTCCCCACCCAAGACCTACACATCCATAATTGTTTCTGCTTTCCTCTACATTGGTAGTCGGTGTAAATATATTTCCCCAATCAGCACCTTTTGTTAAAGCAGCATTCATTTCTCCATCTACCCCTGGAATATTCTTCCAGGTTGCGGGTGTAGCAGGCATATCTGACCCAGGTTGTGGCGCACCTGTTGGAAATTTAAACGGCATTCCTACCGAATAAGTGTTGTTGTTATTTAAATAAAAAAATACTTCTAACATTACCTTATTATCCGAATATGGTTGGATTTTACCATTTGCCCTTGCTCTTTCGCCTGTAAGTTCTATTGTTGCCTGACCTCCTCCGGCATTCTTGGCGTTGAATGCCGCCATTTCCACTGAAACCCTATCCCCTCGGCGAAGGTTAAAGTTTGCGGAATTGGTCCATTTAGCATTAAAATCTCCTCCATCATTCGTATCAATTAGACTGTTTCCCCTTGATGCTTCTATAAGAAATGTCTGAGTTGCTGTGTAAGGTCCTACTTGTCCTGTTGCTGGAGGCGTCATTGTAGGTTCATTATAATTAGGTGGAAGTGTCCCGTGTGTCGCCATATATAATTGAAGTGATATTATATTTTATGATAATATCCGTTCAATCTAAATAATTCTCTCCATTATATATAAATGAAAAGTCAAAAGCAAAGAAGACAACAAGAAATGTATGGTTATTTTGTTAAACCACCAAGACCTCGTGAAAATTGTTTTTGTAGTGATTTTTGGGTTTGGATTAAATCTTTTTTTTTTACGACCCACTGACTATAATTTGTCCTCCTTTTATAACCATAACCCGTTCCACTTCCGCCCATATTAATAGACGTCTTGCTTCGCTGACTTGCTGTGTTTGCTGTAGAGTTAAGCGGACTTCCACTGGACTTTTACCAATTGAAGTGCCTGCTCCCAAAACGTTTTGATGAGTTCTGCTAAGATTAACGCCGTAATACGCGAGACTGCCTTGTAGGCAACTTTCACCACTACCAAAGACTGCTAAACCTGCTCCTGGTCCTAATCCACACATATATTTATCGCGTGGAAATGCTTCTTGCTGCGCTTCCGAATTCAATGATGCTAAGGCGGGGTTAATTGACCCTACCCAAGAAGTTAATGCCTTACCTGTTTTCTGCGGAGTATTAAATACCTGTGAAATTTCATTAAATAATTTCGCATCACTATTAATGGCGTTTGGATAAACATTAGAGTTATTAATTACAATTTGTAGTGTAGTTTGACCTTGTGAAGAGCAAGACCCACAATTACCCCAGATTGGATTAGATGGACCAGTTTGTGCGACTACGGTATGATCTACCCGATTTGGAATAGCAACCAAAATATTTCGCACTACTTGATGGTCTAAACCACATAAGACACTCGTATCAGATGCTTCTGGATTTGCGCCTCCTGTGCCTGCTGGAATTTGAGACTCAATAAAAGTATAATCCGTATAAACTAATTCAATTCCAGTCATTACTTCCTGCGCCAATCTTTCCATTGGATTAACACCGTCAATGTCGTCAAAATAAATCAGATCCACTACCAATTTACAATTTGCCTGTGTAATTTTATTATCCGACACCCAATTTTGCGCTACTGGGGCAACACCCGCCGCTGGGACAAATGAATATGCTATTGCCCGATTACCGTTAAAGTCTGCCTCAAAATCAAAGACAATTCTAATTTGACCTTCTAAAAGACCAAGTGGTAATTGAATTTGGGTTAAAAATGGAAAAATCCATTTTAGCGGGATAGAATAAACTGGCGCCTCCGAGGTTGTTTGGGTCATTCTATAATCTGGGACTTTGTCGTAATGATCTGGATTGGAAGCAGGTGCTATTGCTGTAATAATCCCTTGCTGTAATCCTACAATTCCATTACCTCTGCTGGAAGCATCAAAAGAATATTTACCTACCGATGTAAGTCCTACACCACCACCTACTAAACTATCGTGATCCACCATCATTCCTGAAAATGACCCAATTTTTACTTGGTAAGTTTGATTTCTAATATCTTGCTCCACAAAACACATTTTTAATTGTAGCAATTGTGCTAATTCCGTAGTTTGCTGAAGTAAAATATTATTGTAATAAATTGTTCCTGTTTGAAGACACCCCAAAATTCCCACCATAATTGGTAGTCCTTGTGCCGCTCCTGTAGTAGCAAAAGCAGGTTGAGTCACTTGTAAATCTAAAAATACATCTTGGTCCAATAATCCTTCTCTTGGTAGATCAAAAGACACTTGACCCCCACCTCCACCGAAGACCGCTGTGCCTGATGATTGTGAAAATGTTCTTGGTTCTAAAACCCGTGTTTCAACTCGCATTGATTGCGATTCACCAGAAGAAAGTCCGATATGTTTCATAATATTTGGTCGTGCTCTGCGATTCATAGACATTTATAATATTACTAAACAGAATAATATTATAATTATATTTTTAAATTAGTGTAAAAGTCTTAAGTGCTGATTGAAACAATTCCGTTGCCGTCATAATTAATGACCCCCCGATGTAAGAAATAAGTGTAAGCACTCATTGGCGAAATTCCATTAAGTCTGGATTGGAGGCGCATTGAAAATGGTTGTGCCTTGAAATTAGCAGTGCTTCCATTACCCATAGCATCATATCTACACCCAATACCATAGCAATTTTGCTGTCCGTTATTACCAATATCTGTAGTGGAATTGTGATTAACATCACCATTAGCGATTGAAAGACCTTCCGAATTTGCGCCTGCTAAACACATTGTAGTTCTGCGAAGAGGGCGAAGTGCTCCTTGATAATAAAGTTGGCGCTGTGCGTCAAAACCACTACCAGCAAAAACATCACCACCTGGCGCCGCTGGATCGCGGACTACCAAGAGGCGACTGTCTATTTTAAACCGAAGGGGAAAACTGCTTCCTGCTCTTAGAAAATTAATCCCATCACAGGGTGCTAATAGATCTTGCGCTGCTCCCAAAGCACCTGTCGTATTCAAAAGTGGCGTTGTTTTATAACCATCTTCTGCGTAAGAAGAGATATGTGTTGTTGGGACAAAATTTGTAAATTGACTAACTACAGCACTTAAACTTGGAGAGATTTGTTGTGTATTATCATTAGTATTAATAACAGAATAGAAGTTCTGGTAAGCAGAAAATCCAAGCGATTTAATTGGAGGCAAAACTCCTCCCATTGGAATTCCATATTGACCCGTCAAAGAAATCTTTTTCAAAGTATAAAATGAGTTATTGGTTAATGCTGGAGTCGATCCAAAAAGTGCTTGAATGCTTGGCGAAAGCATAATTGAAATTCTTAAACCACCAGTTCCAGATCTAAATGAAAGCGGGATATTCTCTCCGTTCAAAAACATTCCGACCATCAAAGGCATTGATACTTCCATCTTTCTATTACACATTCTGCCTTCTACTTGACGATTAGAAGTAGCACCGAATGTCTGGGTTAAATAACCTTGATAATCCCCGAATCCAGCGCCTCCTGGAATGAGACTTGCTAAAAGGCGTGGATATGCTCTACAATATTCTAAAGTATTATTTTGTAAATTAGAAATTGTGATGTTTTCAATACATCCAGCAACTCCAATTTTATTATTCAATAAAACTTGAGCGTCTGGATTTCCTGGGTCTTGGACGTTATTATTTGGAAAATTACCTGGACCTGCGCCTGTGGTAAGTTCTAATTCAAAATTCATACGAAGCGTGTGGGACATTAAATATAGATCTGCTTCACCGATTTCAAACTGGATTAGGGGACTACCTTCGCGGTAAGAAAAACTTGATGACCCCGAAGATTGATTCATTGGTGCGATTTCAAAGCGTCTTAAAGAAGATACTGGTTGCGACATATTATAATTTCTAAATAGAAAAAAAAATAAAAATTGCCGCTATTTTTAAAATCACATCTTTTATCCCCAATGTTCCATTCCCCAGTAAAACGTTTTTCTTTTTTTGGTTTCTGTGTAAAGTGCTGTCGTTTCTTCAATACATTCGCGGTGTTCGTCCGACCAGTCTTTCGCTTGTTGAGTGGTCGCCATAAATGAATACCAAGCATTTCCTGATTGATTGACGTGTTCGCATTTCATATTCATTTCTTCCATAAAATATGGTAAGCAATTACAGCATTCGTCACACTCCTCATCATCGTCGTCGCGATTACAATCAAAACCGCACACATTAATACAGAAGTGAAATTTTCTTTTTTTTGGTTTTGCTTGGACTTTTGGTTTCTTATCAAAGCAATCATAGGGGATTTTTCCCAAATCAAATCTGCCGAAAAACCAAGTTAATAATCTTTCTTTGGTGTGAGATGGTGATAATCTAATTGTTCTGCGCGTTAATTTATAATGTGCCCGAATTCCTGCTTTCACTTGGTTAATATTTAATTTACTAATTTGCTGGATTTTCCATATTCTAAGAATCGTTCTTACTTTTTTTGCTTGCTTTTTTGAGATTCTGATTGTAGTCATTGTTTTTCTAATTATATGTTTTAGAATTAAGTTTTCAATTTTTTTGTTAGTTGTTATTTGTTATTTATTGTCTATATATATTAATCATTTTTATACTTCAATTTTATTGATTTCTGAGGTTTTCTCTATTACATCTGCTATTCTTTCCGTCATACAACTACTTCCTCTTAACAAACAAACGACACCCTCGCATAACCCATTACCTTTTGTTTTTTTAATAAAAGGTAATATTTCACTCGTAATTAATAACACACTCAATATCATCGTCGCATATTCATAAACCATTCTGTATATATATAAATTGTTAATAATCTAAATCACCATTAAATATATAATGTGCCGAAGTGAAATATTGTGTATAATCTTGATCCAAATCGTCATTTAATTTTATTACACCGATGGAGGGGTGTTTTGATAATAATTCAATATTTTTTACTTCCCTAATTTCTGCTGTTTTTATTGCTAATGCGGAAGGCGTGGTTAAATCAATGAAAGATGTTATTAACGCTACTATTTCCACTGGTAAGTCTTGAGGTATTTTATCATAATTCATTTTATAAATATTATATAAAATAAGTTTTAATATGAAACAGAAACAGCACCTGGAGAGATTGTTAAAGTTCTTGTGTGATATAAATATGAATGGAGCAATTTTTCTTTTGTATTATCTACCGCCGCTGTTGAATAAATAAATGATGTTCTAATTTCATTCATATTGGCGTTAAATGAGTGTCCGTCTTTTGCGAGTTCGCGTCCTACTCCAAATTGTGCGGCATTTAATGCTAAAAATCTTACATCAATCTTACCTCTGTTGAGTGATTTTTCCAATTCGCTCATATGAATTGGGTCCCATTTATAAATATTGGTAATTACAGCAACTTTTGCTGTTGAAACCCTCCTATTCGGAGTTAGTCGATTCGCAATATTGTATTGGTATGAGGTTAGTCCATCTTTGACTGGTTCAAAAGATTTCACACCGAGTGATGTGGTAGATGCCTGCGGAAACTGATAAAGCGAAAGCGCTCTATGTTCCGTAGTAGGTAGTAAAATTTGAGGTTGAGGCACTCGCGCATTGAGATTGTTTCTATAAAGATTAAAGGTGTTGTAATCTAAATTAACAGATCCCGTATTAATCTTTTGTCGCATTGCGTTCAAGGTCTGTGGAGGCACATTTACACAAGACACAATCAATTCCACCTGCGAAACTACATATTCCACTAAATCTTCCACTCCATCCTGTAGCGCCCACACTGGCGCTCCAATTGCCGCGACTGTTGCTGTGAATGGAGCAGCAAATGTTAATCGGATTTTGACTGGAGCAGCAGTCAATGAAATAGAGGCGATAGTTCCGCAAGTAGCGACTAAACCTGCCGTATCCATATATTGAATTTGCTGTCCTACACAAAATGGGACATCCTGACCCGTAGCAGGTGCGGCGTTCAAAGCGGGCACTGCGATTGGTCCTGCTACTGCTGCCGTTGCTGTGGTTTTCAAATCAATAAATGCGATTGCTCCTGCTAATAGGGCAGTTCCTAAACCAAATGGTGTTCCCACATCTGGACTTTCATATGTTGGTGCTTCTGCTGGAGTCCATCCTAAAGTAGCAGCGCCTCCTGTTGCTGTTCCTACTCCTTGATGGACGAAACTTTTTAAACACTGGACGTTGTCTGCGAGTGTAATTCGCAATCTCAATCCTGCCGTCAAAATCGCTGGAAAAACTTTGGTCGCGCCGAGAATTCCCGACATATGGAAAGGCAAGCAGCATTCTACTACATTATACCGTGGTGGTGTAATTGCTGTGCCCGTAAAATATTGCGATGTAATTGCGTTTCCCATAACTTTTGATTGACCCTCCATCAAAGTTCTAATATTTCTTAAACCTGGTGATTGGTTGTAGTGGAAATATTTTGAAACCCAATTATTGCGAGTATCAAGTTGCTCTATGAGCGCATTATTTACACCGTCCATAATCTGTATTTCTCTTATGAGAGAATGTGCTCCTGCGGCATCGTCAGGTTGAGCGAAAACACCAAATGCTCCACCAGTTGGATTTTGTAATTGGACCAAGAATTTAAGATATGTTTCCACTGGATTAATTAACGGACAATCCTCAGGTGGTATATAAATTTCAATAACATCATTTGCTTTGTATGTAGCATTTCTATCCGTCATTACAGACTTCGCGATCGTGCTTGTTTGACTCATTTATACTTACTAAATAGAAAATAATTAATATTAATTTTTAAAACTAATTATTGCTGAATACTACTTACTGTGGGAGCGACATATCCTCCAGCATAATTTCCTGATGTTTGTTGTGGTCTTCTTGCTGCTGCTGCGGCGTTTGCTATATCTGCTGCTTTTTGGGTTGCGTTTTCTGCTGCGTCCCCCGACACTGTTTCCACAGCACCTGCGATTGCCGTCCCTATACCTGCGATTGCTGCCCCTGCGCCCAATATTTCTCCTACAAATGGGACCCAAGAAAAAGCAGTTGCTGCGGCATCTAATGCGGCATCACCTACTGCGTCTGCTGCTGCCTTTGCTGCTGCTTTTGCGGCAGTGTCTAATCCGTCATCTAAAGCACCCGAAGCAGAATCCCCTAAATTATCCAGCGAGTTTGCTGTCCCACCTGTGCCCGAATCACCTGATCCTTCTGCGGCGTTTGCCGTTGATGAGTTTGTTTTTGTCTCTCCAGCAAATCTTGATGTAGATGGAATTTTTGATAATGGGTCTGTCGCACCGTCAAAATCAAATTTTGCTCCCGTTCCATCATCTTTTGTTAAAGCATCAAAGGCGTCCGATGATTTAGTCTCACCATCATAAGTCGGCACTTCTTGCGGGTCGCTTTTTAATCCTGTTTTTGGGTCATATTGATCTCTTGTATATTGATTCGTTGCTACATTCGGATCTCTCACTCCCATTTCTGTTGATGGACCGTCTCCTTCATTACTACCACCTGTTGGTCTTGCTATTTCAGATGGTGCTGTGGGATTATTTACTGTATCTGGTTGGACTTCTGGATTGCCTGCTGCGTCCTTAATGCTTTGAGCGTATTCATCAGTCATATTTCCGTTAATATCGTGTGTGCCTTTTACATATCGGTAGGCGCCAATTGCTACTTTCCCCGCAATATGCGACCCCACCACTCCTGCCTCCGATTCTAATCCTGATTTTAGCATCGTTTCTGCTTGCCCGACTTGGTCTTTTAAAACATTTAATTTGTCCGTGAATCCTTCTTTTACCGTCGCTATGTTTTGTAAGTATGAATCCTTTCTCGCCATCATTCCTTCTTGGAATTGGTCGTGCTCCATTGATATTCCAGAGCGGAATGAATTTAGATCGTTTGATTGCGACATTGCGTTATTCATTTTATATTTACTAAATAAAAAAAACTTTTCTACTCCACTGTTTTTAAATTTTATAATTATAGATTTTGAATTTCTATGAGTTCTGGAAGACAATTTTCACAGCAGAGGCAAGGGATAGAACTACCACCTGCGTCAGTC
>Ga0308008_1000596_pt1 | contig 14125 bp, 24 predicted proteins | sample Neamet125_FD_203140 | JGI IMG/M metagenome (GOLD analysis project Ga0308008, IMG submission 203140) | Marine microbial communities from water near the shore, Antarctic Ocean - #125 | ecosystem: Environmental > Aquatic > Marine > Unclassified | place: Southern Ocean | collected 2014-07-24
GTGATCCTGCTTTAGTGTCTCAACAACAGCGAAGTGTTGCGGGCCGTCTTATCTTGTCCTTTCAGAATACAACTATGCAATACACTAGATTAATGAAAAAGTCTGGTCAGGACCTTATAAATGGACGTGGGGACGCAAAGACTCATGTATCTAAGATATTATACTATGGTGCTTTACAAAACTTTATATTTAACGCATTGTCATCAACTGCGTTTGCATTAATACCTGGATTTGATGATGATGATGATGAAGATGAGGTTAAAAGAGATGAAAAGCTTGAAGAAAAAGCTACAAAAGTATTAAACGGTATGGTGGATTCTATTATTAAAGGTACTGGTATATACGGGGCTGTTGTCACTACAATAAAAAATACAATAAAGACATGGGAAAAAGAAGCCGATAAAGGTTTTAAAGGAGATCAGGCTAAAACGCTTCTTGAAGCTGCTAATATATCTCCAGCAATAGGATCTAAGCTTAGAAAAATATATTCAGCAATCCAAGCTTATAAATTTGATAAAGCAGTTATGGAAAAACATCCTTGGAGTGTAACCATAGACGGTAAATTTAATCCATCACCAACTTTTAGTATAATAGCTAATTTATCTTCAGCAACTCTTAATTTGCCTTTAGATCGAGCTTTAGCAGAAGCTAGAGGTGTAGCTGAGGCTTTTGACAATAGAAACAGTGAAATGCAAAGGATAGCTTTAGCATTAGGGTGGAGAACATGGAATGTTGGTGCTGAAAACGAAGAGTTTGATCTTATAAAAATGGAAGGCAAGCAGCAAAAGAAAGAAAACAAAAAAGCTGAAAAAGCTGACTTTGACATTTATAGAAGAAAAGTTTTTAAAGTGCTTACTAGAAGCGAAAATTCAGCATATAGTCAAAAGAAAGGTGCTTTAGCTAAAAAAGAATATATATTAAAATTAGGTAAACAAAAAGGAATTAAATAATGAAGTTTAAATATTTTAATTACGAAGAGTTTGATTCTCCGGATATTCAAGGAAGCGGGCAATTAATGAGCAATGAACTTATAAGTATGCTAGACGTTGCTAGAAAAAAATATGGCAAATCTATGGTAATAAATTCTGGATATAGAACTATTAAGCATAATGAAAAAGTTGGCGGGAAACCTGCATCATCTCATACGAAAGGTTTAGCTGTAGATATTGCATGTACTAATTCAACTGATAGATTTTTATTAGAAGGCATACTAAGAGAAGTAGGCTTTACGAGGATAGGTATAGGCAGTACATTTATTCATGTAGACATTGATAAAGAAAAAGCGCAAAAAGTATTATGGACATATTAAAACAAAAATTATGAGTTTTGGATCATTAGTAAGTAAGTTAGTAAGACAAGGTAAATCAAAAGAAGCAGCTACTAAAATAGCAGGTAGTGTAGCTAACGCTAAAATGAAAGGAGCAGGCTCTGGACCAACCGCAAAACAGAAAGCAAGATCTGGATCAGCTGCAAAAATGATGGGTCCTCAGGGCTTAGGTCAGAAAGGCAACGATGGCTACAGCATTGGATCTCCTGCAACGCTAAAAGATGCTTGTTATAAAAAAGTAAAAGCTCAATACAAAGTGTTTCCATCTGCTTACGCAAGTGGAGCTATTGCTAAATGTAGAAAAAAAGGATAAATGTATAAATCACCATTAAGTAAAGTTAAGAAAACAGAAAAAGGAGCATCTCTTAGACGCTGGTTTAAAGAAGAGTGGAAGACACCTAGTGGCGATAAAGATTATAGCAAAGGCGAAAACTTATTTAGACCTACAAAAAGAATAAATAAGAAAACAGCTACTACGTATGGTGAGTTGTCAAAGAGCGAGTTAAGAGCTGCTCAGAAAGAAAAAAACACTAAAGGAAGAGTAAGTAAATTTAAAAAGAAAAAAAAATAATTATGAGTTCACCATTTCAAAAATCATTTAGTAGCAAAACACCATTGCAAATTAGAAAAGCAGCTTCCGCAAGAGCAAAAAGAGTACCAAAAAAACCAGGCGAAGAAGGCTATGTAAAGCCTAAAAAAATCAGCAAGTTTATGCGTAAAGCGGGGAGTAGAGCTTCAGGAGGTGGTCAAGATAGAGATATAAAAAAATAGGATATGGCAAAAGATTTTAAACCACATAAAATGTACGGAGAAAAAGGAATAACACACTGGGCGTACCATACCCACAAATTCCTGTAAATGAAAAGGGCCCTCGTATTGAGAGCCCTTTTTTTAATTATACACGCATATCATATCGTGTATAGCATACTTGTTATCCGTCGCATGCTAAACAATCTTCATTCATAGCACTTGCCGCAATATCACCACGTAAAACCGATTCAGTTCTAGTATAATATAAAGTTTTAACACCTTTCTTCCAAGCATCGAAATGAACTTTGTTCAACCACTTTGGTGTAGCTTCAGAAGGAAATGCTAAGTTTAAACTAACTGATTGATCTACATACTGTTGTCTAAGCCCAGCTTGATTAACAAGCTCCAGTTGATTGATCTCCTTAAAGGTTTTAAAAACTTCTTTGGCGGGTATGTCATGAGCCAAGGTAATGTCATCAAGCTCACTAATATTTTGAACGCTACCACCGTCAGCCAGTATTTTATCCCATGTTTCATTGTTGTTTATTTTTAACTTCTTTAATAGCTTTACTAACGTAGGGTTTTTACGTATAAAAGTACCTTTTGCAGATTGTTCTGTAAAAACGTTAGCAGCCCACGGCTCAATACCCGGAGAAACATTACCACTAAGCTTACTATTAGAAACAGTGGGAGCAATAGCCCTAAGGTGAGTGTTACGCATACCGGTACCAATACACCATAAAGGCTCTCCGTAAATTTCGGCCAGATCCCTTGACGCTCTTTCACTTTCAATTTTAATTTGCGAAAATATTTTCCTAGTCTCAAACTGCGCAAGTAAACCTTCAAAAGGAATTCCTTTTTCTTGGAGATAGGTGTGCCACCCGAGTGCTCCCAATCCGAGTGCTCGTCCTTTTTGAGCAGAACGAATGGCATTTTCAAAACCTCTAAGTCCTTTGGCTCTTTGAATAAATTCCTCCATAACGCCGTCAAGAAACCACGTGGCGTCGTATATAAGATTAGTGTCTTTCCATTCTTCATATTTAGCTAAATTTAATGATGATAAACAGCAAACAAAGCTGTGATTCTCATCGGTGTGTAATGTAATTTCTGAACATATGTTTGTCATATGTACTTTTAATCCGTTGTCTTTATATGCTTTTGGATTTGCTTTGTTAACATTTCCTTTAAACATAATGTACGGTTCTCCAGTTGCTTTTCGTTTTCTAAGCAATTTACTCCATCTAGACCTAGCTTCTTTATCTCCTTGTTCAAGTTTTCGCATAAACTTATCGCCAACAACTGCGCACTGATGTAAGTTAAGCGACTGTCTATTAACATCTCCTTTAGGTTCCCTGATTTCAAGCCACTCCTCGAAGTCCTCATGCTCGATGTTGATATTAACTGAGGCAGCTCCGCGACGGACACTCCCTTGATTAGTAGCAAGAATTGTTGAGTCATATATTTTGCAGAAAGGTACGACTCCGTCTGATGTTCCATTACCTGTAATTTTAGCGCCCGCAGGTCTTATTTGATTAATACCGATACCAACTCCACCTCCGTGCTTAGCAAGCATCATCATTTCTAAGTTTTTACCACCTATGTCCTGGATGGAATCTGCAACGTCAATACCAAAGCAGCTAATAGGCAAGCCCCTATCGGTTCCCGTGTTAGATAATACTGGAGAAGCCAAACACAGCCAGCCATTCCAAATGTAATTAAAAAACGTTTCAGCCATTTCAGGTTTATATAACCTGCGAGCAACTGTTTTAGCGACTCTATGGTATGCTTCTCTAGGCGTTTCTCCGTCAAATAAATATCCCCCGGATATTGTCTTTTTGTATACGTCCGTATTACCCCACGAAGGGTAATCTTCTCCTTTGATCCATTCATTGTTCCACATATTATAGTTCTAGTTTTTTGTCTTCAACTTGTTCTTCAGCAGCTTGCTCCTTAAGCTTTGAAATTGCTTCTTCGTAACCTGGCATGTGCTTAAGTGTTTCTAGAGTACCCATAGCTATTGTAGCTGTTTGGCTTACCTCTGATATTAATTTTTGATTGATCATTCCTAATGTTTCAATCCTGTTTTTCATTTCAATTAACGTCTGTTCTTTCATATAGTTGTTTATCTATTTCTTGTTGTGTTATATTTACTCTACCAAATGTCCTCATAGTCCTCACCCTCACCAGCTTTGCTATAATCTGTTGGCCTAATTGCGAAAAAATCAGTATGATTGACGCCCCCGGTAAGATGATAGAACCAATCAAGATTAGCTGCTGCTTTAGGGTCATACGCGAAATACGATCCAAGGTCAACATACCCCAGTTCCACAAGTTTTTCATTTGTTCTCTTTTTTATAAAGTGTTTTAAATCGTTTGCTGAGATACCTTCTATGTCTCCCATTTCAAACATCTTAGTAATGTAATTAGTTTCTAATGTAACCATCGCCTCGGCTGACTTAATGATGTCCTCGCGACAAAGATCTAGCAATTGATTATCTTCTTCACACATATGTCTGAATAACTGACAACCCATTTTGCTGTGCAATGATTCATCTCTTACAGACCACTTCATTTGTTGACCTATACCTTTGAGTAGGTTACGTAACTGAAAAGAATACAACACTGCAAAAGCGGAATAAAGAGACACTCCTTCAGCGAAAGCTGAAAAGACAGCAAGAGACTTAGCAATGCCAGTACGACTTGTGCCGCTGTAAGCAACCAGATTATTAAAACGCTCCGCTGTGGCAGGCTCATGTAAAAATGCTTCATAGTCTTCTAGCTTTAATGTTTCGTTTAAATAACTGTAAGCAACAGCGTGAATTGTTTCTTGTGATCCAAACATCATTGCCATTTGTTGTATCTCGTGTTTAGGAAACCATCCAACAACTTTCTGCGTCCAATAATCAGATACTGCACATTCTGTTTGAGCAAATCCTAGTAGTATGTTGCCTACTAAATGCTTTTCTTTTTCGTTTAGCTTTTCGTTCCAGTCTTTAATATCGCTTTGCATTGATATTTCTGTATGTAACCAAAAAGCTTGAGCTTGTTTTAACCAACCCTCGGTGTAGTACTCCGGGTACTCAAAAGGCTTATACGCTATTCTTTTATCAAATAATCCCATATTTATTGTGTAAAGCTTTTAATTGTTTCTAATTCATTCTTCCAGGCTTCTATATGAGCCAATATAACGGGCTTTGTTGTAGACTTAGATACATTCCTCATATCATATAATATGTTGTCAACAAATAAGCCTACAGACGCTACCACTAATTTAAGATCTTCATCCATTAATCATAAACAGTTAAAGCTATATCTACAAAAGGCAAATATAATACATGTATTTTTGAATCCTCCATTGTATAGCTTCTAATACCTATTAAAAATCCTGGGTAAAAACCTAATTCAATTGACCAGGCCGCTTTGTTTTCGTCGTCTTTCATGTGCATTTTATATTATATCTTTTATGTAACTGTTCTATATCTTTTGATTTAACTTTACCTTTAACACACCAACTCCATTTAACAAATTTATCAATTTGTCTATCAGCATATTGACGTCTTGCTATTTGCTTTGCTTCAAAAGGATTAACCTTACTGTCTCGTCGCATTCTTTTTGGTTTTGAGGTTTATATAATGTTATTCCAGGAAATTGTTCTACAATTAATTTTTTAAACAACTTCCACCGCATAGGAAAAGACTCGTTAGCTCTACCTTTGGTTTCAATTATAAAAGTATCTCCAATAAAATCAGGTGTATATTTTATAGGTAAGATTCTTTTTTCACCTCTGTTTTTATAATCACCCTTGCCATTAGCTTGTCTTTCATAAACTTCATTTTCAAAATGAAATCCTGCATGCAATACAAATGTTTCACCTTCATATTTAGCTTTAATTTTATCTTTTTTTAAAGCCATATACATATACTTTTCCAGTCCTGAAGCAAAGTCGATACCATCATATGATACCTTCTTTGCTCTTACCGGGCCGCGCTTGCCGCTCTTTCTTTTAAAAGGTTTTCGCATCTTTTACTTCTAAGTCCATTAATAAATCTTCTTGTAAGTTCGTACTATAAACTTCTTTGGCTTTTTGTAAATACAATACAGCATCCATAAGCTCTTCTTGTAAATGATTAAGCCATTCAAACATTTTTGAAGGATCTTGTTCAAGAGTTACTCCGTACTTTTTAAAGCCAACATCAGATCTTGATACAAACTTATTAACAACACGCTTAACTACTGGGTCTCTAAATTCTATTTCTTGTTTCATTATAATGTGGTTTTTACAAAAGTTCCATTAATCATTCTGCCTTGTCTAGACTTTATTACATCGTAAGCAGATTTAACACAAGACTCTATCTTATGGCCTCTAAGAGCTGCTAAGTTTGTTAATACAACAACCATATCACCTATTGCATCAATAACTTCAGTCTCATCGTTTTTTAGTAATGCTTGAGCTAGTTCCCCAGCCTCTTCCATAAGCTTTATATATTGAGTTTTATAATCGCCTTCGTTATATATACCTTTCTCATCAGCCCATATACGAATTAAATCGTATATACCAACCTCTGAAGATTCTGTAGTGTTATCTGTTTTGTTTTCTACAAACTCTTTAGCAAAAGCTTTATTATATACGTAAGTTCTTTCAGGATTAAACATTGATACTCTAGCATTTTTTATTATCCATGGAATTGTTTTTGGTGTAATAGTAAAAGATCCAAAATCTGTTTTCCAAGTTGCGTTTATACTATCCATTAATCTACCTTTTAATTTGTTCATAGGACAAGGAAATGTCGAGGTTTGTTCTGTTGCGTTTATATTCATTTTATTAGATTTAATTAAGTTATTATATTTTTGTCTGTCAACTTTATAGCCATAAGACTTTTGAAGTTCTATTTCCATGTCAGATATATAATTTATATCATCGCTAGTAAGTAGAACTTCGTATTCATCTGGTGCATAGCCTTGCTGCTCCGTAACTCTTCTATTAATATTACGTGTAACACCAATTTTTTTACCAGGAATATGATAAATTGTGTACATTATTGTTTTTATTTACCAACACTTAGCTCTGCTTTAATTGCAGGCAAAGGATTGTAGTTAATTAACCTAATTTGATCTGCATTAGGTATGAGACAATTTCTAAATTCATTTAAATATATGCCGCTATCTAATATTAAATTAGGCAATATTCGTTTAGATCTATTTAAAAACGTTTTAGCTTGCTCTAAATGATTGTTATATAAATGGCAATCGCCAAGTTGTCCAATCAATTGACCAGTCTTTAATCCAGCACCCTTAGCTAACATTTCTAATAGTAAACCATACATTGTAATATCATAAGGTAAACCTAAGAATACATCGGCAGATCGCTGTTGCCACATCAAATCCATAACACCGTTGTTAATATTAACTTGAAAAGCATAATGACAAGGAGGCAAAGCCATATCATCTAGCTCGTGTGGAGCCCACGCAGTAACTATAAGGCGTCTTGAATGCGCATTAGTATTAATGCTATACACGAGATTATTGAGCTGATCTACGCCATTAAAATCGCGCCATTGTTTTCCGTACACAGGACCTAAGGTTTCGTCTGTTCTACCTGAGCGTTCATAGTCTGGTCGCCAATACTTAACACCATTATCTTCTAAGTACTTAAGATCAGTTTTACCTTGCAATATCCAAAGTAATTCTGTTCTTGCTGCATTAAAGTTTATTTTTTTTGATGTGAGTATAGGGAATCCCAATGACATATCGTGCTTGATTGTTCGTCCAAAGACAGACTTCGTCCCAGTCCCTGTTCGATCTGGCTTATCCATTCCTCGGTTGAGTATTTCATCCATAAGGTTTTTGTATTCATCTTCTATGTTTATCATAATAATATTTAGAATATTCAAATATTTTTAGCCATACTTCATTCTTACCATAAGACTCAGGGCTTGTTGTAGTCTTATTGTTCTGTGTTATATCAATATGCCAAGCGCTGTTGTTTTTAGCTTTAGCTGCAATAGCTATATTGTTTCTTATACACCATCTATACGGTATCCAATCCTCTTCTTTATAAGGTGGCATACCCATATTAACATCTTTCTTTTTGTTACCGCTACCCATTTATTCCCAAGGTAGTTTTTCACCTGTTACATCTAATGGTTCGTGAGGAATAAAACAACCAGACTTTGGTTCCCATTTAAAATGTGCTTCAGCTCCATTCTCACCTAAGTTTTGAAACTTAACCTTAAGAACTTTTGCTTTAACAGTCTTAGCTTCATAATCTCTGTGAACTAATATGCCATGATAACTAGCATCGTACCATTCACCACCACCTTTAATGTTATACATAGTAGGTTCTTCAATTTTACCATCCTGAGTTTTATACATCTTAGTAGGATGCGCTACAATAAATACTAACACATCATACTTCTTAGCAAATATTTCTATCTTCTGTAAGTATTCCATAGTGTATTTATTAACGTCATCAGATCCACCAAGATCTCTAACTTTATTGAATGGATCAATAACTAAACACTTAATACCTTTACGCTTAACTAGCTCAGCACCTTTCTTAAGTACTGAGTCTAGAGTGTAACGTTCCATATCAATATGAAAGTAACTACTATTACAGTGATCAGCTATTTGATTCCAACGATCACCACCAATATCTGCAGACGTCGGCATACCTTGCCAAGTCTTACGCATTAGCTTATGAGCATGTAAATATGTTGGTTGATTTTCCGGAGATGCAAAAGCTGTTTTCCAACCATAGTTAGCATTGTATCCGACAACCATCTGATCCACGAAATCCGACTTGCCTGAAGAGGGTATGCCAGTGACAGTAATAAACTGACCAGTATACGTCGAAAATATATCATCAAAGTTTTGTAAACCAACTTGAAAGCCAGGCTTAAAGCCATTACGAACAAAGTCCGTGACTTCATCTTCGATATCCCTGAACGTCGTAACATTTTCCAATGGTACTGGTCTTGCCCCTGAGATACGCTCTGATAGTTTTTCTTTTCCATATTTCTGTAAGTATTCATTTGCATCTTTACAGTCTTCAAACGTTGCTATGTGACAAACTTCAGATCCTAATCTACGAATAAGTTCTGTTTGTAATGCTTGTCCAGCTTCATCAGAGTCAACAGCTAATATAATTTTATCTTTGTCTTCAAAGTAATCAATACAACTATCTAAATAATCTAAGTTGTTTGTATTAAGCGTTGCTCCGTTAGGTACTGATATTGCGTTTTCAATTCCAGCTTCATGCAATGCTAACACATCCATTTCGCCTTCAACGATTACACAATATTCATAACCAATTATGCTGTCTATATTATAAAAGACTTTCTCAGCTCCTTTAAATAATTTAAAGTTCTTTCTTCCATCTCGGTATTTAACATTTGTTAATTCACCGCCCATAAAATAATTGAACTTTATTACATTCTCGGTCTTACCGGTCTGTGGCATCCATTCAGGACCCTCAGTGACTTTTAAATCATTAAGGGTGCTGATAGATATACCTCTTGTTTTAAACCAATCTTCTACTTTCATGCCAGGTTCCTCCACAATTATTTTGTCTGGCTTGACATACACTTTTTCAGCTTTACCCTTACGGTTATAAGTATGTAGTTGAAATGATTTATTACAATTGTGACAAGTACCGAGACCACGTTCCCAATCATAAGAAGCACATTTTGCTTTCTGATTCTTAGGTTTCCTGTCGTGAGAACAAACAGGGCATACACCCTGCTTAGCGCTCGCGTCAAGTTCATGCATATTGAATTTATCAATAGCAAATCCATTGATCTCTATTTCTTGCATTTAATTTAATTTAATTTAATTATTCCCCATCTAAACATTCTGGACATATGTCGCAGTAATTGTAGTCACAAGCAGTCATAACTTCGCTACACATTTCACATTGCGCCATTAAAACGGTAGATCATCTTCTTGTTGTACCAACTGAGGAGGCGCTTGTCCTTGACCATCTTCTCTAGGCGCAGCAGAAACGTTTTCACCGTTAGTCCACACTACTTTTACATTACCTAAATAAACTTTAGCAGCCTTAGCTTCCCGCTCTTCTTTTGTTTGTTCTACAATCATAGGTCCTTGATTACCGAATTGGTCAACCTCATCGTTGATTGTAATTGTAACACCTAAGTAGTTACCCTTCTTACCCTTGTAGATTTTGTCTTTAGGGATTTCATTTAAATTGATGTTTGCTTTAATAATACTTGCCATAATTTCCTTTTTTTATAAAGTCTTGTTAATAAAATAATTTTTTGGATCGAAATCCGGGTTATCGTAAAACAACGTATATTGTTCTACAGCTTGTTGTACTTTGTTCTTGCCACTTTCATAGAAAGCATCTGAACAATCGAAGATACCAATCTGTCTAGTCTTTTTATCTATAGCGATAAATACTAAATCATAACCGAATATCTTACGATAAATATATGCTTGACTGTCGTAATTATAACGGAACGCTGAGCTTCTAAATTTTGTTATGTCACTTGTTGTTTTAAGATCAATAACTAATTTTTCATCGTGATTAACAATATCTGCTTTGCCTTTCCACCATAATCCTTCAATCTCTTTTATTCCAGGTTGTTCATATTCAACATTGATACCATTTATTAAATCTCTGCATACATCGTTTGATTGCATTGTATCGATCAATAACTCTAGGTTATCTACTTCATGTTCTAATAAACACATTTCCCCTCCTGAAATCTCCTTGTACGCTTTTGTATTTCTTGTTGATGACTGTACTATCCTATACTTTTTGAGTTTTTCTGGCTCAAGTATTGCTGTGTGAAAGTAACCACCAACTAAAAAATTAATGTTTGGCTTTTGAGGTGTGCCAAGCGCTAAGGGATTTGTTAACAACGTAGAAATATCGGAGTTACTTCTAAATTGACGACCGAACTTTCCGTAATAGTCTTCATCGTTTACAAGTTTGTCTAATATTTCTTTAGTGTTAAAATCTTCCATTTATAATGTTTTTAATTTAGTTTCAATATCTTCTGAAATATTATATTTAGCTTTTATAGCTGACAACTTACCTCCTTTTTGTATGAAAGCCACTGCTTTTGGATAAGCTGGGTCTTTTTCTGAGGTTAATGTGCTTTTTGCTACAGGCGCTTTACCGTGTGAGTTTGTTGCATCGCTATCAGCCGTGTCATCAATTAAAAATAGATTACCAAGAGCATATTTTTTACCATAACTCGAAGCGCTACCAAACTTTTGAGGCATTTGCATACCCTTCTGGGCTAAGTCAACACCCACAATTGCATGTGCATGTATAGCATCTATGCCATCAGTAAGAACTGCAGTGCACTCTAGTATAGGAAAGTCTTGATTGGACTCTATTATTAACCTTTCACTAATTGTTACGCTTACCCCTAGCTCTAATAAATAAGGCTTAGTTGCTTCTAAAATATCTTCTGCCGATCTAAAATTGTACTTGCCGAACGAGTTGTATCTACTCTTTTTTGATTTGAATTTTGTCTGGATTGTTGCCAGCTTTTCGTTTAGTTTCATATTAATATAATTACATATTTGTTTATTCTTTTACATTACTCTGTACACTTAACTTAAAGGTAGTCAAGCACTTGCGTGTTATCTACATTGTCTATTAAGGTTTGTACAGCCTTCTTTTTTATCTCGGAAACCGTTACATAATAACGTGATCCTTTGATATCTAACAAGCTTGCTATCTCTTTAGCAGAGTGCTTGTCGCAGTCTAGTCCGTAAGATAATCTTAAGACTTCATATTCTTTAGTGTCTAAATGTTTTTGCATTAAACTTTTTAAATATAAATTCATTAGAGGTATATTGTATGGCTCAGACTTATCCGGTATTTGATAAGCAAAATTCTCACTGTCTTCAGACTCTTGATTAATATCTATACTTAAAAATACAGAATTAAAAAACATTTGAACAGCCGCTTTATCTTCAGGATTCTTTCTTATCTCATTGAGCTTATGCTCTGGGATTCTTATGTTGCCTCTATTGATGTCTATGCGTCTTCTAATAGCTCCTTTAATGCGTTTGCTTAGAAATGATTTTAAAGTTTTTTCTATGTCATTAGAAGCCATTAAAAATTCCCAATCAATCTTATGCACTGCTTTAATTAAACCTTCAGAACCGCATTGTATTATATCATTTATACTTAATACTCCCGATGCTTGGTCTGATGTTGAAAACTTACGCGCTAGATTTTCTACTAACGGTAAAAATTTAACTATAAGCTCATCAGTTGTGTACTCGTCCCACATTAAACCTTCAAGATTCGCAATAGAAGTTTTAACATCTTCTTTATATCGTATATAATTATGTATATTATATTTTTTCATATTCATCTATTTGTTTGAATGCTTTTGCCATAAGATTATCGTTTGCGTAATATATATTACCTATCTTGAGCATCCATTTGTTAAAATCATTTTTCATAATTGTTGGTTTAATAATTCTTTTTCTTTTTTAAGCTCATTGCTCATGCTTCGATGTATCGTTCTAGCAGAACAATTAAGTAATGAAGCTAACGCATTGATAGTGATCTTGTTACCATCTTCATTAATGTCTAACATACATTGATATATATCGTCTTCAACTACTGATTTAGATTTGCCTACAAGTCTACCAACTACACTCATTTTTTCTTTAGGACTTAACCCTGAATATTCTTTGAATATAATTTTTCTTAACTTGTTTTTAGGGGGTTGCTCTAAATCATACATTAAAACATCGTATACCATTTGTTCATAATGCCATGCACTCATCTCGAATGTTACATAACCATTTGGTTTGTTGCATATAACTTTAGCAACTGCATCAAAATCGGTTTGATCCATTTGAGGATTGAGATACCATAAAACAATTAAATGCCACTTAAGGCTTTTATACGTGTTTATCTTAGCTTTACTTCTGAACAGCTCATAACACTCATATGTACCATCTTCGTAATAGTCACCCCAATCAAATGATTCTGTTGCATCGTCAGTAATCGGAGCTCTTCTATATATGATACGTCTCTTGTTTAAAAATTCAAGGTTTCTATGTGACATTAGCCTACTACTATATTATTATAATCATCTGTTGTCACACTTTGTTTTTTAGAAGGATATAATGTCTGGAATTGAATTTGATTTATTATTAATAAATCTTTATGTTCATGCTTTAGGTTTGTAATCCACTTACTTGTTTTTCCCATGGTCTAGTTTTTATACTTTCGTTTTTATTACGCACACTGTGCTTTTCTTTTTCATAGTAGTTCCAATACGCTGTGACGCTATCACCGTTTACTTTGTATTCATCAGGCATACATTGAGGTGGTTCTTCAAAACCGTTATCAATCATATTACTAGGTGGATACATTAACGCTTCTCGACATTTGCTAATAGTCAAGTGATGTTTATTGTATCTAGCTGTGTATTCTTTACCTAATGCTAGCATGTGATCATACAACCAATTGTAATGGTGTATACTACTGCGTACCCATATGGTACTAGGATGATTTAAGTGCGCTTTTTTGTAAGGCACACTATCACCATTGTTATATGCATGGTGAGCGGTACATAACATTTGAGCACACTCTAATATCATCTTAACCTTATGCTTATCGTAAAAGTAACTTGCTGCTACCTTAGGATCTTCGTGTAGATAAAATATATTCATTAATGTCTTTTTTTGTTTACTCTATTGTAATGCTTATCAAGTAGTATGTGTGCTACTTCCATGCTTATCATGTTTTCGTTATATAGTTTCCATATTAGTCTATTCATAATTACGTAAGGTTTTATAATGAGGATGACGATAACTATTAGCTTTAGTACGCTCGAAGTACGTGAATGTAGCTCGCTTACCTATGTAGTCGTTAATATTATTTAGTATATCTCTACGGTCTTGAAAGTTGTAACCTTTGCCGATAGGACAACCGAATTCAATACCTTCATCATCGATCATTAAGAACTTACCGATTAAGCCAGTAAACTTACCCTTGCCAGGTACATAGCCTACTATCGTCGCTTCGGTATCGTGAAAGTCTTTAAACTT
>Ga0308008_1000598_pt1 | contig 14105 bp, 21 predicted proteins | sample Neamet125_FD_203140 | JGI IMG/M metagenome (GOLD analysis project Ga0308008, IMG submission 203140) | Marine microbial communities from water near the shore, Antarctic Ocean - #125 | ecosystem: Environmental > Aquatic > Marine > Unclassified | place: Southern Ocean | collected 2014-07-24
AGAACAAAGATCACCTCTAGAGTTAGGGCTTTTGTATAAGATGAATAAAAAAGGATTCATGCCTACCAATATTTCAGAAGGTCCTTTAATTAAATCAGCAAGGGCTTATGGTCTTAGAGTGGAAAGGGATTTTATAAAAGAAGGACCAAGACGTGGAGACTTTGCAGGGTATCATTTTTCAAAAGACGGAAATTTTTTTAATCCTAGATCGGGAACAGGAACTATTCAAGGACGTGAACAAAAAATGGATAATACAAATGATTTATTTGAAGCTATTGTCCAGGGAAGAGAAGAAGGGGGGTTCTCGGACTCTGAAATAAAAGATTATTTAATTAGAAACACAGACTTTAAAGCTCTGCAAATAAACAAAGCATTTAAAACTTTAAGTTCTCAGGCCTTTGATTCTTCTACATTCAGAGAGTTTCCAAGAAGCTTTGGTAACATAAAGGGAGGTTTTAACGCTGGGTTAAACCTAATGTCTAAGATTGATGATTATTATCAAAAACTTGTAGAAAAAAACAACAGATTAAAAGACAAGGTAGCAAAAAAAACTAAATCAAAGTATGATGAGTTAACTGATTATGGAGCTCTTACTCCACTTACTGAAGATCAGCTAAGAGAAAATGTAATAGAATGGTTTACAACTTTACCAGAGTTTACTAAAGAAGGCGGCAAAGGAAAGGGTAGGACTTCTCAACAGTTAACAATGGAGAAGGATTTATTAAATCTTATGCTTCCAGATCCTCTTAGAGCTAATCCTGAAAGAATAGCTTCTATTAATAAAAGAATAAGAGAAATTAAATTTGACGAGAAGAACTTAAAAGAGATTCAACGTCAACTTAGAGCTTATATAAGATCTGTACTACCTAGAACTATGTATACTAAAACAGAGACTGGAAGATTATTAAAATTAGTAAATGAAATTAATGCATCAAACATAGAGTCGGTTAAAAACGAAGTTACCAAAGTAGTAACTGAGAAGACCAATCAATCTTTACAGGAAACAATACTAGATATTTTAAATAGAAAAAATCAGATAATACAAACAGGAAGACTAAAAGGTGTAAAAATTGATAATGAAACAAGAAAGCGGTTGATTAAAATCAATAACATGGTTTTAGATCCAAAAGCTACAGGCGATCAGCTAAATGAAAAGATAGCGGAGTTATTAGAAAAATATAATGAAGCAGCAAAAATCTCTCAGGAGATAGATGGTAAGCAAAAAATATCTCTTAAAGATGATTTAAATCAAGCGGAAATAGATTTAATGGCAGAGCTTACTATTGCCATGCAAATAAACAACGCGTTTACTCAGGAAATGAATGATCCTAATAAGACCACCCTGCTAGGTAGTGTTCTTAATAGCCTTAATCAAATGGAGGCGACTGGTAAAGCTTTGTTTGAATATCAACTAATAGAAGACGCTGCGATTTACAGAGAGAACTCACGAAAAGCTTTTAAAGAAATCACTGGTATAGATTTAGATCCTTTAGCGTCTTTAGTAGAACAAGGCTTGGACAAGAAAGATATTACCACAGCAATGCTTAATCGTGAATATAAAAGATTAAAAGACGAAGTCGCTTTGGATCAAGAGAGAGTTACTCCTGAGAAGAAAACTAAAATATTAGGACGCGTAAAAGATAGCGTTTTAAAAATATTAAGATCTCTGGATGAGACTTTTTTAGGCACCGCCTCAGATCTAACGGCATTAATAGAGCAAATTTCAACACAGCCTGGTGAAATATTTCAAGGCGATATTCAACTACAAAATGATCAAATAAGAGCTGGGACTAGAGAGTATAAACAAAGAATGATGAGCCAAGAACTGCAGATTAGTCAAAAAATGACAGATTTGTATGGAAAGAGTTGGACTAAGATAAATAGAAAAAATTCTAATCAAACAGAATCAATCGTATACAGTGAAGAAAAGCAACGAGTATTAGAGGCAGAGCTAAAAGAAATAGAAAGCAATAAAGAATTAACTTCAGCAGAAAGAACTATAGCATTAAAGAAAAAGCATGCTGAGATAAATTCTAACATAATGCCTATAAGTCAAAACCAATTGCTTTATTATTATAGTCAAATGCAAGACCCTTCATTGGCGAAAAGTTTTGAGAACACATTTAAACCTACTGATAATTATAATAACGAGTTTGAATCTAGAATAAGAAAAGAAATAGAAAATAAGTTAGATCCTAAGTTAAAAGAATTTTCTACATGGTTAGTTCAGGAGTATTATCCATCTGTATACAATCACTATAATGATACATACAAGAAAATATATAGAACCGACATGCCGTGGAATCAATTTTATGCGGGTCGTCTTTATCGTCAAAATACAGAGGATGCTGACTCGTTAGACTTGTTAGCCGATAGCATGTCCTGGATAACAAATGTCGCCTCCTCTAGCTCTAAAGCAAGACAACAAAATTCTAACCCCATTAAACAAATTGACGGTATTGATGCTCTCTTAAACTACACGAGAGACATGGAGTATTTTGCAGCCTTAGCAGTTCCGATTAGAGACATAAATAAAATGTTCACAGACCCTTTAATAGTTAACACAATTGAAAATGAATTTGGAAAAGATGTTCTTAATTTAATAAATGCATCAATTCAAAAAATTGCTAATAAAGGAATACGACAACAGAGAGAGTCTTCTATTATAAATGTTATGAACAACTCGTTTTTGTTGGCTCGTTTAGGATTAAATCCAACATTAATAATAAAACAGATGACATCATTTGTTACCTATGCTAATGACATAGGGTATATTAATTGGATATTAAACGCTCCATCTATACCAAAAGGTATTGCTGCGTATAAAGAAATTATGGCTAATTCTGTTGTGCTTAAAGACAGGTATAATAAACCTATCACGGAGTCTATAGAAACCTATGCAGAAAAAAAGTTTACTGAATTAAACGGGTCACCTTTAGATGCTATAGGTATAACAAAAGAACGACAAAACACCTACACCAGATGGTTAATGTCAACAACTATGACCGGAGATAAAGCGGCAATTATATTTGGTGGAGTTCCTAATTACTTATACTATAAGAAACAATTTAAAGCTAAAAACCCAAAAGCTACAGAGAAAGAAGTTATAGATTATGCAATTAAAAGATTTGAGTCCGACACTTTAAGGACTCAGCAATCTAGCGACTTGCAAGATAAAGATTACTATCAAACTGGTGGCGCCTTAGCGAGAGCTTTTAATATGTTTTTGACAACACCTAAACAATACTTTAGAAGAGAAATTATAGCTGTTAGAAACATGAATAGAATTATTGCGTCGGGAGGAAAAAAAGGTAAAGGAAGTTTTGGAGAAAATCTAAGAACCTTTGCTACATACCACATTGTTATGCCAGTTTTTTTCGAATGGGCATCACAAGGTTTCCCAGGGCTTGCAAGAGATGGCGATGATGAGGATTTACAGGATCTTGGAATGGCAGCAATTATAGGAAATATAAATGCAATATTTATATTAGGAGATATGGTTGAGATTTTTAGTGATTATATAACAGGGAAGCCTTGGGCGGACAAAGCTCCTACTCTTCCGGCATTATCACAAACTACGAGAATTTTGTCCCTTCTTTCACAAGCGGAGAAAACAAAAGACCCAAAAAAGAGAGCGGAGGCGATGAATAAATTTTATGGGGAGCTTGCAACCCTCTCTTCACTTCCAATACCAACGCTTCAGAGGTTTGTAGATAACTGGGGAGACTTATTAAGAGGAGACTCTAAAGACACGGGTCAATTTATATTAAAGCTTTTTAATTTTTCTAAGTATGCTCAAGGAGATAGAAAAAAGAAGAAAACAACTATAAAAAAACGAAAAACTAAAAAAAAATCTAGATTTTCTAATGATATCTTAAGAAAATTACAAAATCAAAGAAAGAAGCAAAGACTCAACAGACCATTTTAAACTATAAACTATGCCATTTAAAAGTGAAGCGCAAAAAGCGTACATGTATAAAAACTTACCGAAAATAGCAGAAAAATGGGAGAAAGAAACTATTTCTGATAACCTTCCTAAACGTTTACATCCTAAAAAGAAAAAACCTTCATTGATAACACAGCGCAGAAGAAGTAGGTTAATTAAAAAACGAGCATAGAAATTAAGTACATCACTATTAAAGTAATGCAAACAGCAGCTATAAAGTCATAATCCTGCTTAAACTTCATCAGTCACTGACTCTCCCACTCTACGTAGTTTCTTGGTTAAAGAGTTAACTTCTCCTTTTAAGGTTGAGTATTCTTTATCCATTAAATGTTCGTAAATAGTGTTTAGTGAGGTATGAAGCTCAGCCATTACAAAATTTATATTTTGTATTCGCTTGTGCTCAATTGGAGGTAAACCATTCATGCTCTCTAAGTTATAAATAATTTTTGAAATATAAAAAAGTTAAACCTTTTTACTTAAAACTTGATTCTTATTATAATAATCTAAATAAGTATCACTATCTATGGCTGTTAAGCTAAGAAAAGTTATATGATGCACGTCAAGAACTGTCATAACAAAGAAATAAGGTTTCTTTAATTTTATAACTCCGGCTAATTCAAACTCATCATCAGGAGTATACTGGTAATTTTCATCAATATAATTTTCAATTTGTAAAACTAAACTTACTGATTTTTCTAAATCCAGGCGCATCAGCTCTAATATAAAGTCGCTTTCAAAGGTGTAAACAACACCTTCTTCTATTGTCTCATGTACCTTTGTGTACCTCTGCTTTAAATCCATGTTCTTTTAATTCTTTAATACGATACTCCTGGAGCTTAGACACCCTGCCTTTTTTTGTTTTTACCTCAACAAATAGTATGTCTTTGTCTGAGTGCAAAGCCAACAAATCAGGTATACCATTCTTGTTTGTCTTGATAAGCTTAAGAACGTAGTACCCTTCAGCCTCCAGTTCTTTAATCTTTTTGGCTTGTACTTGTTGTTCCGTCATCTATAAATTTAGTAAATCTTTTTTGAAATGATTAAGGGTATAGTCCTTCTTGTTAATAACTGCCTTATAGATCTGGTCCTCTATACCCCCCTTAGAGAAGATCCAAAACACATCGCTTTTTAATCGTTCTTTAGTAGTCATCCTATCGCGAGACTGCCAGTAACTAGTAGCACTAAAGTCAATATTATAATAAACCAAACAGTCTGCTTGACGTAAACTTATACCCTCTCTTCCGCTAACTATTTGAAGGGCAATACTTTTGCTAGTGTTAACAAATTCTTCTAGATCTGTAGTCAAATTATCCTGGAAAACCTCCTTTAAAGCTTTGAGCTCCTGTTTAAACTTGTAAAAAATACCTATCTTTTTTTTATTAAATTGAGATTTAATAAATTTAGCCTTGCTCAAATCCAGTATTTGTGACGCTCCACTTTCAAACTTCACAGTTCCAGAGTAAATTTGATGAAGCTTCATCATTAATTTAACGGGAGTATCGGCAAGAATAACCTCCTCTTTCCCCTCAATCACTAAGTTCTTTTTTAATTGACGAGCTATGTTGTAAGTCAGGTTGCTCATTTTAACGTACTGAACCTGCTCTTTAGTTTGAACCTTAAAGCCTGCCTCTACCTGAGAGTAGGTTATAAAATAAGGTTGCATGGCATCCATGATACTAGGTAAGCCCTTTGAATAGTCTTTTATATTTAACCCATTGATGGGTCTTTGTGTTACTTTAACATGCTTGTCGCAAAACCGATAAAAGTTCTTATACTCTCGATAAGGATTCCCTGGAATAGAAAAAACCTGATGGTACATCTGACTGTAAGACTCTGGAGAAGGTGTGCCTGAGAGAAGAATAACCATAGGAGCATTCTTTTGTATTAATAACTTAACTTGTTTTGCCCTGAGACTTGGTTTTGGAAACGCTCCGATGCAATGAGCTTCGTCTAAGACAATGAGGTCAAACTTACCCTCAACCTTATGAAGACTTTCATAGTTTATAACTTGACAGGCAAACGATGGGTTAAGCATCTTATAGTCTGACTCTATAGAACTAATAGCTTTCTTTTTTGTTATAAATAAAACACTTTGTGATTCAACAGCATCTGCTATACCTAAACTTGTAAGTGTCTTTCCAGTTCTAACCTCCATAGCTAGGTATAGAAAGCCATGTTTTTTTATTACAACCGTTCCTTTAGATATTATTTCCTCCTGATAATCTCTATATTTCATAATAATTTTTTCTGTATTTGTCCCTCTACCCTAGGTTTTATTCTTATCCAATTACCAACCTGATCTCTATCGGTTTCAGGCTCTAGACCTTGGCTATATACACAGTAGGCTATCATCCACTTTTTAAACTTAAATTTTGAAACAGCAAATTTTCCTTTTTCATAATCATCGTAGGATGTTACAAAGTCATAGTATAAAGGATTCAAGTGTAATTTTTTATTTACTATTAACAATGAATTGGCCGGGCTAGTACCTGTCAAACCACACCATTCACAAAAGTCTACGTTAGTCTCCATAATAAGAGATTTCATCTCACCATTAACAGAATCACTTTCTAGTAATCCTGAATTTAAAAAGAGCTGTAAGTTGTTTATCATGTAATTGTCGAACTGACACCAATCATCGTCATCCCACTCATCTCCAAATAAAAACTTTCCAAACTCGTGCATTGGAGTAAAACTTGGAGTATAGTAAGAGGCTAACTCAAGTTCCCATCGCCTGCGCGTAAAGGAAGCGCCGCTGCCTTTGATTGTATAGTTAGTAGTAAGAGCAACTTTTGGTGACTTACTAAAAGGTATCTTAATAGAATCTTTGTTTTTTTTCTCAACGGTTATACCCTCTGTGATTACACTAAACAATCTTTCAAAGTCAAAGTATTTTTTTACATCATCAAAAACGAGCACTTGGGTGTCCGCTGAAACTAATTGATATGGGAAAGACTTATCAAAACTAAAAGCCTTACCATCTATCATTACTAATTTCTTCATATGCCCTATCGCTTGTAGCCATATACCTTTGCCTGTACCGCCGTTTGCAGTATCCGAAATATTCTCATCGTTGAGGATAACAGCGGGACAAAATGATATGTCTTTATGGGCATGCATCATGTATCCTAACGTTGATTCAAGTGTCAAGATGCGCTCTTGCTCCTTGTTAGAAATGTTACTTATGAATGTTTTAAAGTTGTTATCTTGTAATTCACAAGCCCTGTAGACTCTGTTTATAATATGCTCCTTCCAAACAAATCCTTGAAGCTCCAAGTAGTCTATAGCTTCTACCTTGTCTTTTGTAATTTTTACTGCACAATTCTCATAGTAAAGGTAAGATGTTTCTTTAGTGTCCTCAATAAAAAATATTTCTATTGTTCCTAATAGAGACAAGAAGTCTTCTTTAAACAGTCTTGTCTGATCTGCAAAGAAATTATAAATGGCCATGTCCTCCATTCCTTGTAAGTGATTAAGAATAAAATCTTTTATATCTTTCTCGGAGCAGTGGTCAATCAAATTATTAGTAACCTTAACAAAGACGTAATGCCTCTGACCTTCTGGACAGAATTTAAAATAACCATTTGACTCTAAAAACTTTTTAAATATTAAAGGGATAGCTTTAACGACACCCTTGGAACTCATCGTCCAAAATTTAACCGCGTTGTCCTCTTCTGCTTTTGCTAGAACGGAGTCTATAACCTCTGACGCCAAGTTTGACTCTTGAAGGTCTTGACGTATGGTTTTTTTTGACTCTCCTCTTCTTAAACGCTGCTGAATCTGATTTATCTTCTCTTCGTCCTCATAGAACTTAGTATTAAAATTTTTCGTGTTTGAGTACGCGGATTTTATAGTGGTATTTATTTCAGCAGCACTGAAGCTAGAGCTTTGGTATTGAGTAATAACTAATGTAGCTGTGGTAGATGATATTCCGAAGTCATTGAAGGCGGCAGCCAATATAAAAGCATTCTGATTTCGCTCTCCCTCATTCATGGGGTATTTTTTCTGCCACCACTTAACCAAAATCTCTACAATTTTATTCTCATCCGATATCGGTATTGTCTTAACGCCATTGTTTGTTGTTAGTTCTTTATACTCTAAATCCTCAGCAGTCTCCCATACTAAAGCTTTATCATTTATTTCAATTAATGGATCATAAGACTCATAGCAAACTCTACTTATATTCTTAGAGGTTTTGTCAAAGTATCTAGATTTAAAATGCTTTTCCAAAGCCATGAAATACCCAATATGGTTCTCTGGTTTTACTGGTATTTTCACTAGAACTTTGAGACCTTTACCTGATGGAGAGATAAAAACACTATAGACATATTTATTTTTGGCAAACTTTCTTTTCTCATCAAGCAAGTCTTTTTGAAGTTTATATCCATCAAAGTCTAAACAGATAATGCCACTGTGTTCTACTAAAGAAACATCCGATCTTTTATTAAACTTTCCAGAGAAACATATGCTAGGCAATTGCTTTTTTAATTCATTTCGGTTTCCTTTATCATCTTCTTTTCTAATAGATAAAACTAAATCTTTGCTTGATCCTTTTTGTATTCTTTCCAAAATTATTTTTACATCTCTAAAAAATGGAGTTTTAGTTTCGTTAATATTTTTGAAGATTGTTACGTATTGTGACATAAAAATGTTGGTTTTGTGTTGGTTTTAGTATAGCATAGCCTTGCATTTATAGGCATAGTGTTGAAAATGTTGGTTTTGAACCTCATTTTGTATTCAAAAAAGTTAAATATAATTAATAAATAATATAATATTATATAGAAAAGAAAATATTAACATTTCTACCACAAAAAAAAGGGAGGAAACCTCCCCTTAATTTTGCAGTTCTCACCTAGAAGGGCAGATCCTCTTCTACATCTCTTTTAATTAGATCAGCTCCATTCATTATTTTGGACTTATTAAGTGCCTCTTCGTGGGCAGGTATATATTCAGTGTCCAACAGTAGTCTCCCTAACTTCAATGAGGTTTTGTTTTCATTATCCCATATATCTATTGTAATTCCTCCACTATCCCACATTGCTGCCTTAACTTTAATTTGATGTCCATACTGTTCGGTCTTTTCAACTTTTCCAGGGACTGTTCTTACAGCTTTACCTAAATTATCTAATTGTATAGTTCCAAAGTATTTTTTTATTATTGCCATTGCTTAAAATTTTAAATTATATATTACTTTTCTTATGTCTTCTTTTTTATCCTTACCATAGTATTTCTCATAGGTTTGGAGGGCTTGTTCTACCTTTTGTTTCCCCTGGAGTACAGTTTCATCACTCGTAGGGCAGACATAAATCTCGTGGTAAAACTCGCCACTATTTCCATATTCTTTTTGTTGCTTATCAATAGCCACAAAAGTCATTGACTTGCCAGTCAGCGACTGATATATAAAAGCTTGGGTGTCGTAGTTATATTTGTTTTTACCTACCCATATAAATTCCTCTATGCTTTTAGCTGAGGTTGTTTTCAGGTCAACGACTATGCCCTGACTAATCAAGTCACATTTGCATTTAAAATCATGTCCAAAAATGGTTCCGATAACTGGCTCCTCTCTCAAAGCCTCCTTGTTGGTAATCAGTTCAGTTAACTGCTCGTGACGACTTACCGTTTCCTTAGCCATATTCTCAATCAATAACGCTTCAGATTCTTTCAAGACAAAGTTCAGACCTTTCTCCTCCAAGAATTCTTTGTAAGCTTTACCTCTAGTCTCAGTTGCTGACCATATAGGAAATTCTTTAGCCTTCTCTGGCTCTAGTATCAGTTGATGGAAATATCGACCTTTAACAAAGTTCTCATTGTCAGGCTCAACCTTGCCAAACTGCTTGAAGGTGTTCGGAGAAAGATTTTTTATGTCAGAGTTGGATAGCCATTGCCTTCCAAACTCCCCATAATACTCTTCATCAATTCTTAGCTTGTCAATAACTTGCTTATCTGTTAATTTTTTCTTACTCATTTGTATCAGTTTTAAATTGTTCTATTGTTAAATCATCATAAGTTAATTTTAACCACTCCTCGATTTGTCCCCATGGTTTTTTTGCTTTGACTAGTTTCTGAATCATAGGGATATCTTTTTTAGGATCTCCAGTGGGGGGTGTTTTTTTAGGAGTTGTTATTTTAGGTACGCCTAGGTCTAATTGTGTCTTAGCAGTAGGAGTTACTTGTTCTCCATACGCGTCAGCATCTTTGTCGCTGACAATACCTAAAGCTGACGATAATTGGTATCTTTTAAAGTACGAGCAACCACTACCGATTGACTGATAAGAATTTTGTCCCTTCAAATCTACAAGAGGTATATCTACAGTAGCTAGATCAGACTCTCCACTTTCTACATGGAAGATTTTAGTAGTAACACAAGTGTTGCCACTATCAGGGTTCGTGCCTAACGTCTGAGTAAATCCAAGCCCATGCTTTTTCATAAGTGGATTAATCGAGTGGATGATCTTGGTAAGGTCTACATATTTATAGTTATACCCATCTGTGTCTTTTAATAAAACGGGGCACTCCTGTTGGAAGCCAGCCAAGGCTTTAAAATAATTCTTCATTTTAGTTGGTTTAATTTTTGTGTTAATTTATAATACTTTTTAAGAATGCCCACTCGCTTTTCTTTCATAGCCATTAGACTCTTCTTGTTGCTTAATACTTGAGGGATTATTTCTTCAATTACTTTTAATCTTTTTCGGTATACATGAAGAACTAATTTATATACTCCTTTTCTCCATCCCTCCTGGAATATTTCATACTCTTGAAACGTTAACTCTTCATGATACTCCTTGCCTTTTGGATTAAATATTTTGATGTCGCCACTTTTATTATCTCGCATAATTTGTACTCCATGCATCATCATGGATTCATACCCTCTTCCATTTAAATTGGATGAACTTGGGTCTGCTAGAGCTTGATTAAATATTTCTTCCAAGGTTTTAGGCATCAACGTTTGAAAGTTTGTTTATTATTACCTGATAGTCAGGATCATTTGCCATTATCTTTTCTAAAGAAGTTAAGGCTTGTGGTATGGTGTTAGGGTAACAAATATATCCATTGTCTGTCATGTAAGATGCAGTAACATTATTTGCAAACCCTCTGTCTTTACAAAGTTTATATAAAACTCTCCTTGCATCAGACATATCACTCTTTCTACTGTTCTCAAAAAGTTGTTCTCGAGAACACCCAGTATGCTTAATTATGTTTTCTACAAACTGATCAAAAATATATTGCTTCATTTAAAGGTTTTTTTTAACTAAAGGGTTGATAATATTGCCAGATACAATAAAACGATTGAACGCTTTAAAGTCATCGACAGATGCGAAAGGTATTTGAGGCCTTTCTCTTGTTGATTTTTTAATAAACTCTTGGGATTGATACTCATCGTCATAATCGAAAGAATCAAAATTGGGGTTGTTGGTAATAGGCATTAGATTAGATTTAAATTAATTTTATATAAAGATAACATTATTTTTTAATTAAACCAAACATTTTTACAGAGCAAAAAAAGGGCTGATGAATTAACACCAACCCCTTTTCAAACAAACAAAACATTCCTTACTTATTGTCTACGAAGACAATGAATTTAAGTTTTTTATTCTCTCTTTCCAAAATCTTTACTTTTTTTAATAATGCTTGTTGTGATTGCCATAAAAAATCTGGATCATTCTTTTCTACTAGGTCGTTGGTTGTATCTAAGTTCATTTTATATAATTTTTTTTAATTCTTGTTGAATTTTTAGTTGATTTAAAGTTAGGGAAATTAATTTCCTTATCCTTGAGTCGCTGTATTCGTACTGGTCCTCACTTTTTTTGCTTTTGTTTTTTCTTCCCATTATCATTCTATGATTTTGACATTTTTTATCTAAAGCAATAAGCTCATCAATTAGTTTGGATTTAGATTTTCTTTTTATTTTGTGGATTTTAAACCATTGTTTTATTATTGTTATCATATTGATAATAGTGTTATTGTTGTTAAAATTGTTATGTAAATTGCCAGGCATAAATCTATTGGTTTCATAATAATTGTTTTATAATTAATTCTTCTATTTCATTTTTATCTATTACAAGGTTAGGATTTAATAATTCTTTCTTTCCATTCTCCCTGAAAAACATTTCATAAATACCATTTTTATTTACTGAGGCTTCAACAAATATAAAAACACTAACTCCTTTGTATTTTGATTTAACAATGAATGATAAGTGTGTACGCTTGTCAAAGTTTTCTATTATTTTCATAGTTATTTAATTTAAGTTAAGCATTGATAAAGACACTGAAATCGAGAGAGATCTTTTTTGATGGCTCTAACTGTTTTTTTATATCTTCTTTCCTCTTTTTTTTACTTGTTCTAAGAGTTCCAGACTCAACACTATTATTTTTTCTTATTAGGCAGTATGGATAATATCCCATAGTCTGTTGAATGGACGCAACTGAATGGCTTTGCCGTAGTCATCTCTTGCCACTACTGACTCTTTGATATACTTATAGTGGTATTTAGTATCAACATTAAGATCTTTTTCACTAAACCCAAATCCAGTAATATGATTTTTTTTCATAATATTTCATTCGACAGTTAGTAATCTGATCTCTCCACTATATTCATATCCACTCTCGCCTTGACGACTTTCTTCGAGGTCACAAACCCATTGATTATCTAAATCTTCTTCAAATTCCTTTACTGTTCTAATGTGTGAATTAGGGTCGCAATTTTTAAGTAGTTTTATTAATTGTTTTACATTCATTTTATTGTTGATTTAATCTCTGAGAATATTCTCATTGTGAGCAAGTAGGAATCGAACCTACCAATGCACCATGTTGCTCTGTATTATGTTCATAAATGTCCTCCTGTTTTAAGTTTATCGCATTGATATCTATGCTCTGATTCTGATTCGATATCATTCATTGCTGACTCACACCCAAAACCAAAATCATATTCAGCTTTGGATATTGCCTCATCAATTTGCTCATCAATATCTTCTCTGTCTTCAAGATAGTCTTGAAGATTATCTTCAGTTATTGTATCAGGTACTTCGATTTCTATCTCAGCGAATTTATGATACACGCTTCTTTGTTGGATTTTTACTTTCATTTTATTGTTGGTTTAAGTTAAAATTTTACTTCTGTCTGTTCGTCTGATTCGCCTCGATACTTTTTTAGTACACTGAATAAGGCATCGACACATTCTCCATCTGTCATCTCTTCGCCATCTACTGTAACAACATTTACAATGTCATTGTATAGGTTCTCAAAATTGTCTTTCCAGGGAGTTGCTGATTCGTCAGCACGTTTGTTTTTATCGTAGTCTGTTATTTTCATAGTTATATTTTTAAATTCCATAATATATTCTTAAATAATATTCTTCAATAGATTCTCTATTTTTCATTTTAATATTAGTTTTATTTAATATTATTTTTTCATTTACTATTTGTTCATCAGTTCCATAATAATCTGTCTTTAATATTTTATTTAGTTCTGATTTTATAAATTGTTTTAACATGGATTTCATTTTATTGTTGGTTTAAATTAAAAAGGTAAATTTTCATACGATTTCTCACGAAGATATTCATCTTCAATATACTCCTTGAAGTGATCTATTTTAGTCTTTACGTGTCTAGCTAAATAGCTAAACGTAGACTTATTATATCCTATGTCTGAATTGGGAGGAATAATTAATTTACCATTGTCATCAAGGTAAAAAATTGGCGAACTAAAAGTCTTCTCGCCATTAACCTTATGTTCAATGTAAATCGACACCATTTGATTATCAAAATCAAACGATAGACTAAATTTTGAATGTAACATATTTATTGTGATTTAATTATTAGAGGAATTTTAGTTATGAATGTTCCTCTTTTACCTTGATGACAATTTTTAATTGTTTCTCCTTTGGTTGTTTCTATTGTAAAAACTATTTCTCCAAACATCCTTTCCCATTGAGGGTTAGATTTTTTTACTTCGTTTTTTTCAATTATTCTCATTTTGTTGTTGTTTGTTGTTTGACACTATTGTCGATGCCTACAGAGGAATCGAACCTCTGTACATCCAATTAGGCAGTTGATACTATTTACTACTTAAATAATTTATTCTTGCATCCTTATAATCGTCAATCTTTTCGTATAGATATTCCCTTACGAAGTCTCCATATGATGTGTACAATTCTCCTGAT
>Ga0308008_1000600_pt1 | contig 14096 bp, 3 predicted proteins | sample Neamet125_FD_203140 | JGI IMG/M metagenome (GOLD analysis project Ga0308008, IMG submission 203140) | Marine microbial communities from water near the shore, Antarctic Ocean - #125 | ecosystem: Environmental > Aquatic > Marine > Unclassified | place: Southern Ocean | collected 2014-07-24
AGAAACAACCACTTCTAGTAGAGAGAATTCTTCAGGAGTTAATGCAGATACAATTGCATTATATCTCCCTACTCCTTGAGATTTAACCTCTCCTTTTCCTTTTCCTATTTCTTTGTTTACATGCGGGTAAGGGTTAATTAAATCTTGAGCAGTATATCTAGATACATCTGAACCTAATTTTTCATAGTTGTTTTCTACTATAGTATATTGACTTGCAAAACCGCCCGGTTGTATATTTACAATAGACTTATCTACAGAAGATCTCATATTTAAAAAACCTTTTGATGCTTGTGCTGGTGTACTTAATATAACAAATGCAGCGCCAGTTTCCTTATCATAAACTAATTGACCTTGATTTAAGTTACCTACCCCATCAAATTCAAATGATGCTGAATCAGGTGCATTACCTTCTATAATAACTTGTGCTGCTTCAGCTTTAGCTAAAGTATCATATGATCCAAACTGTGTATTAGCAGATTGATATATTGCCGTACTAAAAGGTTTTCCATTTAGATCAACCACTTTATATAAAGTAGATACTTCACCATCCTTAGATTTAGTAGTTTGTTTATCAATTCTAGATCTTTGTTTTATACTAATTGTTTGTCTTTTAGTATTCATTCTACCAGAAGATTGTTCTTGACCTTCTACAACCTGTGATACTATAAAATCATTAGCTTTTAAATCTGCTACTCTTAATATAGCACTTACTACACCATTTTCTTGTAAGCCATCCCTAGGTGACATCAACCATTCTTTAAATCCTTTTTCTGAATTTACATCTTCTGTACTTGGCTTATTTATAAAATCATTACCGTTTGTATCTACTGATGGTGAACCATTAGCCCATATTTTTTTAAGAGAGTTAAATGTATTAATTAAATTCAAGCCCTCTTTTGTATCTACCCATTGTTCAAATGATAGTGGTATACCTCCATCTGCTGCTTCTGAACTAGAGTATTCAATATGTTTTCTATTTAATATCTCATTAAGTAAAGGTGTGTTATTAGTTTTTTCTAATATTATATTTATACCTGCATCATCTAAAACTTGATTCTGAGCAGACAAAGTTTCCTGTGCTTCTTCTTCAGCCGCTACTTCTTCTGTTTCTACTTCTTCTGCATTTTCACCTCGTAAATTTTTATATGTATCTAAGATTCTTTGTATCTCTTGATATTTTAATTGTTGTGATAATGGTGAAATTTGCCCATTCTCATCAAAAAATGTTTTTAAATGATTTATATTACCATCTAATAAGAAAGCTTTAGTTTCACTAGGTGCTGCATAAACACCTTGCTTAGCTAACTGATTCATTAATTCATTAGCTTCAGTAATTCCAATATATGTTTCAATATTTTCTTTAAAGTTTTTTTCTCTAGCTTTTAATAATTCTTTATTAGTTTCTAAAGCTTTTTCTTGAATCTCTGTAAATCTTTGCGGATTAGCTAAATACTCTAATGCTTTATCATATACTTTAGCTCTCTCATCTAATGCAATATGATCTACTATATCTTTTAATGCACTCTCAATAGCCACTGAATCTACAAAAGAACCAGCAGTTGATGCCATATACCTTACATAATTTCTAAATTCTGGTAGTAATTTATCTATGTGATTTCTACTAAATGTACCTTTTCTTTTTCCTTTAGGATCTGTAGTATATTTAGGATTAGTTAAAATGTCTTTTATAGCTTGTAACCTTTTTATTTTTTCAAGTTGTATTTTTTGTTTCTTTTTAGTAGTAGCATTAACCGCACTTGTTTCTACAGAAATTGCTATATCTCTTTTTAGTATGGATAATTCATTATCTATTGAATCTATATCTAATAAAACAGTCAAATCATTTGCTGCCATTTTAGCAAATAAAGGATCATTAGTTAATTTTTCAAAGATTGAAGTTGATCTTTCTAAAGCTCTAGTAAAACCATCTTGAGTAAACATGTATAAATATCTTGCATGTTCATAGGATAATTCTTTTTGCAGCTCTTGTGAATATGCTAGAGTTCCTTGTTTAAAGTTTTTTGAATTAAATGGATTTGGAAACTCATCCTTAGATTTTATAAAATCATCCTCCATCTTATCCATCTTACCAATCATATCAGTAATACGTTGTCTTCCTTTTCCAGATTCAATATCTTTTTTACTAATACTAAATGCATCAGCTAAATCCTCATCAGACATTTTTAAATAATCTTTAAGTTGAGATCTAAAAAATTGTGATGTACCGCCTGAGAATACAGTATACATTTGTTGAAACTTAGAAAAATCTTTTGCATCTGTAAAGCCAAACATGTCTTTGTTAAATACATTTTCTTTTAAACCATCTGAAACTTGTTTCTGAATTAAAAAACTTAATTTATTTACATCAAATAAGTTTGACGCAGGATCATCTACACTTGAGTTCCATGCTGCATTATGTACATCAACTAAATCTTTAACAAGCTTTTCCCTTTTTGTTTGATATTCTTTGTAAGCTTTAGGATCAGAAAATCTATTGTATAGTGCCGGCCCACCTTCAAATACCATTTTCTGTGGACCCTGTATTAAACCACCCATTAAGAACCCAGACATAAATGTACTAAACCCTTGGCCACTAAACTGTTCTCCCATACCTGCTTTTATCATGGTATTTCTTAGTTCAATTCCACCTGCCATTGGGTCTTTAAGTACAGCAGTATAAAAACCTTTTGTTCCAGCTGAAACAGCTTCTTGACCTACCTCTTGTAAACCTTCTGCAACATTTGCAGAAAAGTATCTTAGAGTTGCTGCGGCTGCCATACCACCATTACCTTTGATACCACCAGCTTTAAGTTTTTTTAACCATCCTTGAAAACCTGTACCTGCATCAGCAAATACATCTTTTAGTAGTTCACCTTTCTTACCTCTTGTAGCTCCTTTCTTAAATAATCTTCCTGCTGCACCTTGAGCTGCTGTTTGGTTAAACGTTCTATTTATAGCCCTATTAAATCCTGAGTTAGCATTTCCTAAAACAAAAAAGTTACTTGCATATATAAGAGGTGCATTAGTTACTGTAGTATAGAAAGCTCCTTCTGATGCTTTATTTATTATAAAGTCCATATCTTTTTCAGATACTACACCATTTAAACTATTTCCAGCTGCAATATCTACACCAGTTCTAACTAACTCATTGTAAACCATTCCACCTTCTAGTTTACTTTCTGCTAATGCCAAATTTACTGCTCTCATATCTCTATAAAAGCCTCCAAAACCTGCTTGCATTTTTGCAATGTTTACAGTACTTTGTGTAGCATTTTCTGCAGTCTTAACATTCTTCATGGCCTTCACCATATTTGGTGTAAAAATATTTCCAGCAACATTAAATGTCTTTTTTGTACCAGACTTAGCAGCATTCCAAAAATCTTTTGCTACGTCAACATTCTTTAAAGTATTTAATATATCTCTAGATTTATCACCAAGCTTGCCTAAATTAAAAAAAGTCTTACCTAATTTTCCAACATTTACAGCTGTCTTTGCTAATGCTGCTGGTGCTAATGCACCACCAGATACAGCTGTAGCACCTGCTAATGCAAGTTCTTCCATAGCAATTGAACCTATTATACCTACTGTATAAGCTGAATTCAATAAAAAGTTATTTGTCCATGCTAGTGCACCTGATCTACTTGAACTACCAATAGCCATTGCATCTTCAAATTCTGCTGCACTTTCATAATCAGGAGCAAATATTTCACCACGTGTTAAATCAGCTATAGATCTATATGTACTCATTACCCCTGCTCCTGCAAGACTAGTAAATTGACCACTCATTCTTGCCATGTCATCCCACACAGTTGAGTTTGCATTATAGTACTCTTCCATATTAGAGTACGGTGTAAAACCTAAGCTTGCAAATTCAGGATGTTCATAAAATCTATTAAAGCTACTTGATCTAATTCCAGAAAACCTTTGTGATGCCACATCTTTCCCGGCTCCTAAAGACTTAGCAGTTAATGCTTCTTTCATACGAGCACGTAAATCTGAAGGGGGGTTTTGTTGAGCAACAGGATCATAAGTACTTGTAGCCATAGATGGATTTTTAAGGCCAGCGTTAGCTAATGAAGGAATTGCTGCAGCATTTAGTGATTGAATATTTGCACCAAGATTAGCTTGTAAATCAGCTTCCTCAACTGAAAGAGCTAAAGTTTCACCAACCTCAAACATTTCACCAACTGATACAAATGGAGTTTGATCAGTTGGTATTACGTTTGTTTCTTGTTGGTTAGAGGATACAACATTCCCTAATGAATTATTAGATTCATTCTCCATATTAATAGTTATTTAGTATTGGTTCTTTTATTCCGTATTTACTTTGATCAAGATCTAACATAATTTTATTTCGTGCAACAGTTTTTTCAAATTGCATTCTTAGTGCTGAAGCTTGTCTATCAACACCACGTAAACCAAGGCTCATATCAAAACTTTGAGTAACACTCTGAGTAACATATTTACCCCCTGTTTTATTTTCAGGATTATAAGGTATATATATATTCTCTGTTCCTACAGCATCATAACCTAATCCTGTTTTACTAATTGAATATTCAGCTGTATTAACAAGTCCTGGCCCAGGTACAATATAGTCTGCGTAATCTCCTTGACCTCCTCTTAGGTTACGTTCATATAAAATATTTGATTGTACACTAGAGTAATATTGATTGCCTTGACTTCGTGCTGAAATATCATCGTTTTGGTTATAATAAATTGTAGTCATACCTTCTAGCTCATCTATCTCATCTGTTGTAAGTGCACCATATTGTGCAGATACGTTTGCCTTATTGGCACCTTTTACTTTAGATGCTAGCCATTCCGGACTATATACAATTGTATATGCTGATTGATCTTTTATCATATCACCTGATTGACCAAATACAGGCTTATGTACAATTCTTGCAACTGGTGCTATAGCATCAGTGTTAGATCTTTTGGGATTGTTTTCCCAAGAATTAACATCTTCTAACCAAAGGTTATAAATTTTTAAAGCATTAGCATCATTTTTTAATAAATCATCTGCATCTATATTATCAATATCCCCAGAAAGAATACCATAACCTTTACCTTTTTCTCTTAATGAGTTGACCTGCATTACCATATCAGTAGTTATAGCAGTAGCCATAGCATCTGGTGCTAAAGGATTATATGATGTTTCATATGACCCGGTTTGATTTACTGTTGCAAAATCACCTGTTCTTCCATCTATTGTTGCAAAAAATCCTGCAGATGGTATAGCTTGCAGATCTGAATAACCACCGGTAAGACCTTTGTTTAGAGTTGTAAGTATTTTATCAAACATTGTACCTGCTTCATCAGCTACTGCTTCCTCATCTAACATCATACTACCATCATTTGCATATACCTTAACGTATTCTTTTGTACCACCTTTACCAGTTCTTGCACTCAACTTGTATGCTGGGATCATATAATCTTTATTGCTGGTTCCTGTATCCCAACCCCATAAATCTGGATTAGTAATAGAACCATCTTTAACACCCTCAGTAACTTTTACAATATACTCAGCTTTAGTTAATGGTATATTATCTTCACCAATTACTTCTGGAAAGCCTGCATCTTCTATGAATTTTAAATTGGACTTTTCCTTAAATGCTAATTTTTTAGTTACATCATACGCTTTACGTACATCCTCATATGTTCTCTTAACACCTTCATCTAAGAATATCTGTTGATTACGTATACTGTTATCACCAAACATTTGATTATACACTTCTGTATAAGATTCTTTATCAGTGTTAGGAAATCTACTAAATAATTCCTTTGAATTTGTAATAGTTTTTTCTTCTTTAGCGTATGCTTGGTTTATTATATCTCTGTTTATAAAACCAGAACCAGATTCATTTCTTTTAAGCAATCTTTCAGTTAATGTTCTTTGGGTTCCTGTGATAGTTCCTGTTGGATCATCTGGAGTAGGGAAAGGTATGGTAAATTGAAAGTCATTTTTTGTATCTCCTACTTTATTTTCTTTTGGTATTAGTCCATTCTGACCATCCTGTTCTGTATATACTGAATTACCTCTACCTTGTGTAAGTGCCATAGCCTTAAACATCATAGCCACTTGTTTTTCTGCTAAAGAATTATCCACCTTTACAATTTCCCCGGCAACTTTCTCTATTATATTTACATCATTTACAACCTCACCATCTTCATTTGTTGCTACTTTAATTGTATTGGGATCATTATATGTTATTACATTTTGCTTACTAGCTTCTGCTAAAGGGTTATTTCTAGATGCTGGGTTTTTAAGTTTTGCTTCGAGCTGAATCTCTAGTCCTTTTAATCTGGAGTTCTCTCGTGCTAATGCAATATTATAACCATGTTGTAATTTTTTTAATCCTCTTTGTGACTCTGTTATTTTATATTCTTGATCTCTTGATGCATACAAAGTAGCACCCTTTCTCATATCTCTACCTATATTCTGTTGCATCAATAAGCTATATGCTTTATTAAGATTACCATCTACAGACTTTGTAGGTGATTTAACAGTATGACTTATACCCTTCATTCTATCAATTGCTGCTTGAGTAGATACTGCTGCAGACATTTTTTCTTGCATTACAGTTTCCATATCTGATCCTGGTACAATACCATGTATAGCTTGGTAATTATTCCAACTAACATTAGTTGCTTCTAATTGAGCTCCCTCAACTTGTTTTTTATTTAAGTCAATATTATTACGTAAATCTATACGTCTTATAGTTTCTTGAGCCCATGCAGATTGCCCTTCTTCAACTGTTTGAAATCTACCTGCTTCTATAGCGGCAGATGCAAAATCCCTACTTTTTACAAAAGCATCAGCTTTATATGCGGCTTGAACTTTAGGATTATTTTGTAAAGATGATTGTATATATTCTAATGCTTTACCAGCAACTAATCTACCGTTTTGTTCAGTTATAATTAAATCTCCATTTTGTGCAAATCTATCTGCTTTCATTTTTAATGGTGGATCTAGTTCACCTAAAAGATCTTGAGATAGTTGAACTAAATCAACATCTTCAACAAATTTAGGCATTGCCATTTGTAAAGCTTTACTTGGATCACTATTAATAAAATCATTCATTCTGTATTGCATGTCTCTCATACCTACATCCCAGAATTTATCATTCAGTTTACGGTCTGGAGAATCCTGCAACCTATTTGCATAAATCATTTCATCTCTATATTTAGATGTATATACAACGTCTCTCACAATTAGGTTATCATCCCAAAATGGTTTGAATACACCTTGAGCAGCAGTTGCATTTTGTTGTAGTGAAAGATCCATACCAGAAATCTTTTCAATTTGTGGTGCTATGTTGTCTGCAAATTGATCTCGTTTTTCAATATTGTCTTGTCTAGACATATCAGCATAGACTACTCTATTGTAAACATCATTGGTTGCTTTGAAGTTAGCATCGTACTTGTCTGTTCTTGTTTCTAATACTGCAGATAGAAACTTATAATCCGGTGTGAACGGTTTAATATCTGGTAAGTATGTATCTGCTCCTTTAACGTATGTTGCCATAATTCAAATTTAATGTAATTTAATAAGTTTACAAAGAGTATTAAATAAACCCTTTAAGTTTATACTCCCATTTTTCCTGAGTAAAAGAAAGGATTACCTGCCCATTTTTTCATTTCTTTACCTTTCTTTCCTTGTTGTTGATAGCCTTGAGGAGGCATATTTTGCATCTCTACTTGGGCATTATTTCTACCAGCAGGTTGATTTGAAACACCCCCGTGGGTTGATTTCCAAAACCACTCTTTCATTTTCTCATCAGCTACATTACCACTTAACCTTTCATATTTTGTAAGTTGTTTAGCAAAATTTGCATCTGCATCACCACTAGTATCTTTATATAGCTGATTACCTGTATCAGTAAATTCTACTATACCAGCATTTGTAGCGTTTATATCAAAGTTATTATACAGAGAATTCATGTTTGCTGTATTAGCTCTATTGGTAATTGCTCCATTATATAATTCAGCATTTTTCATAATTTTCCAATTATCAAAGTTTTGTGCATTTTGTTGTGATAGTTGAACATTATCATAAAACTCACCATTCATTTTAGCTTGCTGTAAATTTTGTTGAGCTTGCATTTGGGCATCCATAGCACCTGCACGATTCATTGTTGCTACTTGCTGACTCTGTTTTTGAGCTATAGCTTTGGCATTTGCATCTAAAGTTTTTCCAAATACATTACTTCCTACAATTGCTTGTGGGCCAAAATTTCCTAATGCTTGAACCATAGTATTTTGCGCACCTAAGTTTGCATTTACTGCAGCAGTATAATCATCTAGTACATAATCAACCCCAACTCTTTCTAGCTGTTGATTGAATGGTAAAAATAATTCATCATCAATAGCATTCATAGCTTGTATGTTTACTAAATCTTGCTTCCAATATTCTGGATTAGGACGCTCATATTCTCTAAGCTCAGCTACTTCCTTTACTTCTTTCTCTATAGCAGGTAAATCCAATAGACCCTCTGAACCTTTTTGATAATCTATATCAAAACCTGGAGCATTAAATACCTTAGCGCCTGCTTTAGAATCAAATCCTGCACCTGCTGTACCATCTCCAAAATAAGGAACATAGTCAATACCTAATTTAGTTGCAAACTTTTTTCTTTCTTCTTCATATAACTTTTGGAACTTACCCCATTGTTCATTGTCTTTTCCTTTATCATACTCAAAGTCAGGTATTTTTTTAAGAAGTTTACTGTGTCTCCTCATAAAATCAGCTCTAGCTTCTGGACTTTCAAATTCATTTGAACCATACCATTGATCTCCTGTTGAGTTTTGTACTTGAGGTAAATTACCACCAGAATACTTACCGTAATCATAATACCCTATATCTGACTTATTAATAACATCACCTGTTTGTTTTAGGTTGTCACTGTATATAGGACTAGTTTTGCCACTCCCTTGAAGTTGTATTGTTTGTCTTTCCTGATTTGTATCCCTACCTGATAATGAAGAAGATGAATCTTTGTAATATCTTAACTTACCATCCTTTACTTCAAATTTATAACCTTCTGCTCTAAGTTGTTCAAACTTTAAACTATTAGGTGTTCCTTCTTTATAAGGATTTGGATATTCTAAACCATTGTTATTAGTTTTTATTCCTGTAGGTTTTTGTGTTTGTTGTGTTTGTTGTGCTTGTTTAATAAAATTACTTAGATTGCCAAAGTTCTGGCCACCAAATTGTGCCATTGGCATTGTACCTTCTTGAGGTTGTTGTGATTGTTGTTGTGCCATCATTTGCTCCATCATCATCAACTGTTGTTGTTCTTCTGGAGATAATTGAGCTATCATATCTGCTTTAGCTTTTTCTTCTGATATTTCTTCTGCTTGAGCTGTAAATTCAATTGGATCAATACCTTGCATCATAAGAAAAGGATGAGCTGCTAAAGGTACACCTGATTCAAAACCTTTTTTTGCTTCTTGCATAAAAGATAACTTAGATAAATCTTCCATGTTTTTCTTTAACATTAGTTCAGCACTTCTTGATGAGATGTTATCTGCATATTCTGAATCTAATTCACCGTAATAATCATTCAACTCAAATCTTTTAGATATATTAGCAGGTGTTTTTTTTGATCCTTTTAATCCAAACTCTGCCATTTCTTCTTTACCAAACTTCATTTTAGGAGTATCAGAAAATATAAATGATTGCTCAGGTAAAAACATTGGTACCCCACCTTGTGAGTGCCTAGGTCCTTTTATATTATATAGACCAAAAGTACCATCATCATTTAAGTCAGTTAATACTGTCTCACCACCTTCTGCTTCTATGTTAGCATTTTCTCTTGGTACTCCAGATAAACTATATCTTACACTGTTATCATCAGTATTATTAAAAGTTGTTCCTCCAAAATATTCTTGTGGAGTTGTAACCAAACCATAATCAGCTTGATCACCTGTTCTTAAGTCACCACCATCTCTCATGATGTTGTCTTCAACTACTTTATTACCTTCTAATTTAAAACCTTTAGGTAATTTGTTTATTTTAATTTTTGCCATGGTTATAATATTTCAATATCAGCTCCCGCTGCAATTAGTTTAGCTAATAATGTTGAGTCAACATTTACTGTTTCCCCACCTTGTTGGAAACCAAAAAAGTTTTTCTTTTTTGTTTCTGCAGGTTTAGTTCTAGAAAGCATTTCTGCAAGTGGAGGAGTATTAAAATTATTTGGTTGTACGTCAAGGGGTTGCATGCCTTCCATTTCTAATTGAGCAGGAGACGTTATAGTCCTATTTCTAAAATCATATTCTAGATCTTTTAGCTCTCTATTATTTTGACGTGTATTACCTACGTATCTATAATACTCAGGTGTTTCATTTCTTGACGGATTGAAATATTCCTCATTAAATTCTAATCTAGTACCACCTTGTGCATTCCATCCGCCAAATCCACCTTCAGCATCACTCTTACCATTATATATTGTTGTATGGTGAGGCCTATATGAAGTTCCCTGACTAGGGTCAGTATAGACTGTGGCTGCTTGATTATACAAAATTTGCATATCACCAATTTCTTTTTCTGATTTATCTATTTTTTGAAAAGGTAATTTTTCACTTTTTGAATCTTCAACAAAAGTATAGTTACCACCTATTGTTGGAAGATCATATGCGCCTGCTTCTTGATATGGAAAACATCCATATGGTGTACAATATAATTCTCTACTAGGTAACCGCTCAGGATCAAATTCACCTTCTTTATTTGCACCCATCAAACCTAAATTATAATTTCCATTATCAGGTAAAACATCTTTTATTGCTTGTGGTAAATTCCGCATTGCTGCTTTTAATTGTGTTGGGTTCTCTGCCCAAAAATAATCACTATTATAAAAAGAATTCTCCTCCAGTCCTGATGTTCCTTCCGGTCCAAATAAAGTTTCAGGGTCATCAGCCTTATCAAGTTTTCTTGCCTCAGCAGGTACCCTAGATCTTACTCTAGCAACACGCTCTTCTTCTTTCCTATTTCTTTCTTGCATTTCTGCTATACGCCTTCTTAATGCAGACATTGCAGATACACTTATCTCTTCTTTATCATCTCCTAATTCTTCACCGTTTTGTGCTTTACCCATTGCTGATTGTATAACAGCATCTCTATTAGCAAGATATGCAGCTTCCCCTTTAGAACCACCATAAGCCATTTGTCTTTGCATGTTTGTAATAGCATTTAACTCCTCTCTTGTAGGGGTGTCACTTGATATCTTATAATTATTAGGGAATGATTCAACATACATTTCTTTATCTACTTGAGACATAGTATCAAACTCTTCTTGGCTTGGTTGATAGTTGTCAGCCATGAAACTGTTTTTATACTTATTCATATATACTAGTAAGTCAAGTTCTTCTTTAGTTGGCATACCGTCAATTTGTTCTCCAGGAGTACCACCACCTTGCATGTTTTGTAATATGTTTGCTTGTGCTTCAGGAGGTAATGCTTTAAATCCTGCATTATTTACACCACCACCATTTTTAGCTGTCATGGTATTATTATTCATAAATAAACCTGTAACTTTATCAGCTTCACTTCCAGTAACACCTGTGTTTATATCTGTAACACCACGTTTATTATTAGCATTAGTATATGTAGGCATAAGATTATCTGCATAAACTTGTGTTCTTTTAAAGTTGTCTACATCTTCTGCGTTTCCATATTCTAAATAATCATTTGCAATACCTAATCCTTTTACAGTAAAATCTGCAACATCTCCTATAGCTTGTGCAGGTTGTTTTAAATTTCTTTCTAGAAATGATCCCACGCCTCCTTTGTCCACATCAATTAATCCTGATGTATTTACCTGACCAAGTAAGTCATTTGATGATTGATTATTTTGTTGAGATAGGTTTTGATTACTTTGTTGATTTGCTTGTTGAAAAGGTGTAGGTCCCAGTAATGGGTTTGTAGTTTGAAACTTTGAATCAGCTACAAGTTGGTTATCTTCTATATAATTAGTTAATCCACTAATAGCATTTGTAAAGCTCTCACCACCAATCTGAAAATTTTGATTATTAAAATAATCACCTATTGATTTAAAATTAACATCCTCTGCAGCACCTTTTGCACTTTCTACAATAGGGTCAATAAATCTTCCTAAATCTGTACCAATATTATTTATACTATTCTTTATAGTATTTATTTTGTCTTCATCAATTATATTTTCAAGTGGGGAAGTGTTTTTAACTAGCTCAGGATTATTTTGCACACCCTTTATAAATGTAGATTTTGCACCTGCTAAATCACCACCGCTTTCCTCCATATACTTGTCAAACCAATTTTGCATGGCAGACATATTTTTATCAGATAAGTCAGGATTAACAGTAACAGTTGAATCAGCTATTATATTATTTTTAAGTTTTTTATTCCAATCCCTAAATGACCCATCTGCTACACCATCATTATTATTATCACCAGAAAACATATCCTTATATCCTCCGATAAGTGTATTAGCAACTCTACCTAAATCTAAACCACCCTCTGTTGTTACATTAGGTGTAAAAAATAATTCATTTCTTAAAACCCCTTGTGCTTCATCATTAACTAATTGCGCCTTTGTTTTCTCTTCTCCTGTTTGTGCTTTAGGTATTTCTTCTTTATCAGTATAGCCAGCTTCTTCAAGTCTAAGTTGTGTTTCTATATCCTTAGCTCTTATCTTTCTTTTACCCTTATACATAAAGCGTGGTTGAAATTCACCACCTTCTTCAAAGTTAGTTCCAAGGATTTGATTAAAACCACCTCTTAGTTGTTGACCTACATGAGGTAAAAGAATGGAAGCTTCTTCCGTTAAACCTAAACCTGCTGCTTGTCTTAATTTTTGTAATTCAGAAAAATCTCTTGCTAACTCTCTTTCACCATAAGGTGTATCTCGTTTAATTCTTGATGTGAATGAAGCTAATAATTCTTTATCATTAGTACCAACAGCTTGTCTTGCTTTTTTATTAAATTCAAGAGCCTTTAGATATTCTATCATTTCCGGTGTTTGTTCACCACCTTCTTGTTTAAATCTAGGATCTAAAGTATACTTTCTATTAGGAGCATTATAAGAACCTTCTCTTTGTCTTACTCCTTCTGTATAATCCATTCCCCCACCATCTTGCTTTTTAAACCCGGCAGCATTCTTAGCAAAGTTTGCCATTTTAACTATTCTAGGAGGATAAGCATCTGTATTAGCCATCACCTTTGTATATGCTTCTTTAACACTCATACCACGTGCTTTAGCCCAAGCAGTAAACTTACCTTTGTTTTCAGGTTTAATTTCTATTCCTGATTTAGCAATATCTACTTCTTCTACAGCAACATCTAAACCTTCTTGCTCTGCAGCAATAGCTTCATTTCTAGCTAACTCTTGTGGATCACGTGTAACCTCTGGTCCACTAGCTTGTTGTGGTTGACTTAATTCTTGAACTGTTTGAAACAATTGTTGTAATTCATTTTCTTCATAACCAACCATCATTAATGCTTGAGCTATAATATTTTGATCTACTTGCTGTTCTAATAAAGTCATTATAACTTCTTCAGGTTTAGAACCTTGTTGAACAGATTGTGCAAAATATTGACCAATTTCTTGTATAGCAGGATCAACCTCTTGTTGAGGTGGAGCCATTGATTCACCATGTGTTGCACCAGGCATTGTTGTACCATCTGACATCTGATGTGATGGTCCTCCGTCTTGCTTTACACTTTTTTTGTTTAAATTCACGTTCATTATATTATATTATTAATATACAAATAATTAGGGAGATTCACTAATCTTTAGGGTTTAAGAATCTCCTATTACATGTGTCATTATAAAATTAGAAGGACTCATTCCTGCTTCTTTAGATTGTTTATAATAAATTCTATTTAACTTATCATAAGTTTTTTTAGCATCATCTGTGTTATCATCACCAAATATATAATTTTTATACGTAGTAGATAACTTAACTTGACCACCTGTTTGAGCTTGAACTAAACCTTCTCCCCCACACTTATGACAAGTTGTTAAATCATTACCACCATCAGCAGCATCCCATGACCATCCACAACTTTTACATTTTACTTTTTTATTTAACAAACCACCACCACGTTTCATTTT
>Ga0308008_1000601_pt1 | contig 14086 bp, 33 predicted proteins | sample Neamet125_FD_203140 | JGI IMG/M metagenome (GOLD analysis project Ga0308008, IMG submission 203140) | Marine microbial communities from water near the shore, Antarctic Ocean - #125 | ecosystem: Environmental > Aquatic > Marine > Unclassified | place: Southern Ocean | collected 2014-07-24
AGAAACTGTGAAGAATGCTTTAGAGCAAGACGGAATAGAATTAGAAGATTAAGGCCAGTTGACGCTACCCTGTTTGACTGTATAATATAAAAGAATGCCGAAATAAAAGTAGGCGAAAAAGGCGAAATAAAAGTAGCCAGGAGAAAATAAGATGGACAAGCAGATCAAAGAGTACCAGCAAAATTTCAAATACAAATTCGATATGGATTCTAAGGCCATAGACCTTAGGGAGATGATGAAGAACTACGATGTAGGCATCATACCATTAGAAGACATTCACAAGGCAATCAAAGTTGTTTATGATCCAGGTAAACCCAAGACTCCTGTAGATCCTTACAAGGGTGCATCAATTACTCATAACAGTCACATCGTGGCTTCGCAGACAAATTTCGTAGAGTGGAAAGACTTATATCTTTGGCCTCTGTTCCAACGAGATGTTTCACCAAATCACATCAAAAAGATATATCAAGACTTTGATCCAACGGCTGTGATAACACCTTGTGTGGTCAAGTTCACTGTCAAAGACAAACCATATTATTGTGTCTGGGACGGACATCACACTCTACAAGACTGTAGATTCGCAGGATACACGACATTCAAAATAGACTATATTGATATAGATGACATAACAGATGACAAGATAAAAGCAGATGGATGGGATCCAGCAGATAGATTAGGATATGGTATATGGTTAGCAGGTTCTAATATGATTAGGATTAATTCTAAAAATAAGAGACCTCTCCATGCTTATGATGAGTTCATGATCAAGCTAGAAACAAAGGATCGTGACACAGTCAGCATCATGAACATTCTTAAAAAACATCAAGTGGTACCACATAGAAAATCCAAAGCAGAAAAGTCACTGACACAGATCAAGAGTGCGATAGAGTGTTATGAACTATCAGACTCCAATGGAGTTAAAGGTAGATTCTTAGATAGAGCTTTGAAGTTTCATACAACCATTTGGCCCAATGCTCCAATTGAGTTAGAAATGTTTAGACCGATGGCATATCTATATCAGGTAGCAGACCTAGAAGGCAATGTTCTAGACAATGTATGGGACAATGAAATGGCTAACCTATTAACAAGTACCTATGGTGATCCATGGTCGGTACAGGAGAAGTTGAAGATCAGTTATCACAGAGCAGTAGAAGACGGAATAGGAAAAGGCAAGATTGCTCAACACGACAGAGAACGAGTGTTGAATGGCCTGCTATGTTTATATCATCAGAGGGGTGGCAAGAACACTCATACACCACAACCAGCATATAGATGGCAGATATAAACCTAAGACTCTTATACCTAATGGATAACCCACATGGTGGCAAGAGTGTGAAAGTTGGGTCTAGTGGATTAGCCAAGTATCCTACAAGGATAGGAAACTACCAACAAGGCAATGGGCCAGATTACCTAGTGACTTGGCCTGTGTGTTATATCGGAGAAGAAACAATCATTAATAGACTTGAGGAGAGAATCAAAGACTCATTGGAGCATGACAGATTAGAAAGCAGACTGGGTGAATGGTATGACAATCACAATGCCAAAACCATTGCTCCAAAGATAGATGAGATAATAAATGGTAATCATTTTAAAGTTAAAAAGGTTAATGAAAAGTTTTTACCAATTGAGTACGAAATAGGGTGGAAGACCCAGAAGAAGATGCTGGAACACTATCAAAAAAGTCATATTCTAAGCGAGTTTTTAGTTGGTTGACGGTATTACCAAAGGTGCTATACTGAAACTATAAACAAAAGGAGTTGAATATATGAAAATAGACATACACGAACAAATCTTTAAGATGACTGGTGATGAGCTAGAATCAATCATGGCATCTGTAAAGTTGAGAAGAAATCAATTACACTTTAAGAACGCCCATTCATTAAGAATAGGACAGAGAGTGTCATTCAAAGGTAGAGGTGGTATCACGGAAAAAGGTACTGTTGAAAAGATCAAGATCAAATATGTTCTTGTAAGAACTGACAGAGATCAGAGATGGAATGTACCAGGATCACACTTAACTCAAATCAAGGAGGCTGTTAATGCCTAATTGGTGCGATAATCAAATCACTATCACAGGCGATAAGTCTGTGATAGACAAGATAGAGAAGATTGTAAAAGAAGAGAAGGACGATCAAGGACTTCTTAATTTCATGTACCCATGCCCCAAAGAGTTGGAAAGCACGACGGCAGACGGTAGCAAGAACGAGGCACTGATAAAGAAGTATGGACACTCAGACTGGTACAGTTGGAAGACAGACAACTGGTGCACCAAGTGGGAGGTGTGTGAGTTCTACGGTGTGGACAGGAAAGATGACACCATATCATTCGCATTCAGTTCAGCTTGGGCACCACCGACTGGTGCTTATACCCACTTCATAACAAGTATGGCGGAGAAGAATTTAGATGTATCCTTGAAGGCGTACTACTACGAAGGTGGATGTGATTTCGCAGGATGTTGGGACAATGGCGATGATGAGTGCATATCCCCAAGCGATTACAAGTCAGACGATGAATACTGGAATGATGGACTGGGTTATGACCTAGACGAGATGTTCAACTTCAGGGAGTCGATGGCAGAGTATGAAGCAGAACAAGAAGCAGAAAAAGAAGATGTCACAGAGTATGTGAAAGGTAAAGCAATGAACATAGGGGAGGAAGTATAATGTCAACAAGAGCTAGAATAGGAATAATGCAGAAGAGCGGTAGGATCATAGCATCATATCAACATTGGGACGGTTATCCAGGAGGACTTGGATACAACCTATGTGAAAATTGGGAAGACTCAAAGAAGGTCACAGAAGCCATCAAGCTAGGTGACGCATCATCATGGAAATACATGACAGGTCAACAGATTGACTTTGATGATAGGTCTAATCCTTTACACGAGGTTCAGAACTGTTATTATGGCAGAGACAGAGGTGAGAAGAATTCTGGACACAAGGTCTACAAGGACGAGGCCGACTACCTGAAGAGGGGTTTCAACAGTTCGGAAGAGTACATCTACCTGCTGAAGGACACGGGTGACAAGGACTACCTTGGCAAACCCAAGTTCACTTGGTATTACTCCGCTTCGACTTATGTGGACAAGCCAGATGGTGGATACAGAGAATCTATATCAGACTTCAAACATTTAGAGAGAGTCGCTATCCTAGAACACATCGACATCCTGAAGAGATCAATGGAGATGGAAGATGAAAGGAAGGTAGCATAATGCCTAGAAAGTTTTTAGTCACAGACACATCAACAGAGATAAGAGAATATCTCCAGGAGATTGAGATACCAGATGACAAGATCATCTATGACGAGGACGGTGAATATGATTCCGTTGCCACTAGAGCATTGGCCGAGGAGATGGCCTGTGATGCAGGTGATTGGGAAGAAGGAAACACTGGTGATCAGATAGAGAGTGACATGGATTGTGAAGAACTAGAACCTGAGAAGCAGGAGGATGTCACTAGATATGTGAACGGTGAAAAGGTTAATGTGAAGGAGACAGCATAATGGAAAAAGACATTAATACCCTATACAGAGTGGTAGATAAACTTGAACGGAGAATAACTCAATTAGAAAAAGAAAGAGACCAGTCGACTTATCTATTCAGAGAGCTAGAAGGTAGAACATCGAAGGTAGAATATAACAATGAGAAGGGGACGGCATAATGTGGACAGATGAATTATTTGATGAGATACAAAAAGGCGATCGTGTGTTCTACGAAACGGCACAAGGTCAGACACAATCAGGAGTGGCTGTGATCCTAGGTCCTATGGGTTGGGTCTTAGACACAGGTAGAGGTGATCCTAAGGTTGTGAACGAAGGATATAATTATCTAGGTCACACAGAAGGCAAAGACAGAGAACCAGATCATTTAGGGCATTTCTTAAATGGATAGATTATTAAAATTCTGTCTACCTTTAGACTTACAGACATGGTTGAAACAGTATCAGGCTCCAGAATGTGAATCGGCCTTTGCAAAGGACATACCTAACAGTTGGTATAATCATGTGATGGCCAGTCGACTAGCCAAGGTCATACAGATCAGGAAGAAGTATCGTGGTCCGTCGATCTATATAGAAGAAGGTAGGCTTAAAATCTATACCAGACCTTCTGCTTTTTGCCACAAGAAATTCGCAGATAGGTTCGCAATCTATGAAAGATAATTTTGAACCACAAGATGTAGTATCAAGTGAAAATCATACCACAACATATTGTGGTTTTTAGGTGGTTGACGCATTTACCATCCATGCTATTATTAAGAATAACAAAAGGAGTTGAACTATGTATAAAAGAGACCAACATTATAACACAAAGATTTCCACAGAAAATCTTTACAAAGAATTAGACACTCATTACACTGGAGAAACAGATCTAGTTAGAAATTTGATGTCTATATCAATCACAGAAGGCCTAGTTGAAACAAGACATGAATTAGGTTGTGCCAATGAAGCACTTTGGTCGTTGAATGACTTTCCAGAAGACCAAGGCTTTCAAAGTTCAGACAGAGCTGAATACATCAGAAGAATTACAGAAACTGTCGCATTTGAAAGAAATTTTCTACAAGCTGAAAACGAATTGGTGACTATCAACAGATTAGAACAGTCTCCGACGAATGATGATGTTAGAGCTTATATGAAGATGAATGATAAGATTGCAGAAGGGTTGGTAGCATAATGTCAAATAAATTTAGATACAATCTTACAGATCACCTTACTTCGAGAGAAGTTGACGATCTAATGATACTGTTCGACAAGGTCAAGTTGGACCTATCAGCAAGTAGTTTTCCAACTAGAACTAATAGGTTGGAGGCTGTGGAGAACATGAAGAAGATTTTGGAGATCCACAATTATGAGATCTCAGAATACACAGGGGAGGAGAAATAATGTCAAAAGGTAAAAGATTATTGGACATCGTGTTCGACGAGTCAGAGGACTTGTTCTACGAGGATAGCAGAGCAATGAAGTTGACCAAATACATCATGGCAGAGAGATGCCTACAGGTTGAGATGGCAAAGATATTCCAAGATCACACAGAAGGTGATTGGGATACTTTGAGTCACATCTTACAAGGTGGCTTCAAAGGTTTCTCGAACATGGATTGTTCGGAACTGATCGAAGAGTACGAGTCAATGGAGGACATATGGTATCAGAAGGTTGCTGACAAAGAATTACAGTTTGAGCCATATGAAGAAGATCCAATACATGAACTGAACGAGGAGAAAATATAATGACAGGAGTTAGACAAGCTACCGACAAAATACTAGAAATGGTAGAAGAAGGTATCCTAGACAAGGATACAGTTATAATGTCATGCCTGAAGTATATGTCAGAAGATGATGTGGCAGACATGGCTCACTCAAATGAGTTTTTTATGACAACCAACGATGAGGAGGACGACAATGACGAAGACTAAAGAACCTAATCCACCATTTGAAGTGGAAATAGTAGATGTGGTACCCACAGAAGTTGTGAACCCATTCACGAAACAGAAAGCGACTCTACAACCAACGGCGATTGCGGTTTATGATTGCATCAAGGGAGCGGAGATGATAGAAGACTTTGACATCGTGCAGAAGGGACTTGATTGGTTCAGAGAACACTATCCAAAAGAATACATGGTTTTATTAGATTAATGAAAAACATGAGAGCAATAGGAATATCATTTTTAGATGGAATGTTATTTGGAGCCTACACCGTAGGACCAGTGATGGTCTTTTTATGGGCAGTAGGTTTCATAACAATTAACATCTAAAGGAAAGGGTCAAATGCCTAGGAAAGAGATACCACCATATGATTATCATGTATGGTTCAAAGGAACAAAGAAGCCTATACACATGGCCGGTATGCACGAAGACCATATCCGTTGGCAGAGTGAGCCCAAGGTACCTGTCAAGATCAAGAGGATACACATCAAGGAAGAGCCCTCAGGTCCACTCTTACATCTAGGACCAAAAGGATGTACTGTGAACCAACCTGCCGATTATGACAAGGGATTCAAGATAATGAAAGCATGGGTAGACTCCGAAGGAGGACCACCAGAGGCTATAAGGAAAGAATTAAGAGAATTATTCATAGATTACGATAGACCTAGTAAGAAAACCACAACATATAGTGGAAAAAAGAAGAGTCGACACAAGATATAGTGCCATCTACCGGTTGACGGTCTGGTAATTGGTGTTATTATTAAGAATAACAAAAGGAGTTGAACTATGTATAAAACAATAGAAGAAAACAAAGACCTACTTAAATTTAATGCAGAGGGGATTCACCCAGCAGACCAGTTCTTGAATGCTAGGAAGAAAGCAGTCGAGGCAGTTGATTTGTATATGCTAGATAAAGAAGAGGCAATGTATTGTGGATTCGCGAATGTTTCGATACATCCTGCGAGAGGTACATTTATTTCATTTATGAAAAAAGCAAGTATTGGGTCTAGTGGATCAAGAGGGTACAGAATATCTTATTATGATATTATGCCTACAGACCATGAATATGCTAGAACACAGTCGATGGACATCAAGGAAGTGGCTTGTGATGCCTTTAGAGATGAACTGAAGAAATACGGTTTAACAGTTTATTCAGAAAGCAGAGCAGACTAATGCAAGGAACATTAGAATTCGTTTTACAATCAGCGAGGGCCGTAATGGCCTCGCTGGCTATGTCCTATGAAGTTGAGACAGGTGTTAATGTGAACGAAACAGAATTAAAATGTATGGCAGAGAACATCTACTTTGAAGGTAGAGCAGAACCTATGATAGGCAAGATTGCGATAGGTCATGTGGTAATGAACAGAATTGAAGATAAGAGATTTCCGAGTACGATCTGTAAAGTGGTGCACCAAGGTCCAGTTAGAGAATCATGGAAGACAAAGAAAGATCCTACACTTGCAAAGAATGACAGAGTATTTTATCCTAGAAAGAACAGATGCCAATTCAGTTGGTGGTGCGATGGTAAGAAAGATATTATTTGGGCAACCTACAAGAGCGGAGAGGTCATAGACCAGAACATGACAGCATGGAGAGATTCAATCCATGTAGCATTGTTCATCATGAGCGGTGACTACCAGATGGATCCAACAGATGGTGCGGTGTTTTATTATAATCCACATATTGCCAATCCTAATTGGGGTTTGATTTACACAGAGACAGCAATGATAGGCAATCATAGATTCATGAGGGACAAGTAATGAAAAATATCCTGATAGCTTTTGGCATAGTGATGTTCACATTGTTTGTCTTATCCTTTGTATTCACATCGGCCAAAGCAGATGAACCCAATACCAAGTTGGAGTGTTCGACTTTCGTTAATGAAAAGATATGCAATATGACCGAAGAAGAGGCAGAACAATGGTTTTGGCAGATACTTCAAGCCATAATAGATAGTGAAAAACCAGAAGAAGAACAGCCGGTTGACGAATCTGATATTCATGTTAATTTAAAGAATATAAAAAACAAGGAGTTGATAAAAATATGATGAAACCATGGACAGTATTACAAGAACTTGAAGCAGATAACAGTAGGCTGAAAAAAGAGGCTATTATTAAGCGAGAGAGCGACGCAGACAACAAGGACTTCTTTGATGGGGTGTGTATGGCGTTGGACGGATTCAGAACATTTGGCATACAGAAGGTGCCCACATCCAACAAGGATGGTGCAGGATTAAGTTGGGATGTCTTCTACCTGGTTGCAAGACAGATGGAGGAGAGAACCCTAACAGGAAACGACATGAGAGATGCCGTAGACGACTTATGTGGTAGAGCCACAATGGAACAATGGAACGATTGGTATCGTAGGATCCTAATCAAGGACCTGAGATGCGGAATGACTCACAAGACTGTGAACAAGTTTAGCACAATGAAGGTTCCTGTGTTTGACTGTATGTTGGCCACAGACTCTGCCAAGCATGAGAAGAAGATGGTAGGAGATATGATCATAGAGCCCAAATTAGACGGTGTCAGAGTGATAGTGATATGTGATGTAGACAAAGACGAAGTGAAACTGTTCTCAAGGAACGGTAAAGAGTTGTCTAACTTTCCAGAGATCAATAAGCAGTTTGATGATGCCTTAGACCAAATGTCAGAGAGCATGGTGTTCGATGGTGAGGTCATGAGTGATGACTTCCAGACATTGATGAGAGAGATACACAGAAAAGGCGGAGCCAAGACCCAGGATGCCAAATTGAATCTATTTGATTGTATGCCGTTAAGTGATTTCAAAGCAGGTGGATGTGATGGTGACATCATGACTAGGAAGACCATGTTGGAGAAGTTCAAGTTTGGATCTAACATCAACTTGGTTGAGTATGTGAAGATGAATTTGAGTGAGCCTGATGGACAGAAGCAGTTCGCAGACTATAATAAGCTCTGCATAGACAGAGGCTTCGAAGGTATTATGGTTAAGCCTATTACAGGAATTTATGAATGTAGAAGATCAACATTATGGTTAAAGGTTAAACCATTTATAGAAGTATCGTTGACGGTCGTAGACACAGAAGAGGGTACAGGTCGTAATGTAGGAAAACTAGGGGCTCTCATAGTCGAGGGCAAAGACGATGACAAGTTTATCAAGACCAATGTGGGCTCAGGCCTAACAGATGCAGATAGAGAATCATTCTGGAATGCAAAGGACAAGTTGATAGGACAGATTGTAGAAGTGAGAGCAGACGCAATAACTCAAAACCAAGACACCAAAGATACATGGAGCCTTAGATTTCCTAGGTTCCTTAGATTCCGAGGCTTTAACATAGGAGAGAAAATATAATGGACGAACTAGATAGAATATTAAGTGATGTGGCAATTGAAGAAGAAAGACTTGAAATTGAAGAAGAACAAAAAGATTGGTACTGTGACGATTGTGAACATGGACCAATGGTAGAAAAAGACACTCACTGTTCCAGATGTGGAATAAGAGGAGTCAAAGAATATGAAGATGAATCAATGGACGGATGGGAAGAAGAAGACATTGAATCAGAAGTAGATGAGATTTATTAACAATGAACCCAGAGGACGAATACGGATGGTAAAGACAATGACAGTAGACACAAAGGAAAAGATCAGAGACCTAGAAGGACAGAAGATCATATTAGAAGATAGACTCGAGCATTTGGGATATGCCAGTAATTTGGTAAAGATGCACAAAATAGAGGAAGAAATCTTTGAAATAGAAGATACTATTGCGAAATTAACCGCATAGAATATAGGTTTTTAGGGGGTTGACGGTCTGGTAATTCGTGCTATTATTAAGAATAACAAAAGGAGTTGAACAAATGCAAAAACAAATAGAAAAACAAATCCAAACTTTCATAGAAGGTATTGGTGGTATTACAAGATCAGAAATGATGAATGGTACTTTATACATTAAATTAGATCAAGAAGCTGATTGTGATTTTATCCACACAGAATTAAGACAATTTTACAGAGAGTTCATCAATCCAGAAGGTGGAGTGAATATGAACTATGTAGGTGATGAGTTCGCTTTTGACTTTGTTCCTGAAGCTTCAGAGACAAAGATTGGTGACGAGGATGAAGATGAAAGTCCGGCGTTTCCGTCTTACAACGAGCTACCAGGTGAAGATGAGCAATTAGCAAGTATGCCAGACGAAGTTGACATATGGTTAAATCTACAAGATGAAATGAAGAGGGGCAAGTAATTTGAATAGACTGAATTGGATATCAAAAGAACTTTGGACAGACGCCAAGAAGAACTACAAGTCGGTTCTAAAAGGCGTAGGCCTGATGTTTGGTATGATAGGTATCCTAAAGGTATTGATATTCTTTGATATGAAAGATATCTTTATACCTTTGATGTTTATTTTATTGCCGATCATAATGATATATCGTTGGTACTCGCAGAGCTACGATGATGAACAGAAAAAAATTATTAAAAACATACAGGGAGAAAAATAATGAAAACAGAATATGAAGAAGTGAAAGCGATATTGGTCAAACACAATGTGGACCTAGACGGAGACGTTGAAAAATTTATGGATACGATCGTATATGGAGCCGATGAACCATTGTTCATGGAGTTGTATGAATACTTCATAAGTGAAGGTGAGATGCCATATGATGTCGCGAAGGGCAGAGCTGATGTGAACTCCGACGAATGGATAGTAGACAGAATACAGGAAATAGGATTAATCAAGGAGGAGGCGTAATATGTTGAACCTACAAACGGTAATGAACAGAGTGTTAGAGATTGAATCTCAATTAGACAGTGGCAATGTCGCTGGTGCTAAGGACGACGTTCAAGTGTTGAAAGAAGATCTAGAGAAGTCAGGATGTCAGATAGACGACAGCAAACCTGTCGCAGATGCACTGGACCATCATCAGATAATGCAGAAAGGAATCGTAAGATAATGAAAGCGATAGCCGACAACGGATTACCATTAAAAATCACAGCCGAGTGGACCGACAACGACTATTGGGATCGTAGACACAATGACTCTGATGAGTTATTCTGCACCACAGTCTCAGGTTGGCTTGTACGGATCAACGGCAAGAAGTTTCCAAGGGGTCATTTTGATGGAGATGATACTCCAGACTGGACCTACAGATACACACCCGGAGAAGGAAACACAGAGGCAGGCAAGAAGATAGCCATAGACAGAGCATTAGGAGAGGCTAGGTTGACAGTATGGTAATTGGTATTATAATAAGACTAACAGAGGGAGAAAAATAATATGGATATGAAGCGATATGTATTTTTAGTGACGTTAGAAGGTAAAGCACCTATGAAAGTTGCTGAAGAAGGTAGAACTATGTCAGAAGCAAAGATGATAATTGAAAGCAGATACCCAGGAGCAAGGGTTATGTTGGCAGGAGGATTTTAATGAAGAAGTCCATCTTTAGATGCACGGTATGTGGCAAGAAGTTCACACACCAAAAACCAGATACTTTGGTTGGTAAATTAGGAATCATACCAGTGAACCTTTGCAAGACACATTTCAAATCGGTAATGAAGCATGACGAATTGATGCTGAATGATTACAGAAAGGTTGCCTAGGTTGACGATTACCAGAAAGGTGCTATTATTAAGAATAACAAAAGGAGTTGAATTATGCAAGAAGAACTAAAAATTATAGACGGAACTTACAAGAAGGATGAGCCACACATGGACATCGGTAAACAGAAGTTCAAGGTTAAAAGATTTCACACAGTAGAAGTAGAATATTCAGTGGTTGCTAACAGCAAAGACGAGGCCGAGTCTGCTGTATTAGAGCATGGTGGTATTGAAAAGATATCTTTCACAGATGGCTATCACGGTGATGAGCCTGTTGAAATGCTTTATTATGATCACAATAATGACAGCGAAGCAGAGTCAGATTATGCAAAATACAGAGGACCAACAACGACAAAGATTGAAGAGTGTGTGCCATATGAGGAACACGACTATGACACAGAACAAGACTATCTTGATTATGAAAGTCCAGAGTGGACTACAGATGAGATGAGATGGACTGAAGTAGAGTCAGATACTCCTGTCACAACCAAAACAGAAGAGGTACCATTTTAATGACATTGGGATATGGATTCGGATTATTAGCAGTAGGATTGATAGCACTAGGTATAATGACTTTTTGTGTGTACTTGGTAATCAATAAGACACAGAGAGAAGAAGCAAAGCAAAAAGAAAAAGAAAAAATGGAGAGGATATTAGGATAATGTTAATATATGGAAACACGCCTAGCGATATCCGAAAGATGATGTGGAATAACAAATGGAAAGTCTTCGGAATGGTTGGTGCAGTAGTTCTAGTCGTAGGACTAGCATCTACAAAGGCAGAAGCAGAAGAAACAAAAGATTTATCAGCATTGGATCAGTTCTTTGATGCACTAGGGTCTGGCAATATACCTAGCACAGGAGCAGGCATGGATGACGATGCAGTAAATCCGGGCAATGATAAGATTATTGCAGAGCAGGATTCATACACAGAATTACCATACAATGGATTCAGATGGGATTGGCATATTGAGTCATGCGAATCTAACAAGAGTTATGATGGCACTATCAACAAGGTAGGAACCTTTGCGATATTAGAACAAGCCAAGATAGAAGCAGGTGGGATACCGTGTCCAGTGGGACACCCTAGACTCCACCCTAGTTGGGATTATGACTGGAAAGCACATATCTTGTTCGCAGAAGCTGACAGACTGTTGAAAGAACTACATCAACAAAGACAAAATCAATACAGTCCACAAGCAGGACCTAAAGCAATCAAAATTCAATATAAAGTTGAATAGAAAGGAACGACAATGAAAAAGTTTAAAGAAACAGCAATGATGACCGCAGGGGCACTTGTATTCTTAACACTGACTGGCATAGCCAAAGCAGATGAGAAAACAATATCTCCAGCAGAGTTTGGTCAAGCGATCGCAAGTGTACCTACAAAGGTAGCTACTGTTATCTCTAATGAGATATCAGAGACCAAAGAATTCCAGAAGGCGAACTGGGCTGATATGAAGTTCAAATGGAATGGCTTCAAAGAAAGATTCTTATCCAATTAGGATAATGGATATGATAGGGCGAATGATTTCAACTCCGTTCGCCCTACCATTAAAGATTACCAAACAAGTTGACAAAATTAAGAAAGAAAATATAATAAGACTAACACTAACAAAACAATCAAGGGAGATATTGTGAAGAAATACATTAAAATAGAAACAGGATCCTACAGAGGCAAAGATATGTCTGGTAGAGTTTTTCCAGCATTAAAAGACTATCAAAAATTTGAGGGTGACAAGCAGGGTGGATTCATCACTGTGGATTGCACAGAGTGTGAAGGGTTCTTAGGCCTAGACAAGGCTAGAATAAATGTACCCAGCATAGAAAGTATCACTCTAGTTAATGAGGGCGAATATGCTTCTAACAGAGATGCAGTCAAGAAGGGTGTTGATCCTGAGACTGTACCCACAGAAACAGATGCACAGGCCATAGACAGAATCCAAGCAAGATTCAGCATATTGGATGAGATGGCAGAAGCAGTAAGCACCAGCAAGATCAGAGCAATGATTGTTTCAGGACCTCCAGGCATAGGCAAGAGCTTTGGTGTTGAGAGAGCATTGGAGAAACAGAATATATTTGAGGACATATCAGGATCGGCTCGTAAGTTTGAAGTGGTTAAAGGTGCCATGAGTGCCATAGGCTTATACAAGAAGCTCTACGAACATTCAAGCAAAGGTCATGTGGTATGTTTCGATGACTGTGATGCTATATTGTACGATGACTTGGCATTGAACCTATTGAAGGCCGCATTGGACACAGGCAAGAAGAGAACATTGAGTTGGAACACAGAGAGCAGAACATTGATGGCAGAGGGAATGCCTAATAGTTTTGAGTTCAATGGTGGAGTTGTGTTTATCACTAACATCAAGTTCGACAATGTTAAGAGCAAAAAATTACAGGATCATTTACAGGCCCTACAGAGCAGATGTCACTACTTGGATTTGACCATAGACAGCATGAGAGATCGTATGCTTCGTATTCGACAGATATGTGGTGCAGGTATGTTGGAGAAATATGCCATGCCCAAAGAAACAGAAGAAGAGCTGATACAGTTCATATTCGAGAACAAGCACAAGCTCAGAGAAATATCATTGAGAATGGTGCTGAAGATAGCAGACCTTTGGAAGATGGCTCCTGACAGATATCAGCAGTTAGCTTCGTCAACTTGCATGAGGCAGGGCTAGTATGTGGATGTTTCTACAGTATTTGAAGGACATATTCGCTGACGCTATGCCCGTGATATATGGTGTCATAATAGTCCTAGTAGCTGTCGCAGTCATGTGGAGCATCAGTTCATGAAGCAGTTGTTTAATTTGTTAGAATGGGCAGGATATCTACTCGCAGGGGTGGTAGTGACAGCACTGATCATCATAGTGTTGGGAATGTTATTATGACGCCCATAGAGTTTTTAGTGATAGCGACTGTATTCACATTAATAGTATTACTGACGGGAGGACCTAAAGCATGAGTGGATTAGAAATTATCGGTGCAATTACTGTATCATGGTGGATCATCAAGCTGTTAGTACCCGGCTTATAAACAGACTTCAACTCCCTTGAAGCGGGTGTGTGAGAGCCTCAACTCCCTCGCACAC
>Ga0308008_1000611_pt1 | contig 13959 bp, 13 predicted proteins | sample Neamet125_FD_203140 | JGI IMG/M metagenome (GOLD analysis project Ga0308008, IMG submission 203140) | Marine microbial communities from water near the shore, Antarctic Ocean - #125 | ecosystem: Environmental > Aquatic > Marine > Unclassified | place: Southern Ocean | collected 2014-07-24
ATGCTCGTCAGGTTGCTGCAGCGAACGAAGGCCCCATACCCGATGCTGGTGACACCGTCAGGAATCGTGATGCTCGTCAGGCTGGTGCAAAAGTAGAAGGCACTCTCCCCGATGCTGGTGACAGGATTACCTTCAATGATGTCGGGGATCACTAGTTCCCCAGAGGCTCCAGTAGAACAATCGGTGATGGTGACCACGCCGCCAGCCATGGTGTAAGTCAGGTCGCTGAGGTCAGCAGCTTGGAGAGGCAGGAATGCACAGGCAAAGAGCGCAAGAAGGGCTTGGAGTAGTTTCATGATGCCCCAGCCCTACCACATGCTCGGAGGGAGCGGAAACTTGAAACCGGAAAGGTGGTTCGGGATTAGGGGATGACCGAATCGTGGTTCAGGGTAAGGGATTCACTCAATCCTGAACCGGAAGAAAAAGTTCTCCTCGTCTGATGGGGGGAAGTCCATACAGATCTTGTCGTCGACCACGGACAATGAATCAGGGATCACGGTAAAGGGTGTGTAGGTGTTTAGATCAGCGGATTGGATGAAGGCGATTTTCACCTGCATGTTGCCAGCCTCATTTTTCCCTACGGTGTGATCTGCTGACATGGCGTGGATCTGGTCTTCGGTGAAGAGACTGTAGCTGGCGGGAGCGCTGTGCGGTGGTGAGGATTACGGGGGACGAACGGCCCCACTTTATTGTGCCGAATCGATATCCGGGGAAATGATTTACTGGCAAGTCTTGCTGGGTTGCATTTTTGGGATTCGAGCTAACTGGTAATTTCATGAAGATCAGTGACGCTTTGAGAGATAAGATCATCCGGATGGCTTGGGAGGATCGGACGACCTTTGATGAGATCGAGAAGAAGACAGGGCTCCGGGAGGCGGAGGTCATCAAGGTGATGCGGGGCAGTCTGAAGGCGTCGAGCTTTCGGTGCTGGCGGAAGCGGGTGAGTGGGAGGGTGACGAAGCACCAGGCGCTCTTTCGGCAGAGCCGGGATGACTTGAAGAAGGGGTGGAAACAGAGTGAGTTGTTAGAGTGAGGCAAGGAGGGATTCGGCGGTTTGTTTGCCGGAGATAATGGCGCCTTCGATGGAGGCGGTGGTGTTGTGGTCGCCGCAGATCCAAGTGTTATTGAGCTTAAGGGAACCGGGGGATTTGTGGCCGGGTTTTTGCTCGGGGAGGGCGTGGCGGATGTGGTCGGTGCGGAGGTGGCGGTAGTTTTTGGCAGCTGGGCCGAACCAGGTCTGGAGTTCGGCTATGACGAGGGCGGCTAGGTTTTCATTTTGGTGGAGTCCTAGGACTGAGACGGAGAGGAGGGCTTGTCCGGTGGGCGCGTAGCTAGGTGCGACGTTTGAGAGGATGGCGATGTTATTAATGAGGCCTTTGCCAGTGCCGTTGAGGGCGATGATGGGGTCGGGGAAGGGGGCTTTTTCGGTGGTGAAGTAGAGGCTGGTGACGGCGCGCCAGGTGGGGGATTGGGCTTGGAAGGCGGGGAGAAGTTTTGCGGTCTGGTGGGCGTCGGTGGCGAGGATGAGGTGGCTGGCGGTGAGGGTTTCTCCGGTGTTGAGTGTGACTTGTTTTCCGTGGATCGAAGTGACGGGTGAGTTGAGGCGGATGGTGTCGGCGGGGAGTTGGTCGACGAGTTGCTGGGGGATGCCTTGCATGCCGGCGGCGGGGAGGGTGGCGCTGCCTTGGGTAAACATGCGGAAGGTGAACTCGAACATGCGACTGGAGGTTCGGAGGTCGTTTTCGAGGAAGATGCCGCCGTAGAAGGAGCGGAAGAAGGTGTCGATGATTCGGGGGGAGAAGCCGAAGTTTTTGAGGAAGCTTTCGGTGGTTTGGTCTGGGGATTTAGAGGTGCTGTGCAGGATCTTGAAGCGGAGGAGGGCGACGCGGAGTTTGTCGGCGAGGGTGCCGATGGGAGCGAGGGCGCTGCGTAGAACAGAGGCGGGGCGGCGGAAGACGTCCATGACGGGGTGGAGTTTTTCGCCATCGAAGATGAGGGCGCCAGGCTCGAAGGGTTTGAGATCGAGGGCGGGGAGGTCGAGGAGTTTTCCGGCTTCGGGGTAGGCATCGAGGTAGACTTGGAAGCCTCGGTCGAGGAGGAAGCCGTCGAGTTCATCGGTGCGGACGCGGCCGCCGATGCCATCGGAGGCTTCGAGGATTTGGACGGGGATTCCTTTTTTGTGAAGGTAGAGGGCGCAGGAGAGGCCCGAAAGACCGGCGCCGATGATGAGGACGGGTTGCATTTGGAGTTGTGAGTTATGAAGAATAAATTATGAGGGGCTTTGAGGTTGTTGTTGGAAGTAGGATTCGGGGGCGAAGGTGTTCGTGCTGCGGTGGGTCTCGGCGGCGACTAGGGAGCCTACGACGGCTCCGCGGTGGCAGCTGTCGCCTCCGACTTTTGCGTTGGCGATGACGGCGGCTTCGAAGTTGTCGTGATATTTCCAGGCGAGGTAAAGAGAGGCGGGGAAGGATTGGTCGATGTAGCAGGCAGGGCTGAGGCGCTGGCCGATGATGATTCGATCTGGCTGGCGTGACCAGTCGGTAGCTTTTCGGGTGGAGAACCAGTCGCCGGCGCAGGACATGAGTGCGTCGAGGAGTGGGGTGCCGTCGGCGATGGTTTGGAGGAGGCGGGTGAGGCAGTCGGCAGCGCGGAGGACGTTCGAATGTCGGTGGGTGAGTGTGACGTGGTCTTTTGCGGTCTGGCGGTGGTCGCCCTCGGGGAGTGCGGCGAGTAGGGAGGTGACGGTGGCGAGGCCTCCGATATGCTCATCGGAGATACCGCATTTTAGGATCTTTTTTCCGGAGGCATAGCGGTTGAAGAAGGCGCGATGATATTCTTCGACGTAGGTGTCGCGGTGCCAGTCGGGCGTGCGCATGAGCTGGACATAAAGTTCGGCCCAGCGGGTGGGGTCGTATGAGCCGTGGGATTTTACTTGCTCGTGGAGGGCGCGGGCGAGCTGGAAGTTGACGGTATTTTCTCCGGCGAGGAGGTTTTGGTGGTAGTGGATATCTCGCTGGCCCCAGAAGCGGGCTTGGTCGTGGAGGATGTCGGCTTGCTCGTTGACGGGGTCGTATTGGGAGCGCCAGAGGATGCTGTCGGGGTGATGCGGGAGAGGGGCGAGGAAAGTGGTCAGGTCTGGGTAGTCGCGGTCGAGGGCATCTCGATTGTAGTACCAGTGGACGGGCATTGCGAAGGCGTCGGCTAGGAGAGAGCCGTGGTGAGCTGCTTCGTGAATCGTCATCAGAGACGATGACGCGGGAATGGAATTTGTCTCAGGAATTCTTTGGGAGCTTCTGGAGTTTTTCGAGGTAGGCGTTTTTTGGGGCGGGTTTTTCGGGGGAGGGTTTTGTTTCTAACATTCCTGAGGTGCGGGCAGAGCTGGTGGCGATGAGTTCTTCGATGACTTGGGCTTCAGGGAGGTTCTTCCAGTATTTCTTGGGCATCTCGGCTTGCATCGCTTTGACCTTGAGGCGGGCGGGGTTAAAGATGCTGCGGTAGTAGGTGCGCCAGAGTTCGTCTTGGGCGTCGGAGTCCGGGGCTTGGGATTGATCGACGCCTTCGGTGAAGTGGATTTTTTTGCCATCCCAGTGGACGGATTGGTCGGGGGTGAGGATAGACCAGTCCATGCCGGCGAAGCGCTTCTTGAAGAAGGGGGTGGCGAGAGGGACGATGAGGTGGTCGGGCTCGAACCAAGCGACGAATTGTTCGCGGTCGTTCGAGGGGTCGCTGACCTTTCGGAAGCGGACGAAGGCGTGCATTTTATGGATGTCGCGGCTGATGTGTTTCGCCATGGCGCGGAGGGCGAAGACATCGGGGTCGGTGGGGAGTGAGAGGAGATGTGTTTCGCCGTGGGTGAGTCGCCAGAGGAGGTTGTAGAGGTGGGGCCATCGGTTGCCGGTGCGGTGGGCGGCGGCGGTGCTGGCGAGGTCGAGGAAGTGTTTTGGGACGTGGGGGATTTGGGCAGTTGTTTTTGGGAAGGTGGGTTGCTCTGTGAAGAGGGATGATTGGTCTGGGGATTGCCATAGGATTTCTGACGGAAGGACTTTGGATTGGAGGAGCAGGCGGGTTAGAGAGCGCCAGGTTTGGAAGGAGGTGGGGTTTTGGAGGGTGAACATGGGGGGCGGGCTTGGTGAAGGTGTTAAACCACGGATGGATGGGATTAATGGAATAGGGAGCTTGGTTTTGCGGGGTAAACACCAAACATTTAATATCTAACACTTAAATTTGAACTGTTTCGTCGGTGGGTTTGCAAAGTTAAGTGGCGAGGCATCGCGGATCCTTGGTTGGGGACGAAGGGCGAGACACCCACGCTCCAAATTTTGGTTAGAATTCGCCGGCTAGGACTTCGGTTTTTGGGACTAGGATGGGGAGGTTGAGTTCGAGTTGTTCTGGGGGTGGGGCGTGGAGGGCTCTTATTTTTTTGGAGTCGATTTCTAGGTTGGCGGGTTGGTGGTCGCTGGTGATGATGAAGGGGAGGCTTTTTTTGAGGTTTACACGCATTTTGATGAGGTCGGTGAGGCGGATGGCGCTGTGGCGGCGGATGGAGATGATGCGCTGGGCATTCCTGACTCCTAGACCGGGAATGCGGACGAGGAGTTCTAGGGGAGCGCGATTGATGTCGAGGGGGAAGGTGCCGCGGTTGCGGAGGGCCCAGGAGAGCTTGGGGTCGATGTCGAGATCGAGGTTTGGATTGTCCTTGGTAGTGATCTCGTGGACGTCGTAACCGTAGAAGCGCATGAGCCAGTCGGCTTGGTAGAGGCGATGCTCGCGGACGAGCGGCGGGGCTTGGAGGGGGAGACGGGCGGAGGAGTCAGGGATGGGGCTGAAGGCGGAGTAGTAAACGCGGCGGAGCTTGAAGTTTGAGTAGAGGTCGCCGGCGCGGCGGAGGAAGTGGGAGTCGTCTGAGGGGTCGACGCCGACGATCATTTGGGTGGATTGACTGTTAGCGAATTTTGGTTTTTTGCGGCTCTTCTCGGCTTTGGATTCGGCGATTTTGATGCCGATGTTCTGCATGGCTTCGCGGGTGCGAGTGACGTTTTTTTCGGGGGCAAGATGGTCGAGGGATTTTTGTTGGGGGAGCTCGATGTTGATGGAGATGCGGTCGGCGTATTTCCCGGCTTCCGCGATGAGGTCGTCGGATGCCTCGGGGATGGTTTTGAGATGGATGTAGCCGCGGAAGTGGTGGACTTCGCGGAGGGTTTTGGCGACTTGGATGACTTGCTCCATGGTGAAGTCAGCGCTGCGGACGATGCCGGAGCTGAGGAAGAGCCCTTCGATGTAGTTCCGTTTGTAGAAATCGAGGGTGAGAGTGATGACTTCTTCGGGGGTGAAGCGAGCACGGCGGACGTTGCTGGAGCGACGGTTGATGCAGTAGTGGCAGTCGTAGAGGCAGACGTTGGTGAGGAGGACTTTCAGGAGAGAGACGCAGCGGCCATCGGGGGTGTAGGAGTGGCAGATGCCGGCTCCGCCGGTGGAGCCGACGCCTTTTCCGGAGGAGGAGTCTTTTCGGGCAGCGCCTGAGCTGGCGCAAGAGGCGTCGTATTTAGCGGCGTCTGCGAGGATTTCGAGTTTCTTTAGAGTGTTTATGTGAACAGTGTGTTCTAATGAGTTGTTTTTTCAAGTGGATTTAAGAAGTGTTAGAATCCAAGGTGGAGGAAGGGCGGGGAATGATGTGAATGGGGTTAATCTTAGTTGAGGGACCTAGACTAGAAGGATATCCGCTGAAAACGCTGAAGGTTGAGGGGATTGGATGGGAATAGAGTGACCACGAAAATTACTAAATCGACGAAACTGGATTATTGGGTGGCTTACGGAGAGGCAGCGGAGGGTTGTGGGGCTTCCTTCTTCGAGAGGCTCCGGCGCGACAAGTTGTTTTGGGAAGGCTGACCACCGAGAACGCTGAGGCTTAGATGAGGGGAGGGGCACGGAATATGTAAGTTTGAATTACTTGGTTGGTGAGGGGAGAGATTTGTAGATTGGGGTGGACAGGTTGGGGAATGGGGTGACTTTCCGGCGATGGAAATTTCTTTGGTTTATCCTCATCAGTTGTTTGCCGAGCATCCGGCTTTGGAGGCGGGGAGGCGGGTTTTTGTTTTGGAGGATCCGCTTTTTTTTGGGACGGATTCGGAGCAGCCGCTACGGTTTCATGCGAAGAAGTTGATGCTGCATCGGGCGTCGATGAGGCGGTTTGCGGAGGGGTTGGAGGATTTTTATGAGGTGACTTATGTGGAGTTACCGGAGGGAGCTTTTCGGTCGGATGAGTTGCTGGAACGGATTCTGCCGAAGGAGGTGACTCGGGTTGTTTGTGTGGATCCTACGGATTATCTACTGGAGAGACGGTTGAGGCGGTTTTGTGAGAAGAGAGGGATTGATTTGGAGTTGGTGGAGTCGCCGATGTTTGTGACGCCGGATGAATGGATGGAGGAGACGATGGACGGGATGAAGAAGCCGTTTATGAAGACGTTTTATGAGGGGCAGCGTAAGCGGATGGATGTGCTGATGGACGACGGCAAACCGGAGGGAGGGAAGTATTCCTTTGATGCGGATAACCGGAAGAAGTTGCCGAAGGGGGTGGCGGTACCGGAGGCTTATGGGCCGCCGGTGCACGAGGAGGTGAAGGAGGCTGAGGCTTGGGTATGGGATCGTTTCCCGAAGGCGCTGGGGCAGACTCATGGGTTCCAGTATGGGATTTGCCGAGAGGATGCTTTTGAGGCGCTGGAGCTATTTCTTAAGGAGCGCTTTGGCTTGTTTGGAGATTACGAGGATGCGATTTCGATGAGTCATCGGGTGGCATTTCACTCGGTGCTGACGCCGTATTTAAATATCGGGTTGATCACGCCGCAGGAGGTGGTTGATCGAGCGTTGGAGTTCGCGGGGGAGAGTGAGGCGATTCCGCTGAATTCGCTGGAGGGTTTTGTGCGCCAAATTATCGGGTGGCGGGAGTTCATGCGGATCATTTATCTCCGGCATGGGGTGATGGAGCGGAAGGAGAATTTTTGGGGCTTCACGCGGAAGATGCCGCAGTCGTTTTATGATGGGACGACGGGGGTGGAACCGATCGATCATGTGATTCAGGTTCTGCATGAGGATGGGTATTGTCATCACATCGAGCGGCTGATGGTGTTGGGGAATTTTATGATGCTGTGTCGGATCGATCCGGATGAAGTTTACCGCTGGTTCATGGAGTTTTTTATCGATGCCTACGACTGGGTGATGGTGCCGAATGTGTATGGAATGAGCCAGTTTGCTGATGGGGGGATTTTTGCGACGAAGCCGTATCTCTCGGGGTCGAATTATATCCGTAAGATGTCGGACTTTAAGAAGGGGGAATGGTGCGAGGTTTGGGACGGGCTTTTTTGGATCTTTGTGGAGGATCACAAGGAGTTCTTCCTGAAGAATTATCGCATGGCGCAGATGGCGCGGTTGCATGATCGGATGGATGAGGAGAAGAGGGCGCTGCACCGGAGGAATGCGGAGGGGTTCTTGGCGCGGCTTTGAGGCCCTCCCTCCAAAAGCAAATTTCTAGCAATAACCACAAGATGGGTTTGCGCTTTGCTAGGTCCTATTTCGAGTTACTTGCGACAGGAAGTGAAACCAAGCAAGGCGCTGCATGAGCTGCCGGATAATTCGGCGAAATCATCGCTGATCGCCAGCCGCCCAGATGGCCTTAATAGTCTCTTCCTGTCGCTGTCCCTTGGGCGGTTTCATACTGGCCGTGTAGTGTTGGAAGCGACGCAGTGGCAGTTGGAAGTAACCATTGGGATCTGTCTTGCGGATCCAGTTGTAAGCGTACTTGAGCCATTCGTTGCGATACTTCTCCGGCTGTTTCGTGAACCAGCCGATCTCGTCCCAGCCCCAGACATGGATTTTATCCGTTGCACGATACTCGCCTCCGTGATCCGAGCTGCCGAAATTATCAAGTTCAACAATGTAGGGAAGAGCTTTGCAGGGCCAGCCGCTGGGAGTTAGTCCACCTTTGCTTCGACCGTAAATCGAATCGCTGAAGCTCTTTTCCAGAACAGCCTGGTGGGGCTTGCCCTTGACCGATTTTGGCCGTGAGGGAAAGGAGTGGAGATCAAACATGAGTTCGCCCTCGTGGACGATGCCGCCACTTGGAGTATGGGCGTCGGCAAGGACGAGATGACGCCGCGCATGTTTCCCGGCATATTTACGAATACGCTTCATCATGTCTCGCCAGTGTGTGTGATCTCTGTCGCGGTCATCCATGATTTCGACCTGGCCAAAGTGAATGGCTTCGAGACCCATATCAATCCAGCGTTTCCCCACATAAAAAAACCACATGCGGGTCTCCAGGCGGCTCATGTCCGGAACCGAAGCACCCTTGCTCCAGTGATCGACGCGACGCCGGAAGGAATAAAGCATATCCTTGTAACGGAAATTTCGCGCTTCCGGCTTGAGACCGAACTCATTGAACACGGAGGCAGGAATCGCGACATTGTCGACATCGGTGGTGACAATTTCGAAGATAGCGCCCTGGAGGATGATGTCAGGATCCATGGCATGAATCCGTTTGACGAATGGTTCACCCTTCCTGACCAGGGCATCGATCCGCGATTCATTTCCCCACATCCAAATGACACGTCCGGCGAACTTCACTCCAGTATTCTTCATCATACGCAAATCATCTCCCAAAGTATAGTGAAGCAGAGAGGCGACGGTGGCACTACGAGCGAGGTAGTTCTCGAGGACTGAGCGGGAGATTTTTCCATCGAAACGATAGTCGAGTTTTTTGATCGTCTGTGGGGCGGCCACTGTCTCAGCACCGGACAAGGAAACCATGATGGAGGAGAAGAGCAGCGCCAGAAGCACAGTTGGTATCGTGAGAGGTATCATGAGCCTTGATTTAATGTGCTGAAAGACGCGAAGCGCATCGTGCAAATACTTCAGCCAGATTAGTTTTGTCACCGTGCGCTTATTCTTCAATTCGATACTTTATCTCTGTCTTTCAAAGACGGCTTCAACCTTCTCCCGGTAAAAGAAAATTCCTAACAGTTAGTGAAGGTGCCGGAAGGTGCCGGGCTGGCTAAAGTGGTCGTCGAAGGAGGCTGCGGAAGGGATCTTGCGCGACTTGATCATGACAAAGGAGAGGGCATCGACGTAGGACCAGTGCTTGTCCTGGAAATCCCGGAGCCAGGAAAGGGTGAGGTTTCGCTCCTCTGGCGAAGGGGAGAGATGGCGCACGATGGGGTTTTCGAGAAGGTCGCGCATAATCTGTTCGCGCTTTGGAACAGACCTTACAAAGTAGGCGTGGGTTTCGGCGAAAATGTGATCGGTGATGGCGAGAGTTTCCCGTCGGCGAAAGAATTCCTGCATCAGGAATTTTGCGCGAGCGTGGTTCGCATCGCGTTCGTTGCGGAAGGCGATCCAGAAGGAGGTATCGACAAAGATCATTCCTCGTATGAGCCGTAGATTTGGGAATCAGAGGTCACAGAAGCGTCAGAGGAGCCATGAAATGAGGGGGCCACGACCGTGTCTTCCAGGAGGGGATTGTGATCCCAGTCTGTTGTTTTTGGATTCATTTGGGTATCAATGAGGTTGCGGATTTGGCCGGCCATTGAGAGGCCCGTGAGCTTGGTTTGTTCTGTTAGAAAGGCTCTCTGCTGTTCTGAAAGATGGATTTGAGTGCGAATGAGTTCTTTCTGGAGATGAGAGTCTTCCTCAGTCTGGGCTTGGGCTTCCAGTCCTCCGTAGGGAGCGAAGTCTTTCCGCCAAACAGAGGCTTCTGGTTCATCTTTCTCATTTGAGGGCATATACACACCTACATCTAGACGCTATAAAAGAAAAGAAGAAACATTCAGAAACCTGTTGCTATTGAGACTCAGTAGCGATAGAAGCGGTGCGACATGAGATTTAAATACACACTGTCTGCTCTTGTCATCGGATTAGCTGCCTCGTCGGCCTCCGGTGTCACATTGGAAGAACTTGCGGCTCGATTCGAGTCGCTGGATAACAAGGTTCAAAAATATGAGTCCAAGTATGGGCCATTGGAAAAACCAAAACAGGAAACCATTTCGATGCCCGAGTCTTCAGGATCTCGTTCATCGGTGGTGGATGCTCCTTCTGAGGGAAGCAGCATCGATAACGCCTTCCTTGGAAATCCAGGAGGGAGTCGTTGGTATGAAAAAACGACGATCGGAGGATACGGTGAGCTTCACCTGAACACGGGGGATAAGGATCAGATCGATTTTCATCGCTGGGTGCTCTTCGTGAATCACCGCTTCAACGATCGTATTAAGTTCTTCTCGGAGTTCGAGCTCGAGCACTCCCTTTCCGGAGACGGGAAGCCTGGTGAAGTCGAGTTGGAGCAGGCCTACATCGAGTTCGATCTCGATCAGGGATTGAGTGCAAAGGCAGGTGTCTATCTCCTTCCACTTGGGCTTCTCAACGAGACTCACGAGCCCAATACCTTTTATGGAGTTGAGCGGAACAACGTTGAAAAGAACATCATCCCCACGACATGGTGGGAGGGAGGTGCTTCGGTAAGTAAGAACTTCGATAGCGGGCTCGGATTTGATTTCGGCGTTCACTCGGGACTCAATGTTCCGACCGCAGGTTCAAAAGCCTTCAGCATTCGTTCGGGTCGCCAGAAGGTAGCGGAAGCGGATGCGACGAATTGGGCGGCTTCTGCCCGGGTTCGCTACGCTGGTGGAAATGGCCTGAGTGTGAGTGGGTTCGCAAACTTCCAGAGCGATATCGCAAGTGGCAGTGCGGAAGATAATTCGGCTCTCTTGCTCGGTGCTGCGGCACAATATAACTCAGGAGGATTTGCCCTTCGCGCTCTCGTTTCTCATTGGGAGATTGATGGAGCTTCTTTCGAGGCAGCAGATGCTGACAGCCAGTGGGGTTACTTCGTGGAGCCTTCTTACAGTTGGAGTTTCGAAAATGGCAGTAAGGTTGGAGTCTTTGGACGTTATAGCAGCTATGAATATGCTTCGGGAACTCGCAAGGAAGTCGATGAATACACCGCAGGTGTAAACTACTGGCCGATTGACAATGTCGTCATCAAGGCTGACTACAATGTTCTCAAGCAAGATGGGAAATCCGATAATAATACTCTCAATTTTGGTATCGGCTACAGCTTCTAAGCTGCGGTCGCCCTTTGTGGTTGCGCTCCTCCTTTCCGGGGGAGCGCATTCTCGGCTGAGCGGGTTTACCAAAAGTCCTCCGATTTTATCCGCGGAAGTTTGGGGAAGATTCCAGCGACCAAGGCGATCGCGCTGAATGCGACACAGCAAAAAACGGTGCGCGCGATTCTGGGGAAGCGTTATAAAACGACTTCGATCCGGCATTAGTCCGTGGGAAAAAAGACCACCTTCATTTTGGAGGAAATCAACCCCCTTTCTCCCCCTCCGGTCCGGTCCAAAGGCGGCTTCAGAGCCCTCCCGCCAAACGCAATTCCTAGCAGTCAGCAGGAGGGGCTGGAGGCAGTCTTGAGGACCAGCCGCACAAGCCAGTGAGTTTTGCAGGTTCGATTGTTTCCCCTGCCTCCGAGCATGTGGTAGGGCTGGGGCATCATGAAACCGCTCCAAGCCCTTCTTGCGCTCTTTGCCTGTGCGTTCCTGCCCCTCCAAGCTGCTGACCTTAGCGACCTGACTTACCGCACGACTGGCGGAAAAGTCGCCATCACCGATTGTAATACTGCAGCCACGGGCGAACTTGTCTTTCCGGACACCATTGAAGGGAATCCTGTCACCAGCATCGGGCGAGAAGCCTTCAGCAGATGCATCAGCCTGACGAGCATCTCGATCCCAGACAGCGTCACCAGCATCGGGGACAGCGCCTTCATAGGCTGCAGAAGCCTGACGACGATTGAAGTCGACGCTGGAAACTTGACTTACACGGATACGAATGGGGTTCTGTTTAATAAAGAGGAAACGCGTCTGTATATTTATCCTATAGGAAAAACAGATGCCATTTACACGGTCCCTGATGGCGTCACCAGCATCGGGGACAGCGCCTTCGCTAGCTGTAGCAGCCTGCCGAGTATCACGATTCCTGACAGCGTCACCAGCATCGGGAGTGACGCCTTCGATCGCTGCACCAGCCTGACGAGCATCACGATCCCTGATAGTGTCACCAGCATCGGGGAGGGCCTCTTCTACGGATGCACCAGCCTGACGAGCATCACGATTCCTGATGGCGTTACCAGCATCGGGAATTATGCCTTCTCCGACTGCACCAGCCTGACGAGCATCACGATTCCTGATGGGGGCACCAGCATCGGGGTTCAGGCCTTCGATTCTTGCACCAGCCTGACGAGTATCGCGATTGGTAATGGCGTCACCAACATCGGGGCTTACGCCTTCTACAACTGCAGCACCCTAACGAGCATCACGATTCCCAATAGCGTCACCAGTATCGGGGATAACGCCTTCGAAGACTGCACCAGCCTGACGAGCATTACATTTCAAGGCGCTGCTCCAACCGTGGGCACTGCCGCATTTTCAGGTGTGGCGGACGGGGCTGCTGCTTTAGTGGTTGTGTCTACCTCTTTTGGTGAGAGTGGCGACGACTGGAAGGGCCTCACCGTGGACCCGATCCTGACATGGACCACGACTGACGGAAAAGTCACCATCACCGAGTGTAATACTGCAGCCTCTGGCCTGCTAGTCATTCCGGACACCATTGAAGGCAATCCTGTCACCAGCCTCGGGGATCGTGCCTTCTACAACTGCACCAGCCTGACCAGCATCACCATTCCTGATGGCGTCACCAGCATCGGGGTAGCTGCCTTCCGTTACTGCACCAGACCGACGAGCATCACGATTCCTGATAGTGTCACCAGCATCGGGATTGAGGCCTTCGGTAACTGCGACAGCGTCACGAACATCACGATTGGTAATGGCGTCACCAGCATCGGGGAAGGCGCCTTCTCGTTCTGCACCAGCCTGACCGCTGTAGGCTTCCTTGGGGATGCTCCTAGGGTTTCAAATGACGCTTTTAAAGAGTCTTCACCAACCATCTACCGCGCAGCTGACGCTAAGGGTTGGGGTGACACGCTCGCAGGCAGGCCTGTAAAGGCTAAGCACTGAGAAGCCTTAAGGGAAGGAGAGGTTACTCCTCGTCGAGACGGTTGACACACAAGAACTGTATGATGCGACAGTAACATTCAGTCAGGGGATTACGGGTGTTAGTGGTTCATTATTCGATCCTGCATTTACAGCTCTGCATAGTGACTCCTCTCTAGCGAATACAGAAATAATCTGGACCGCGACTTACTTGGATGGTTCACAGTCAATGGCGAGGGAAGGAATTATACCGGAACCAAGTGGTCTGTCTTTGGCTGGTCTTGGAGTGTTCTTGGGCCTGTGTAGACGTTTTCGGAATACGGCATGATGTCGAACAAGATGTGCCAACCAAGTCCGATCGCGTTGGTGGGTTGGTCAGTGTCTTCGGTCACGAACGGAAATCTTTTCAAAAGCATCGAAGTTGCCCCCGATCTTGAGAGCGAAGATAAAAGGTTCTGGGTTTCTCAGAGCCTTTTTTGTCTCTTCATGGGCTACAAAAAACAGTTCGTTTTGTAATCGAAGAATGGACTTGGTTACGCTAAGGTTCTGAACATGGATAAGTCTCATGAAGTACTGAAAGATGCGGTTGCTCTGCGCGGAGCAAAGGCGGTTGCGGCCGAGATGGGGTTGTCGCAGTCGATGATCTATAAATGGTGTCAACCGAGTGATCGTCCTGATGATTCAGGGGTCGATAATCCGTTGGATCGATTGATTCGTTTTTGTAAAATAACCGAATCTGAGAGCCCTGTGGAATGGCTCTGTGAGCAGACCGATAGCTTCCGTGTTCGTAATCCCCAAATTGAAACCTGTGTGATTAGCTCTACCGTGCTGGAAAATACGCAGGCGATTCTCAAGGAGTTTTCCGAGGTGCTCGAAGCCGTGACTGAGAGTTATGCCAGCGGCCAGCGTATCGACCTTCAAGAGGCCAAGC
>Ga0308008_1000620_pt1 | contig 13832 bp, 32 predicted proteins | sample Neamet125_FD_203140 | JGI IMG/M metagenome (GOLD analysis project Ga0308008, IMG submission 203140) | Marine microbial communities from water near the shore, Antarctic Ocean - #125 | ecosystem: Environmental > Aquatic > Marine > Unclassified | place: Southern Ocean | collected 2014-07-24
ATACGGTGAAACCGGATCGGTGAATATAGCCGCAGACATAATACGTTATCTAATTGATAATATATATGTAACGAATAAGTAACAAATTATGAAAAACGTAGTAGAATTTAGATTATCAGCTAAAATGTTTATGAGTGAATTAAGAAGTAACGATATTACTTTAGAGCAATATAATGAAAAATATCAAAGTGCTTTAAAGTTAGCAATTAGTAAAAGTAATTTAACTAGAAATCTGTTTTTGGGTGCGTTTTTAACCGCAAAGTAACGAATAAGTAACAAACTATGAAAAACCTAGAATTTGAAAATTGGATGAACGACGGAAACGTAGTACAAGTAGGAGAAGATACCTATCTTGAACAAACAACGCAGTGGAGAAAGCAATTCACTCTAACCGCCCTAAAAGAGTTTTACCAAGAAGAATATGAAGATCACTTTACGGAAGGAACCTGTAGGAACGGTAAAGAATGGGACAAATGCGATTGTTGTTAAATCGGTCGCAGACATAATACGTCACCGTAATGATAATATATGTGTAACAAAAAATAATAAGAATGACTAAAAATACCGTAGTGGAAAGGTTGTTAGACCAAGGCCATATTACCGTATTCTGGGCGGCTATACTCCTAGAATTAATTAAATTAAAAATCACAGATATCGATAGTATACAACAAGGTGAAACCGCAACTTGTAGAATTAACGAATTATTTACCGACGGTAATATAGATGCAAAAGAGGTGTTACTATTGCTTAGCGGAAACGAAGTCGCAGACTAAATACGTCACCTGAATGATAATACATGTGTAACGATTAATAAATAAAATTATGAGAAATAGAACGGTTAAAGATATGGAGTTTGAATGGGTAGGCGTAGATACACCTGTTGGAACAGAGTTCCATTTAGACGGAAACGGCCCCCGTTATGAAGGGTACTTCCAGTGTAGAGGGCGTATAATGTTCGATGACGAACACGATGAAATGCCCGATCCAATAGTAGAAAGTGCAGCGGAATTACTAGCGGACCAACTAGAAAGTATCGGAATAGAATGTCAAGTAGAGTATTCAGAGAAAGGATGGACAGAAGTACACATAACAAATACCGAAAATTATGAACTCAGACGAAATTAAAGATTACCTAGCAAATAACGAATTTGGTATGGATTACGACCAACTCGGTACAATGGAGAAAGAATGGGTTGACGACGAAATCGACGGATGCGATTTGTAACCAAAAAAACTGCGACGATAGCCTGTTATTATATATACTTAATAAGCTAATGTCACACTTTTCCAAAGGTTAAACAAGGAGAGAATGTGTGTTATCTATACACTATTATTGATCGGTTATTTTATACTGAAATATAGTTACACTCTTTGCAGACAAAATACGCCACTGAATTGATAATAAATATGAATTTAAAATTTAATAGAATGCGAGAGTTAGAAAAGAGGTTAGAGAACTTTGATTGGTGGTTCAATATGGCCGACGATTTCAGGAAGTACAAGCAGGGTAACGCGGAATATAGTCGATTGAGAGAGGATATGAAATCTTTACCGAATCAAGAGGAAGTGTTACTTCTTTACAATAAACATTGCCCTTGGGGTAAGGAAGATTAGCATGTCCGATCAAAACAAGTAAATAATAATTAATAATTAACAAATAGAATATTATGAGCAATCTTATTACAACTACTAGTTACTACAGTAAAAAAAATGATATGTGGTTATGGATAGGTACTAAAGCAACTGGTGCTAAAGCATATAACTTTATGCACGGAGATGACTATGATAATTTCATTAAATATTACTGTGTACCTGACGAAGCTTTATCTTATTTTATCAGAAGTATTAGTTCTTTTAACCAAGCCCGAGTGTCCGATGACGATGCTATAGAATTGGTATGGATTTTTATTAATCTTAGAGAGAAGTTAGAAAGAGAAATAGCAAGTGATATCCACGGGGAAAATTACTTAAATAGATAAAAGTTTTGAATGCACAATGCTATACGATATTAATAATTAAAACACTATAAAATGGATAAATTAAACCATTTCTTAATACAGATGAAGGGCTATGACACTACAGCAATGTACATTGATGACCTAACGCAAATGCAAAGAGCCTTTGCATTTAATTCCTCGGTTACAAAGATCTTTAATGATCTGAGTCTTGATGAACAATCAATGGCAAATGAACAGTTCTTTAAATTTCACGGCACACCCCTTCCATATTAAAAAACTCCATAAACAGATGAAAAATAAAAAATACAACGGTTACCACAACTATGAAACGTGGAGAGTAATGCGAGAGGTATTATTTGACATAGAATGGGATGCTTATAAAGAAGTAACGGCAGATCTTATTGAAGGAATTGTAGACGACGTTGTCTTCTGTGATTCAATAAAAGATTGCCTCGCTGCTGACTATGCAAGATCATTCTTATCTAACGTAGACTACTGTGAGCTAGCTGAAATGATAAACGAAGAAAGAGTTGCAGACGAAGAAAGAGTTGCAGACGAAGAAAGAAAGCCAATGAAAAATGAAATAGAAGTAGGGGACACCGTTGAAATTATTGATGATTTATGTAGCCATGGTTTTGCATTAGGCGATTGGGTAATTGTTACAATTATTGATAAATACTGTAATTCGTTTGAAATAACTAACGGGTTAAGAGAAAGACGTTGCAATAGTTCAGATATTAAACTAATAAGGAAAGTCAATAAGTGCGAAGATGGCTTGTAACTAGTGTTATACAAAAATCAATTGCAGACTAAATACGTAACCGTATTGATAATAAATATGAATCAAAAATAAACAAATATTATGAAAGTATCAGAAATGAATTTAGTATTAGCCCAATTAAAAGTTACACACCAGATGGATCAAGCAATGAATGGTCTATACGATGCTGAGTGGGCGATGAGAAAGTTTGAACCACTACTAGAGATAGGATATTCTTATGAAGATATTGCTACCTATGTTGCGATTAAACTACAAGAACTTACAATCAAAGACGAAAGTTTCGCTAAAGATAGACCACTACCGACGGCACAATACTTAACAAAATAATATAACAACCACCTTTAAATAACAATACCATGTACGATACTAAAGAACAAATACAAAACAGAATTAACGCATTAAACTCTTATGTTATTGATTCCGATAATGCTAAGTGTAGCTATGAAAAAGAGTTATATACGTTAAAAGAGGATATGAAAGATCTAGCTAAACCAGAAATTAATGAGGACACCCTAGATATCATTAGTGAGATGCTAAGAGAACACCTAGAAGGTGTGGCTTTTATGAACTCTTGCTTTCTTAACCCTGACAATTATACCTTTGATCTAGGACTAACATGTGATAACCAAGTATACGTTGAATCTATGGAGTGTAACGATGGCGATGATCATATAGAAAATCTTGAGCGTGATATATATAATGGTATTAAATCTTTATTCAAAGTAAAAATCGAAACCGAAGAAGAAAATGAGGACATCGTTTAATCAAGACACAGTAGATTATTTTGCTTCGAAAGCTGAGTACTTTGAAGGCCACTTAAGAGAAGAGATACAAATATTTGTAGAACAAAATTGTCTACCGGAAGGTACACAAACTTATGAAGATATAACTGAAGAATTATTTAACCTTGCAAAACAACAAACTAAAAATAATATAGAAGACTGGTGGAGTTAATTTATCCTCTATACCTAAAATAAAATAATTATGGACAACGAAAAACAAATATTAAATACCGTATTGTATATGGTTTGCACGTACTATCAAATAGAACCTAACGATGTTAAGGGAAAAGACAGGGCACGCTATCTAGTGACTGCAAGACAAATATACTGTCATTTAGCGAGAACATATACTAGATCGACATTTAAACGGATAGGTTCTATTATAAACAGAGATCATGCAACCGTAATATATAGTGATAACCAAGCTAAAATTCTATCTACGATCGAGGACAAAACGGCGTATGATCTACGATCTATTATACAATTAAACCCTGAAATAAAAATGTTGTTTCAAACCGGTAATGCAAATGCTATACACCGAATGATATCGGTTGCAGACTAAATACGATATAGTATTGATAATAATAATGAATCCAAATTAAAATCTAATAAAAATATGACTGAAAAACAAATGGAACATCTAACAAATATGATTATTGAAGCCATAGATAAAAAACAGCGTGAGCTAGATAAAGAGTTTTACGAAGACTTAAATCCAAAGTACATGTACTCAGTAAGCGATGGCCAATCTAGCGATATAAATGAACCCGGGTATGCAAACTCTGAAAGCGAACGTATACTAATAAGGTTACACGATCTTTACACTATGTTAGTAAAATTAATAGCAGAGGAGAAATTTGAGTTAGCCGAAGAAATTAGACAAACGATAAAATCAATTAAAGAAAACTATAAGTTATGAAAAAACGCAGTATTAAAGACACTAGTAATCAAGATATAACATTAAGATTGACCGAATGGGAAGAGTCAGTAGATTTTGATAGTTTTCGTAAAGGAATATTATGGTATAAGGAAGCCCAAGATTTTTGTAAGCAACTAAATCAAAAGTACGATATAGATTTGTATGTTTGTGCAGCCGTGTTATCTTGCTTATCCCCAAACAATAAGTGGGAGCGAAACAAAATTGATGCGGAAAGAGTAATTTTAGCATTCATTAATGGAGTTAGTCCTGAAGACATAAAAGTATGTACTTACAATAGAAACAAATTGAAAGCATTCAGAGTCTTGAATGGTGAACTAATTGCTGAATCATCACCCAAAACACATGCTTTTGCAATGAACGTAGGTAGGCTATCCTCCGAGCATATAACGATAGATAAGTGGCACATAAGAGCTTGCTTGTGTGGAGTTGAAGAAGGAAAAGTCGATTGTTCAGAAAGTATTACAATAAAACAGTACAGGAGAGTCGAACAAATCACCTCTAAGGTTGCTCAAAAGCTTGGTTTAAAAGGATATGAATTTCAGGCCATGATATGGGTAGAAATTAAAAAAGCATGGAATAGATAATACACAAATAACAATGGATATGATAGATTTAAGATTGAAAAAAGAAATAATAGAAAACATGATAGAAACTTATGAGTTTTTACATTATCAAAACAAAAAAGATAAAGAATGTAAAAAAATATTACATCTTCTAAAAAGAAGTGTTTTACTTAAATAACAATGGTAATGAAAACGCTATTTAAAAGTGAGTTTTGCGAAATAAAAAGGACAATTGAAGGAAGATTATTAAGAATTGACTTAATCTTAGGTACTGAAATGTACATACCTCATTTCCTGAATTATAAAAATGAATTAATAACTTAATTTAGAACAAAAATATAATTATGAAAAACAATAAAAAATGCAGGGTAAGACATCATATATGGTTTTTAGAAAGCCGCGTGAAAGAATTAAAATATATCATTATGAATGGTGCACTTAATCATGATATAAAATATATTGAGATTATGTTATTTAAAAAATATAATCGAAGATTATCCTTAATAAGAATGTAAACAAACAATATAAAAATATTGTTACAATAAAAAGTGTGACGATAGGTATTATATATAAAGAGTAACAGGCTAATGTCACATGGAAGAAACCTCGATTATCTAAATCGAAGACGTATAATTTATAGAAGACATCCAATAACAGATGAACCCACAACAACTTATGATTGGGGCATGTATTACGAGGATGGCACATATGAGTGTTTTGAATTGTTTAGGACAGATGCAAAGATTAATACGTTTAAGTCTCTTAAATGGCATCTATTAGTCTTGTGGTATCTTAATTCAGATATGGATCAAGATGATCTAAATAGTTTAGCAAAATTTATTTGTGTTAAATCAAATGGTTTTGTTACCTTTGAAATATCAGAGTACATTCTAAAAAATATTATATACGAAGTAAGTATGTGTGATTTAGATATTCAACCTAAAAATAAGATTAGAAAAATAATCTTTAAACCATTCTGCGGATTAACTAAAAAAGAAAAGTTAAGCATAGTCGGAAAAATGATAGGTAGAAGCAAGCAAATAAATCAAGATGATATATATGAGTGTATGCTGGAGATCAATGATAACAAAAATAAAATAACCATAACTGGCCTTGCAAAAATATTATCTTGCAGTACAAGAACAATTTATAGGACTATAAACAATGAATTAAAAAAAGAAAAAGAACTATTAAATCAAGGATTATAAGTTGAGTCTGGCTATGTTATAAATAACAGCCTTATGAAAAAATACAGTGTAACAAGTTACATTCGGTATAAAGAAGATTTAAAAAAATCTATGCCAGACGACAAACTATGGAGTGAATATAGTAGAGACGAAATGATAATAAAATTCTTACCTTTAGTAGAAAATTTAGCAAGAAAGTTTGCTACATCACAACAGGCTAGTGGTATATTAACTATAAATGATCTTATACAAATTGGTGCCGAAGCTTTAATAAGAGCAACAGATAAGTTAGATTATAGCAGGCTTAATGAATCGGAGGATATTGAAAAGACTTTAAAGTCATTCCTTAGTAAAAGAATTAAGGGGGCTATCAGACGTAGGATAGATATGAATAGCGGAGGTATTAAAATACCAGAACATAAAAGAAGTCAAATGAGAAAAAATCCAGATGATAAGAGTATGGTGCAAATGTTTTTTAATTCTATATTCTTAAGTATCGATGCAGTAAATATGGATGAAGACGGTAACACGTTGTACCACAATATAGTAGACAAGTCTGAGCCATACAATATTAATATATTAAACGCTTATTTGAAAGGATTAATGCAGAAACACTTAACAATAAATGAATACCAAGTACTACGATTATCTTATGGATTAGATTGTGAGAAGCATTCGGCTAAAGAGATAGCCCATATATTAGGACTTAAAGGTATTAGTAATCACGTAAGAGTATCAGAGTTAAAAAAACAAGCGGTTGATTCTCTTGTAGACAAAGTTGATCACGAACAAGTAATTGATTATTTATAACAGAAAATAATATGAGTAATATAAACAATAAAGCTGAGCGACACAAACATTTCTGTGTTGCCCAGTTACCACACTAATTAAAATAGATAAAGATTATGAGCAAAGAACAAGATAGGCAAGAAGGCACAAAACAGACATTAAATATACCTGTTGTTATGCAACGTTTTCAGGATTTTATTAATGAATACGAAAATAAAATAACAAAAGAACAAGCAATTATTAATGGCCTTGACCCGATAGAAACTTGTGACGATGTATTGTATGAGCTAAAAATAAGGAGAGATGCACTAAATAAATGCTATCAGGAAGTATTTAATGGGGCATAATGGAATGGCTAAGAAGCAAAAAATAAATTATCATTTAGAGATTACGTCGCCTTATGTGAGTTATTAAAAAAAATAAAAAATGTTAAAAGGCAAAATAATCCATATTAATTAACTAAATTTGTAAACAATTAAATTATATATCCCATGAAATTAAATGAGAAACTGGCTACTGTCCAGACCAAGTTCAAATCCAAAAAAAGTAGATACAATGCTTTTGGTAAGTATTACTTCAGATCTGCTGAAGACATTTTAGAAGCAACAAAACCATTCCTATTAGATCTAGGTATATATGTTGTAGTAAAAGAAAAGTTAATAGCTCAAGAACCATTTCCTATATTAGAAGTAACTGCGACAATATCAGATGGAGCGGATGCTATACACTCAAGCGCTATCGTTGGTATTGATCTTATACAAAAAGGTATGCAAATGCCTCAAAAGTTTGGTAGTGCTTCATCATATGGCAAAAAATATGCTCTAGGCAATTTATTTTTAATAGATGATACAGCGGATAGTGATGCTAATAACACACACAATGATAGTACCCCTGCTAAAGTTTCATTAAGTACAACTAAAGACCCGGCCTTTGCTAAAGCAAAAGACTATATAAAATCAGGTGGTAAGATCGAAGCAATAAAAGCTAAGTACTCTCTATCTAAAGAAGTTGAATCAGAATTAATAACTCTTTAATATGGATACTAAAGGAATAATTGAACGTCTGAAAAATGACGAAGATTACTATGGAGACTTTGGTAAAAAATTTCTAAGTAATTCAAACATAAGCACTCTAATGAATAACCCTCTTGCCTTAGGCAATGATATAATTAGGTCAAATGCTTTAGTAATAGGTAGTTACTTTCATGTAGCGATACTTGAACCGGATAAGCTTAAGAAGTTTAAGATTATTGATGCCTCTACTAGAAACACTAAAATATATAAAGAGTTATCTGGAGGAGAGATATGTTTGCTGCAGCACGAAGTAGATAAAATCGATATAATGATTGACAAAGTTTTAGAAAACGATGTGTGTACTAGTCTGATTCATGGTAATACTGATCACGAGGTACCCGGCATAGCAAAAATAGAAGGTAACTTCTGGAAAGGTAAAGCAGATATACTTAATCACGATGATAAACTTATTGTAGACTTAAAAACTACTGGAGATATTAATTCATTTGCTTATAGTGCTAAAAAATACAATTACGATAGCCAAGCTTACATATATAAACAGATATTTGGATATGATATGGTTTTCTTAGTTGTAGATAAAACAACTCATCAGATAGGTTTGTTTGATTGCTCAGAAGCTTTTTACCAGAGAGGATATGAAAAAGTTATGGCAGCTAGTAATATTTACGATTTATTCTATAAAACAGAAGACTTCGAACCAGAACAATTTTTTATATCAAAAACTTTATAACTTTAACCCTTAACATAAATCAAAAACAATTAAAATTATGGCATCAATTATTAATGCAAGTATCAATTTAAATCATATTGATAAAAGTAAAATCATCGAAGGTAAGAAAGGTAAGTACTTGCCAATTAGTATCGTTATAAACGATGAGGTAGACCAGTTTGGTAACCAAGGACCAATAACTATTGCTCAGTCTAAAGACGAACGCTCAGCTAAAACAGCTAAAACTTATTTAGGTAATGTAAAAGTTGTGTGGACCAATGGTGATAATGTAGCGGCAGCTCCTAGAGACGATCAACAAGCACCCGCTCCACCAAGACAATCAGCCCCAGCACCATCAGATGATCTACCATTCTAATGAAGATTTGTGGACTTTGTGGTGATGAAATGAACCAAAGTGATCACGACTTTTGTGATATATGTCAGGAATGGCTAAAAGAATAGAGTTGTTAACAATTAAATTAAATTAAATGAATATAGAACATACGGAAATTAATGGTTTCCAGATTGATAAGTTTAATCAGTATGATCTTGAAGCGGGAAAAACACAGGGGAATTGCCCTCTGTGCTCCGCCGATAGAAAAACTAAAAATCAAAAATCTAAATGCTCCAGCTATGATTGGGAGCGAGGACTTGGAACTTGTCATAATTGTAATAGTAGTTTTCAATTACATACCTATAAGCGAAAGGGTAAAGCTGAAAAAACATATGAGAAGCCTGCCCCTTATAAGGCAAATGAACCGGGTATGAAAGTTGAGGACTGGTTTAAGAATAGAGGTATATCAAAGAAAACATTAGACGATCTTAGAATTGATGAGGGCCCTGAATTTATGCCGCAGACTGGTAAAACAGAAAACGTTATTAAGTTCAATTACTTCATGGGAGGAGAACTAACCAACATTAAATCTAGAGATGGCAGAAAGAATTTTAAATTACACAAAGGTGCTGAAAAAATATTTTATAATATTGACAGTATAATAGGCCACCCTGAATGTGTTATAGTAGAGGGGGAAATGGATGTTTTAGCATTACACGAAGCTGGCATAACCAATGCAATATCAGTGCCTAACGGAGCTACACTCAACAATAATAACTTAGATTACTTAGACTCTTGTATTGATTACTTTGAGGATAAAGAAAAAATAATATTAGCAGTAGATTCTGATGAAGCCGGACAAGCCTTACAAAAAGAATTAGTTAGAAGACTTGGTGCTGAGATATGTTATCTAGCTACCTTTGATGATTGCAAAGATGCTAATGAATATTTATTAAAATATGATAAAGATAAACTTGCTAATAGGATTAGAAAAGCTTCTCCTGTTCCACTCGAGAATGTTACTACATTTAAAGATATTGAAGATGACATTACGGATTTTGTACGTAATGGTTTTAAACCTGGATTTCAGGTTGGCTTACAAAACTTTGATAATATATTCTCAACTTATACTGGTCAGTTTATTACTGTTACTGGTATCCCCTCTTCCGGTAAATCTGATTTTGTCGACCAAATGGTTGTGGGATATAACAAAAATTATGGATGGAAAACGGCTTTCGCTTCGCCAGAAAATCAACCTACTTATTTGCATGCACATAAGTTAATGAGGAAAACTTGGGAGGGTATGCCTTCCGCCGAAGATATTGGGGGTGACAGGTGGAATCAAGTAGGAGAACATTGCAATGCCAACTACTTTCATATAGATATGGAAAGATATACTTTAGAATCTGTATTACGTAAGGGTGCTGAGCTAGTAAAGCGTAAAGGGATTAAATGTTTAGTTATTGATCCATTCAATAAGGTAAGAGATGTTGATTGCAATACAGAGGATGTTAATAGATATACTATGGAATATCTAATGAAGATTGAAACATTCGCTAAAAAATATGATGTACTTGTTTTTATTGTGGCTCATCCTACTAAGATGTATAAAGATAAAGATGGTAAGCTTGAGGAACCTACTATGTACAGTATTAAGGGTGGTGGCGAATGGTATGATGCTAGTTATCATGGTCTATTAGTACACAGAAATTATGAAGCTAAGACTGTTAAAGTAAAAGTTTTAAAAATAAAGTTTCAAAACCTTGGAGAGAATGGCGCAGAAGCTAATTTTACCTGGGAACCAAACTCAGGTTGTTATATGCCACATATATCTGATGAAGCTACTAACGAACCTATGCCCTGGGAGTAATGGCAAATATTAAAGGTAAAGGACCAAATGATATGGGTAACCATTTCATTACAGTTAAAGAATACAAGGCTAGTGCTTGGTGTATTAGAAATAATATATTTGTTTATGTTGTTCCAATAAGACCAGGCGAGTGGGGTATAGAAATTAGCATTGCAGGAAAAATAAATAAGTCTCCATATATATATAAAAAAAATATAATATGGGAAAAGTTACACGAATATTATACATATTATTATGATAAATATGCAAAATGAATATAAAAAATTATTAACTGATGTACTATCTAATGGCAATGAAAAGCCTGATAGAACGGGTACAGGAACTAGAGCTTTGTTTGGTAAAACAATTAAACACGATATGGCTTTAGGTTTCCCCGCTTTGACTAGTAAAAAAGTATTTTTTAACTTGGCAAGAACAGAATTGCTTTGGATATTAAATGGTAGAACAGATCTAAAATACTTAGAAGATAATGGCGTAAAATACTGGAGGCCGGATTACAATCGCTCTGGAAGAATAGATGAAACATTAGGCCCGGTATACGGAAAACAATGGCGCGATTTTAATGGGGTAGATCAACTTAAAAATCTTGTGGCTGATATTACTAATGATCCAAGCTCAAGACGTCTTATGGTTAGCTCATGGGCCCCACACGAGATGAATGCTATGGTTCTGCCTCCTTGCCATTATGCTTTTCAAATTTTTATTAGTGAAGGAACTTTAAGTTTGTTATGGAATCAGCGGTCTGCCGACATATTTTTAGGCTTACCTTATGATATTATGATGTATGGTTTATTATTAGAGTTATTAGCTAAAGGTGCTAACCTAAAACCTGGACAATTAATAGGGCAACTGGGCGATTGCCACTTATACAATAATCATATAGAGCAAACACAAGAGTTCCTAACAAGAAAAAATAGAAAGTTACCTACATTACAATTAGATAATGGAATAAATATGACTAACTTTAATCTGTTGTATATTCCTAATATAACTGAAATAAAATTAAATAACTACAATCCTTATCCTGCTATAAAAGCAGAGCTTAGCGTTGGCAAATAAACAATTATGAAATATTATTTATATCACATCCCCGGTAAAAAAATAGGTGTAACATCTAACCTTAAAAGTAGAGTTACAGAACAGCAAGGCTACAAAGAGGGGGAGTACGAGATACTAATGGCCTCTGATAATATCGATTTTATATCTACAATGGAGGTTGAACTCCAATCTAAATATAACTACAAAGTCGATAGACAATTATATAAAAACGTAATCAATAATAATAGCATGAAAATAAATGTAACGGAGGCAACAACTACTTTCCCTGTGCCAGCTAATAAGCTAAAGGGTAATTTAATGGATATGATAGGTCTAAAATGGGAAACCCACTTAGGCGAATTTGAACTTACAGTTGATAAGATTCCTTGGATACTTAAGAATATTATTGTATCAATGTTCAATAATAATAGATGCTATATGTATAATAAAGCGTTCTATGAAGAGTTCATTAATAAGGATAGCCCAACCCAACCTTCATCACAACAAGATTCCGAAGAGGATACTATGTTTGGTAAAATAAGATCATGGGCATCTGATCGTGGCATATATAATAAGGGAGATGCTAAAACGCAATATTTAAAACTTCAGGAGGAAGCGGGGGAATTAGCTAGAGCTTTATTAAAAGATGACCAAGCCGAAGTTATTGATGCAATAGGGGATATGGTTGTAGTGTTAACTAATCTCGCACATTTAAGGAATGTAACTATAGAAGACTGTACAAAGTCGGCATATAACGTAATTATAAATAGAACCGGTTCTATGGTAAACGGAACATTTGTTAAAGATGATAAATAGTATGAAGAAAAAAGAAATAGAATTTCGTGACCCTGTTGTTGAGCGAGTAGTAGATAAGTTTATATCTAGATCTGATGTAGGTTACAAGAAGTATGGTATAACTCTTAATGATGATCCATCTAAAATTATTGAATGGCTTAATCATTTACAAGAAGAACTTATGGATGCTGTATTGTATTTACAAAAGGCTAAAGAAGCTCATGAAAAAGATGTATAAAAAAATAAGTAGGAAACGTGGACCCGTCGTAGCGAAGAAAGTTGTTTACGATGGGGTTCAGTTTGCATCGGGACTTGAGAAGTATATGTATATAGCGCTTCAGAAAGCTAAGATAGGATTCAATTATGAGTATCGTTCATTCCAATTACTACCCTCATTTAGTTTCAATCAAGACTGCTATGAGCGCCAAGCAAATGGTAAGGGCGACTATAAAAACAGAGGTAATAAAAAAATACTCGGTATAAAGTATACACCAGACTTTGAAGGCGAAAACTTTATAATAGAAACAAAGGGTAGAGCCAACGATTCATTCCCACTTAGATACAAATTATTCAAATCATTGTTAGCAAATACAGAACCTAACATTGTATTATATAAACCGCAAAATCAAAAAGAATGCGACCAAACAATAGAATTGATACTCGATTCCAAAAAGATGTAGCAAGGAAAAGATATGGTGAGAGGCAGTTTGACAAATGGGTTAAGTGGAGTATCACTAATACAGGCCAGATTTTGTTTAAAGACATCTTAAAAAAGCAAGAAGAATTTAATATAGTTAATAAATAAAAAATGAAATCACAAAAAGCAAGTAGGTTAGACCTAGCAGAAAAAAAGATTAAAGCCTTAACAAATGTTATACAAGGTATAATGAATGACATGGCTCAGATGAAAGACTTATCAATAGGTACGTTGGAAACAATTAAACTAATGCCCAATTATGATGAGGCAATTGACGAGTTAAAAAAAAACCTAGAAGTAGAATTAGAATTGACACAAAAAACATAATGGAAATATCAAATAAAATATTATCAGA
>Ga0308008_1000626_pt1 | contig 13787 bp, 13 predicted proteins | sample Neamet125_FD_203140 | JGI IMG/M metagenome (GOLD analysis project Ga0308008, IMG submission 203140) | Marine microbial communities from water near the shore, Antarctic Ocean - #125 | ecosystem: Environmental > Aquatic > Marine > Unclassified | place: Southern Ocean | collected 2014-07-24
GGCATAACTAAGGCGATTTGTAGGTAATTAAGAGGCGACCAGCTATATATTTCCTGTGGTATTATTGCAACATTTAGTGGTAAATATATCACTATAGAATATGCAACTAAGGGTTGATTTATCTGGTACAATCTCTGGTTGTGTGAGGGTTTATAGGATATCTTATATGTGGTATTTATATCACTATCTGTTGTAAACTAGCAACACCTTAAAATACCCTTACAGATTGTAAAAGATATGGCAGTAGTGTTGACCTATATTTAGTTGCTAATTAGTCTCATTCTAAGGTAGGGTATATGATGTGCCACCAGGGGGGGTGGGGGTATGTATATACTGCTTACACAATTTAGGAGAACTTTGAGTGTAAACTAGAAAGGGTCGCCCTGCTATAAAGATAGTAGTAATAATAGTAATAAGAGAGGTTGCTATATTGCTGGACTATTCCCAGTAAGGTCTATATGCTTTACCCCCTGGAGAGCAACTACTTATATTATACACCTCCTTCTGCATTTGTCAACTCTAAACATAAATATATTGTTTATGTTGTCAACTAGGTGTAAACTTGTTATAATGATTAATATGAATAACAACTTCCTACCCACAAACTCAGATAAGAAAAGAAAGTTAACAGAACAACAACAGCATTTCCTCTCAGCACTAAGTGGTGTTGCTAAAGGAGATATAAACCTCGCCTTAAGAGAAGCAGGATATGCCGACAGTTCTAAATCTAATGTAGTTGATTCCCTAAAGGATGAGATTGTAGATGTCGCCACAAAGATTCTAGCTAAGTCAGCACCACGAGCTAGTCATAAACTTGTCGAGATATTAGAAAGTGATGACCCAATACCACAAGTTAATGCTAAACTCCAAGCAGCCCAGACCTTATTGGATAGAGTAGGAATAGCAAAACGAGATAAGCTAGATGTTAGTCATACAGTTGCTTCAGGTATATTCATTATACCACAGAAGGAAGAATTAATAGATGTAACAGCAGAGGATGTAATAGATGAGAAGGAATAGTTCAACAATACCTTTTGGGTATAGGTTATCTGATGATGATAAAACATTAATACCAGTAGCTAAAGAAATACATTCATTGAATGAAATGAAGGATGGTGTTAAATCAGGAGCTTTTAGTTTAAGAGGAGCAGTAGATATATTAGAACATCAAACAGGTCGTAAGCTATCAGCTATGGGCTTAAAGAAGATTATGGATAAAGATATACCAGAACCAATTAAAGAACAACCAAAAGGTTTATTATCTAGAGATGACAAAGAGACAGTATAATTATAGCTTTGAACATAAAGCTAAGTTAGCTTCTAGGAAAGAAGTAAAAGAAAAAGAGAAAGAAATTTCTAAATTAAAAAAGAACTTGGAGAATAAGACTAAACGACTCCGAGATAAAAAGGAAGCTCTACAGGTAGTACAAAATGGTGAAACAGAAAAAGAAACGAAGAAAGGTTTGGTTATCGAAGAGAACAAGCTTGATAACTTACCTAACTCTGTTAAAGAACTCCTACAAGAAGAAAAAGAAAGAATAGCTTTTAAACCAAACCCAGGTCCTCAAACACAATTCTTAGCAGCTCCAGAACAAGATGTACTATATGGTGGTGCAGCAGGTGGTGGAAAGTCTTATGCTATGCTAGTTGACCCATTAAGGTTTATGCATATCAAAGAACATAGAGCATTACTACTAAGAAAGTCAATGCCTGAGTTAAGAGAATTAATAGATAAGTCTAGAGAGTTATATCCTAAAGCTTTCGTAGGTGCTAAGTTTAGAGAAGTAGAAAAGATTTGGAAGTTTCCATCAGGAGCTTCATTGGAATTTGGTTATCTTGATAGAGATGCTGACGTATACAGATATCAAGGTCAATCATATACATGGATAGGTATTGATGAATTAACACAATACCCTACAGAGTTCCCTCTCCAGTATTTGCAATCACGATTGAGAACTACAAATAACGCAATAGAATGCTACATTCGGTGTACTGCGAATCCTGGAGGAGTGGGAGGTAATTGGGTAAAGAAAAGATATCTAGACCCAGCACCACCAAATGAATCTTTTACTGGTACAGATAAGATAACAAGAAAGTTTATCCCTGCAAGTTTGCATGATAATCCTTATCTAAATGATGATGGTAAATATGAACAAATGCTTCAATCATTACCACCAACACAAAGAAGACAACTACTAGATGGTAACTGGGATGTTTCCGAAGGTGCTGCCTTTACAGAATTTGAATATGATAAACATACAATAGCTCCCTATGAATTACCTAAGCATTGGACTAGAGTAAAAGGAATTGATTATGGTTATGCAGCAGAGTCAGCAGTTATCTGGGGTTGTATAGACCCAACAGATGAGACCTTAATTATCTATAGAGAACTATATCAAAAAGGATTAACAGGTGAAGAGTTAGCTGAAAGAATTTTTGAGTTTGAGAGAGAAGATAAACTATCTGTTCCTGGGGTATTAGACTGGGCTGCATGGGCAAGAACAGGAACTACTGGTCCAACTGTCGGAGAAGCCTTAACAAAGGCAGGACACAAGCTTAGAAGAGCAGACAAGAATAGAATTCAGGGCAAGATACAAATACATGAAAGATTAAAACTTAACTCTCAAGGGAGACCAAAGCTTCAGCTATTTAGAACTTGTCCGAATACAATAAGAGAATTACAATCAATACCTATTGATAAATTAAAACCAGAAGATGTAGATACTAAAGCATCAGACCATGCATATGATGCTCTTAGATATTTGATAATGTCTAGACCAAGAAGTATTACAGCTTACGAAAATATGCAACAACATAAACGATGGATTCCCACCGACCCAACCTTTGGATATTAATATGCCTTTATATACATTTAAAAATAAAAAAACAAATGAAGAATATGATGAAGTAATGTCATATGATGAACTACAAGAATACCTTAAAGAAGACCAAGTAGAACAAGTATTTAAAATGAATATCTTTAGATACTCTGATAATGGAGGGATTAAAGACCAAGAACATTCATGGTTAAAAGACCCTAAGATAGAAGGTAATGGAGGATTTAAAACTTATGGTAAGGTTAAAACAGCAGAAGATAATCATAATCATAAAGTAAGAAAACGAGCTAAACATTTTGGAGAGAAAATATAATGAGAAAGAAAAAAGTAAATAAGAATAAAAAGGTAATTCTTCTTAATGAAAAAGTCTTAGCTACAGATATAACTAAGTATTCTTTTGTCGAAGTCCGTTGGCTCGACATCGAAGGCGATGATGGCTGGAGTACCTTAAAGGTATTAAAGGAAGAAAAGCTACCTATTGCAGTATCTAAAGGTTATCTATTAAGTCAAAAAGGTGGGGTGACTAGAATATTTAGGGATTATATTGAGACTAAAGGAAAAGCTACCTTTGATGATATTGGAAGTACAGTTATTATTCCTACTTCAGTAATAGTCTCTATTAAAAAGATTAATCTATCATAATCAAAAGTAGTTGACAACAGCTAAAAATAAGTGTATTATAATACTTATCAGTAAAAAATTGAACAAATAGGAATTGTATGGCAGTTGATGAAACTATGAATCCAGAGATGGGTGCAGAAGAAAATCTAGAACAACTTGAAGCTTTAGTAATTGATATTAATTCTAAGTTTAGTGCTTGTAGTGACAAGCGAAGTGATGATGAAGATAGATGGTTAAAGTCATATCATAATTATCGTGGAAAGTATTATAAAGATGTTCATTTTACTGAGCATGAAAAGTCAAGAGTATTTGTTAAAGTAACTAAGACAAAAGTTTTAGCAGCTTATGGACAAATTGTAGATGTACTATTTGGTACAGGAAAATTTCCATTAACTATTGAAGAAACAGTTGTACCTGAAGGTATAGATAAGTTTGCACACATGAATCCTATGAAGGAAGAAATGGGTGTTGACCAAGTTGAACCTGGTATAGAAGGTAACTTAGATTATAGTCCTCAACAAGAAATGGAAGAGATGAATGGTGGATTAGGTTTTCCAGGAGATGGAAATGATTTACCACCTGGAGCAACTTTTAATAACTTAGGTATGGTTAACTTAGGTGGACTACAAGAAGAATTTGAAGAAGCAGATTTATCTTCAGGACCAGCTCCTATTCCTGAAATGCCACAAATCAAACCTGCACAAATTGCAGCAAGAAGATTACATAAATTAATTGAAGACCAACTAGATGAGACAGATGCTAATGTTGCATTAAGAAGTGCAATCTTTGAATCTTGTTTATTAGGAACAGGAATTATTAAAGGACCATTTACTTATAACAAAACATTACATAAATATTCTGATAATGGTAATGGTAGAGAATATAATCCTGAACAAGTTAAAGTTCCTAAAGTAGAATTTGTAAGTATATGGGATTTTTATCCAGACCCTAATGCAAGAAATATGGATGAAGCTGAATACATAATTCAGAGACATAGATTAAACAGACATCAATTTAAAGATTTATTAAATAGACCTTTCTTTATTAAAGAAGCTATATATAAATGTTTAGCAATGGGTCCGAAGTATGATAAGAAAAGTTGGGAAACTGGTATTGATGCAGAAAATAATTCCAATGGAGATTTAGAATCTCATAGATATGAGGTATTAGAATACTGGGGAACTATAGATGCAATGTCTGCTAGAGAACAAGGTTTAGAAATTGATGAAGAGATAGAAGACTTTGAAGAAGTTCAAGTTAACATATGGACTACTAATGGAAAAATAATTAGAGTTGTAGAAAATCCTTTTACTCCATTTAGATTACCTTATCAATCTTTTTCTTATGAAGTAAATCCTTATCAATTTTTTGGAATAGGTGTTCCAGAAAATATGGAAGATGCACAAGCAATTATGAATGGTCATGCAAGAATGGCAATTGATAATTTAGCTTTAGCAGGTAACTTAGTTTTTGATATAGATGAATCAGCTTTGGTTCAGAATCAAAACATGGAAGTATACCCAGGAAAAATTTTTAAAAGACAAGCTGGAGTTCCAGGTCAAGCAATTTATGGAATTAAATTTCCTAATACTGCAAATGAAAATATGCAGATGTTTGATAAGTTTAGACAACTTGCAGATGAATCTACAGGTATACCTTCTTACTCACATGGTCAAACAGGAGTAACAGGTATGACTAGAACAGCATCAGGTATGTCAATGCTTATGGGTGCAGCATCATTAAATATTAAAACAGTTATTAAAAACATTGATGACAGTTTAATTAAACCTCTAGGAAAATCTATGTTCCAATGGAATATGCAATTCTATGAAGGTGAGTTACCAATCTTAGGTGATTTTGAAATTAGAGCAACAGGTAGTTCTTCTTTAATGAGAAAAGAAGTTAGGTCTCAAAGACTTACTATGTTCTTACAAACTATTCAAAATCCATCTATTGCTCCATTCGTTAAGATATCAGAAGTCATTAAAGAGTTAGCATACTCTTTAGATTTAGACCCTGATGAAATTATTAACTCTAAGAGTGAAGCAGAAATCTATGCTAAAATTATAGGATATCAAAATAATGCTCAACAAGGAATTAGCGAAGAATCTCTTGCACCTGGTCAACAGCCAGGAATGGAAACACCTGGAGGAGTACCTGGACAAGGTGCAGCAACAAACAACCCAGGAAATGGCGAGGGGATTGACCCAACAAACAATCCACCAATGCCAGGGGAGATGGGTTTTTCTGGAACGTCTGAAGAACCTGCCTAATCAAGTTAAAGAAATTTTAAAAGATAGTGTTGACTAAATAGTTTTAAGTTGTTATAATAACCATTAAGGATAAAAATATGCATAAGAATAAATCAAAGAAAACTGTTATTATAAAAATGGCTACAGGTGGACTTATGGGTCAACCTCCTTACATTGCTAAAGATGATAAAAAGGATGATGGTATTAATCCTTATGATGTAAATACTCCTGAATCAGCAAGACAGGGTTTACCTTCTAGACTGTTATCTAAAAAAAGAACAAGATTTAAAAATGGTGGTATGTTAGATAGAGAAAGATATAACAAAGGTGATATGGCTTCTATTAGAGATATAGATGTACCTGATGATTTTGAAGAAGCTCCAGCAGAAGGAGATATTCCAGGTGAAAGTATGAATAAATTACTTGTAGATAAAATTAATAGATTAGAAAAAGAAAAAGAAGGAACAAATAATACTTCTTTAAAAGCAAAATTAAATAATGAGATTAAAAGTTTAGAAAAAAAAGTAAGAGTTAAAGCAGCCTTAGGTGGTTATATGGATGAGAATGATATCTCAGAACAAACACCATTAGCTTTAAGTCTTGGTGGTACTGTTAAAAGAAAAGAATATCAAGCATATGCTGAAGGTGATTTAGTTGAAGATGATATGATAGTAGAAGAAGATGATACTATGATGGAAGATGGTTCTTTACTTTCTCCTATGGGTATGGAAGATGATATGTCTATGGAAGATGATATGTCTATGGAAGATGATATGGATGTAGATGGTATTTTAGATACATCATCATTATCAGAAGAAGAAGAAGCAGTATTAGATGAAGCTATGGAAATGCATCCAGAGCTAGAAGCAATTTTACCTAAATTAGTTGCAACAGAATTTACAGAGGATGAGTTAGTAGAAGGACCAGGTGATGGAACTTCTGATTCAATCCCAGCCCTGTTATCAGATGGCGAATTTGTATTTACAGCGAAGGCAGTAAAAAGCCTAGGTGTTGATACATTAAGAGATATGATGGCACAAGCAGAATCAGATTATGATGCTGGGCAAGTAAGCCAAGAAGATGAAGCAGTAGATGCTGAAACTTCTCTATTGGCATAACAGAATTTTTAGAGTGGTACTCTAAGAATAAACAAGCTACCTTATATTTATATAAGCCCTTGTAGCTTTGTTTTCAAACAAGTAACCAATTTTTAGCTACCTTCACAGTTAAGAAGCCCTAAAGGAGGAAACATGAACGAAGACGAAGGACAAACTAAGGAAGTCAAAGCGAATCCTTATAACAGAAATAAATCATGGCATACAGAAGATGTTATGCCTACAGATTTTGTTTCTGCAGATAATGGACCAGCAGATGCCAACACCGACCCTAATGGTTATGTTAGAGAAGCTACTGACAGCAATGTCAACCCTGATACTAACTCAACTCTAGATTCGGCTACTTCGGATAAGTCTTTACAAGAATCAGCACTTAATGTTGCTGACTCTAAAGCTTATACAAAAGTTGACTATAAAAAAAGATATGACGACCTAAAACGATATTATGATAGGAAGTTAGGTGATTGGACTACTAAAGAAGGAGACCTTAAAGCACAGCTTAAAGAGAACCGACCAAAGTATTCACCACCAAAATCTGAAGAAGAACTAAAAATCTTCAAAGAGGAATACCCTGACATATATGGAGTTGTGGAAACTGTATCACACTTGCAATCTAAGAATGAGATGACAAGTTTACAAGAAGAAGTTGAAGCTCTTAAGAAAAAGAATGATACTTTGGCAGCTCGTGAAGCTCAATTAGAGTTATCGAAATACCATCCAGACTTTAATGATATTAAAGAATCGGATGACTTTCATAACTGGGCAGATGAACAGCCAATGGAAATTAAATCTTGGATTTATGAGAACAACAACAATGGTAAACTCGCAGCAAGAGCAGTCGATTTGTATAAGAAAGACCGAGGACTTGGATTAGATAAAAAAACTACTACTGAAAGAAAGCAACCTAATGAAGGTGCTGACTTGCTAGTTAAAACTAGAGAACAAGTTGGACAACCTACTGATAGAAAGCCTACTTTCAAATCATCGGATATTAGAAAAATGTCTGATGAAGAGTTTATGCGATATGAAAAAGATATTGCTATGGCTCAAACAGAAGGTAGATTTATTCAAGATGAATAGATTTATTTTCATTTTTATCAACAAGTAAACAAATAAGGAAAAATAATTATGGCACACTTTCAAGGTGGAAGCACATTAAACTTTGTTGCTGGTGGAGTACAAGGAAACCAATTTTGGGTTCCTGAAATCTACAGTAAAAAAGTACAAATCGCTTTAAGAAAAGCATCAACAGTCGAAGCAATCTGTAACACAGATTACATGGGTGAAATTAAATCATTCGGTGATACAGTTAATATTGTTAAAGAACCTCAAATTGCTACAGCAACTTATACTAGAGGTTTAGCAACACCACCAACAGCTCTAACTGATGCTGAATTAGTATTAACAATTAATCAAGCTAATTACTTTAGTTTCCAAGTAGATTCTTTAGAAAAAAGGTTTGGTCATATCAACTTCCCTGAAATTGCATCTAATAACGCAGGTTATAAATTAAAAGATGCAATGGACACAGAAGTTCTAAATCAGATGTACATCGAATCAATCGCAGGTACAGCAGCTCTAACACCAGTAGGTGTTGCAGCTTCTGAACTTATCTTTGGTAAAGTTGCAGCTCCAATTGATATTGGACACGCAGCAGGTGAAGTAGACCCTCTTAACTTTATGAGTTCAGCAGCTCAAGTTTTGGATGAAAACAACAACCCTGAAGATAATAGATGGTTTGTTGCAGCTCCTAACTTTTATAACCAATTAGCAGATACTTCTTCTAAACTTTTATCGATTGATTACAATGCAGGTAAAGGTTCTTTAAGAAATGGTCTTGTAGCTTCTGGTTTAGTTAGAGGATTTGCAATGTATAAATCTCTTAATACTAAAAAACAACAAGTTGGTGGTGCAGGTCCTGCTACTATACCTTCTGTTCTTTTTGGTCATATGAGAAGTACATCATGTGCAGCAGCAATGAATACAGTTGAGTCTTTTAGAAGTCCTACTACATTCGCAGACCAAGTTAGAGGTCTTCATGTATATGGAAGAAAAGTACTTTCAACTGCATCAGTTGGTGCAGGTATCATTAAAATAGATTAATAATCATTTATGTTAGGGGGAGCAATCCCCCTTTCATTAATTTAAAGGAAATAATAATATGAAAATAAAAGAACATATACCTCACATTATAAAAGAACATAAAAAAGAAATAGCAATTGCTGTTATTATCTTATTAGTTGCAATAATTATATAAAGAATTTTATGGGTTTAATGTCATCTCCTGCATGGACAAGGAAAGAAGGCAAGAATCCTGAAGGTGGTTTAAATGCTAAAGGTAGAGCATCTTACAATAAGGGTAAAACCAAAACAGGTAAGAAAAGAAAACTTAAAGCACCTAGTAAAGTTAAGGGAAACAAAAGAAGAAAAAGCTTTTGTGCAAGAATGAAGGGAATGAAAAAGAAATTGACTTCTAAAAAAACTGCTAGAGACCCTAACTCAAGAATTAATAAATCATTAAGGGCATGGAACTGTTAAATGGCAAAAACATATAAAGCATTTGTAAACGAATTACTAGTAGAATTAAATGAACCAGAAGTTTCAACAGTAGCTACTGGAGTTGGAATACAAAAACAAGTAGCTAATGTAGTTAACAGAGCTTACTTTGATATAGTAGCAGCAGTTGATGATTGGTCTTGGCTTAGTGCTGATGTTCCTGATGACCCTTATTATGGAAACACAATTGTACCAACAGTTGTAGGACAAAGATTTTATTTATTAAAAGCTGGGTCAGGTAATATTGATGCAGATTTTGATTCAGTAAATTGGGATATGTTTACTTTAGCAGATACCAATTCTCCTTTTACAATTAATAAATTACCATTTACAACTCTAACACAATGGAGAAGTAATTATGCACAATCTGAAGAATCTGCAGCTAGAGCTGGTAATTATGCTACTCCAGTAAGAATTATAAGAAGTTCAGATGGTAGAAGATTTGGATTATCTCCAATACCAGATAAAGTTTATAATATTCATTTCTTTGCTTATAATAGACCTACTGCTTTATCAGCAGATACAGATACAGTTTTATTCCCAGAACAATACAAACCAGTTTTACTAGCAAGAGCTAGATATTATTTATATCAATTTAAAGATAACATTGCTCAATCGCAATTAGCTTTAGACGAATATAAAAAAGGCTTACAAAATATGGCTGATAATTTAAATTCACCACAGCCACAATATATGTCAGATGTAAGATTTAGTTACTTACTACCATAGGATAATAAATTATGCCAACACAAGGAGCTTCAATTACTGTCGCAGGTGGATTAGATTTAGTATCTAGTAGCCATGCTTTATTTAGAACACCAGGTGCTGCAACTATATTAGAAAACTTTGAATCATCTACAACAGGTGGTTATAGAAGAATTAATGGCTATACAAAATGGGGTGGAACAAATGCTGCCTCACCATCAGGAACTCCTACAGATGCAATTACAGGATTAATTCCTTACGCAGGTGGAGTAGTTGCTTGTCAAGCTACAGGAATTTTTTGGTCATTAGATGGTATTAATTGGTTACAAGTTAATAGAAATACTTATGTAACTAAAACAGGAACAGTAGCAGTTACTGCAGGTTCAGCAACAGTTACAGGAACAAGTACAGCATTTACAACTGAGTTTGCTGTTAATGACAGAATTCAAATTAACTCTATTAATTATAGAGTATTATCAATTACAAGTAATACAGTATTAACATTAGATAGAAATGTACAAACAGCAGCTTCAAATCAAGTTGTAAAGAAAAGTGGAATGTTATCTGGAGCTTTAGGTAGTGCAACAATTATTCCAAGAGCTAATCAAACTAATAATCAATTTGATTTCTTTGAATCAGATGGTGCTTATGGTACTTTATATATTACTGATGGTGTAAACAAAATTGGAGAGTTTCAAATAACAGTAGCAAGTGGAACTAATACATTTTATTTTGAAGAACTAGCATCTCCAGCTCCAGCTAATCCTAAAGTATGTGGAATATTTTCACAAAGATTAGTAGTAGCAGGACAATCAAGTTCAACAAGTACAGTAGCTTATAGTACTAGATTAAAACCTTATGACTTTGAAGGTTCTTCAGCAGGTGAAATAGATGTTGGTGATATCATTGTAGGTATTAAAGTCTTTAGAAATAGCTTAATTATATTCTGTAAAAATAGTATCTTTGAGTTGACAAGTCTTGATTCTACCCCTATAATTAAGTCTATAACCAAAAATATAGGTTGTGTAAATGGTAATTCAATTCAAGAGATTGGAGGAGATTTAATCTTCTTAGCTCCTGATGGATTAAGAACAGTTGCTGGTACAGCGAGAATTGATGATGTTGAAATTGGTTCTATTAGTAGAAAAATTTTACCTTTAATAAATAATCTATTATTAAACATTCAACAGTTTACTTTGTCTAGTATGGTTATTAGAGAAAGAAGTCAGTATAGATTATTCTATCATAAGACAGGTCAAGGACAATCAGCACAAAAAGGAATTATAGGAACTTTTAAATTTGATAATAATGGAGTTCCTGCTTTTGAGTGGAGTGAGACAAAAGGAATGGATTTAAAATTTTGTTCCTCAGAACTAAACCCTCAAAATGTAGAAGTTAAGTTTGGTGCAAATAATACTGGTTACATTTATGAAATAGATAAAGGTAACAATTTTGATACAGCAAATATTAATGCAAAATTTCAAACACCAGATATGGATTATGGTGATAATGGTTTAAGAAAAAGTCTTTATGGAGTTAAAGCAAATATTAAACCAGAAGGAACACAACCAGCTTTAAAGATGAGAATTAGATATGATTTTGAATCTACAGATGTACCACAACCTGGTGCAGTTAATGTTGGTTCTTTAAATTCTACTTCTCAATATGGTAGTGCAGTATTTGGAACATCAACTTATGGTGCAGTAACATTACCAAGTAAAAGAATGTTAGTAGTTGGAAGTGGTTTTTCAAATAACTTTAGATTTTTTAGCAATGATACGAATGCTGCATATGCAGTTAATGGTTTATTTGTATCTTTTATAGCAGGAGGAAGAAGATAATATGGCAGGATATCAGCGAGTAAGTGCAGCAGAAATACAAGATACTTTAACAATTGATGCAGTAGATTTAAATAATGAATTTGATGCTATTGTTGCAGCATTTGTAAATACTTCAGGACATAAACATGATGGTACTGCAGCTAATGGTCCAGTAATTGGATTATTAGGTGATGCTAATTTAGCAACTCCTTTAAACAAAATTAATGTTAACACAACAAGTAATGAATTAGAATTTTCTATTAAAGTTTCTAATGCAGCTACACAACAATTTAAAGTTTCTGATGGCTTAATTATTCCTTCAGTAGATAATGATATAGATTTAGGAACAGCAGCTAAACAATTTAAAGATGCTTACTTTAATGGTACAGTAACATTAGATGGTTTAACTATTGGAACAGCTACTTCTATTACAGATATAGATACAAATTTAAATACAGTATCAGCAAATGATGATACACTTGCTAGTGCTAAAGCAATTAAAACTTATGTTGATGCACAAGTAGATACATCAGATACTCTTGCAGAAGTTTTAGCAGTTGGTAATAATACAAGTGGTACAGATATACAAACTACTACTGACGATAAAATTATATTTCGTCAAGCTGCAGTTAATATTAATTCAAGTACTGCTGGAACTCTTAACTTAAATGCAAATACTGAAGTACAAATAACAACTCCTTATATAGATTTAACTGCAGCATCAGTAGCCCTAGGTGGTAATTTAAATGTAACTGGTAGTGTAGAAGTTGATAGTCTTAAAGGAACAGGTTCAGTAGCAATTACAGATATAGCTGATGAAGATAATATGTCTTCAAATAGTGCTACAAAATTAGCAACTCAACAATCAATTAAATCATATGTAGATACAGCAGTAGCTACAGTTCCAACTGGAGATATTACTTCAGTAGTAGCTGGTACTGGTATGACAGGTGGTGGTACAACAGGTGCTGTTACTTTAAATGCTATCGGTGGTACAGGTATTACTGTAAATGCAAATGACATAACTATTGATAATTCAGTTGCAACATTAACTGGTTCTCAAGTTCTATCAGCTAAAACTTTAACAAGCCCAGTATTAAATGGAACTTTAAGTGGTTCAGCATTTTTAGATGAAGATAACTTTTCTTCTGATTCAGCTACAGCAGTTGCATCACAACAATCTATTAAAGCTTATATTACTGCTAATGCTTCAAGTGTTACACCAAATAGTACAACTACATTTTTAAATAAAACAATAGATGCAAATGGTACTGGTAATAGTATTACAAATCTTGAAGTTGCAGATTTAGCTTCAGGTGTTCTTGATACAAACTTAGCAAGTGTTTCAGCTAGTGATAATACTTTGGCTTCTGCAAAAGCAATTAAAGCTTATGTAGATGGACAAGCTCACTCAGATGTTACAGCTTCTAGTACAACTACATTTACTAATAAAACAATTGATGTAGATGCTACAGGTAACTCACTTACTAATATAGCTAATGCTAATATTAAAAGTGGTGCTGCTCTTGATGCAACTAAAATTGCAGATGGTTCAGTTACAAGTACAGAGTTTCAGTTTATTAATAGTTTATCTTCTAATGCTCAAACACAGATAAATACTAAACAAGCTACAATAAATTCAAGTGCTAGATTAAATGCTAATTTAGTGGGAGATGGTTCAGTAGATAATACTGAATTAGGTTACATCAATGGTGTAACTTCAGCAGTACAAACACAAATAAATACAATTAATTCTGAAGTAGCTAATAAAGCTTCAGCAGGATTCGCTGTAGCAATGGCAATTGCTTTATAAAAGTTGTTGACAATCAAACAATAAAATGGTATAATTAGGATAATTCTATGGCACAAGATTTCGAAAGA
>Ga0308008_1000630_pt1 | contig 13763 bp, 3 predicted proteins | sample Neamet125_FD_203140 | JGI IMG/M metagenome (GOLD analysis project Ga0308008, IMG submission 203140) | Marine microbial communities from water near the shore, Antarctic Ocean - #125 | ecosystem: Environmental > Aquatic > Marine > Unclassified | place: Southern Ocean | collected 2014-07-24
GGGCGGCCGCGCGAGCGAGTTACCAATACGTATTGGTAGCTCAGGGGGAAGCTCGTTCGAGTCTCGCCCCTGCATGTCTCGCGCGGTCGCCGCGCGTACGCGCGGCGCGTCGCGCGGTATGGTCGTGCGTATGGACGCTCCAGCATCCGTAGGTGATGGCGCCGCAGCCTGCGTATCGTCCTGGCTCCTTGCCCAAGGTGGCAGGCCTTCGATATTACGGACCGTAGGTTGTCGCCGGAGTCTGGGCGAGCCGGCGCTGCGGCGGCTGCCGCCTGCCCGTGCCGCGCCCAGCCTGGATGGCTCCAGGGCTGTCAGCAAGATCTGAGGCTCTTCTGATTCCCGCCCTGCTGCTTCGGGATCACCGCGCTCCGGAATCGTCTGGCCGGTAAGTTCCCGCAGCGGCACAGCTTCTGCCTCCGCGAACCCTTGCGCGATCGTATCCTCTTCCTTCCGTTCCTCTGTCCTCTGCACAAACTCAGCTAGTACATGGCCAAAGTTTTGCAGTGCTGAGCCCGATAGCCATGTGTACCCTTCGGACACATTGCTACCAGTTCCAGCTAGTCGGCATAGGTATTCCAATCTAGCTCCCGTAGTCGCCATCAGATTCCTCCTTGCCGATACTATCTTGTCGATGAAGCCTTTAGGGACAGAAGCCATTTCTTCCTCTATTTGTGCAGTCACCGCAGGATAGTTGTGTAGTGCACTCTGGCCTCCCGGCCGTCCAGTGCACTCAAGTAGCGGATGGGTAGGTTCGGCATGTCGGTAGGCACCCGCCATCTCAGGGGGTACATCCCCCTGCAGTTGGATCTCGTGGTACCGATATTCCGTAGCACCGTCAACCGTTTCACAGGTTATGTGGTGTATCCTCCCAGGTGTCGGCGTACACGCTCCTCGGGCGTGTACGTATATCGAGCCCGCCGGCGCGTGCGCGCACGGTGCGGCCCGTGTGCTGGACAATGCCCCTGCATTTTCCGTCCGGCGTGTGACACCCTTCGACGTAGGCGTAGATTCGGGTGACTCCCGTTCCAGCCGTTCATCGTCCGTATCGGGGTACAGCTGACCGCTGTGGGGCCCCATAGGTGCCGGGACTCCCGCTGCTGTTGACGACTTCGTGCCGTCAGCACACTGCGGCCCGTCCGCGCCGAGCTCGCATCTAGACCGTGCCCGTCCATGCGGCATCTCGGCAGTGCTATTGTCGGGAGTATTGCGCCCCGATGGTATCGAAATACCGTTAGGTGCGTCTCCCTCAGCCCGTTTGCTTGCCGCGTATGCCTTCCATACTTCTGGACTTAGATCTTTCACAAGAACTAATTCCAATATCTTGCGCATAGGCAACGGCATCTGGTCTGTGGTGTACAAGCTCTTGGTGTTGTCAAGCGCTCGTAGTACATAAGGTTCCCGGTTGTATGGTTCTTCCATTAGGAATGCGGCCTCAATATTAGCCCGCAGTTCCTCTGTTCCAACCTGCTGGTTACCTAGATTTTGAACCACTCCATTGTACCAAATTTTCAATCCGTTATGGGCTCCGAGCCCTGGTTGAATTGTTTTGAATGCACCTTGTACGGTAGGTACCATTGTACCAGTACCTCCCGCTCGCAGCCCGGTATCAAAACCGTAGCGGCGTCGGGTACCGGGCACATACAGTGCCGGTATTTGCCTTGCCTGTGGTGAGAGGGGTCGTGTACCCTTCTCACCCTGGCGGTCAATGTCGGGGATACATACAGTACCAGTAGTTACCGTGTTGCCTGAATTACCAGGTATAGTCGGTTCTACTTGAGTACATGGTACCGTACACTCATCTCCAGTAGGGACTCGAGTATTATCAGTACCCGTTCCTACTGAAACAACGTGAGCGTTCCCCGCTGGAGAGTCCTGCCCCGAGGATGGTACCTCATCATGGGGTACGGCAGTACTAGTACTGTCCTCATTCTCCATATCATCCACCACCCTAGTATTATACATACTAGTGGCCTTAGCTATAGCCTTTGACCTGGACTCTCGCTCGCGCGTGGCGCGGAGCTTATCCTGGTATGCCGCTGTGCAGGCGTTGCACAAGGCGTTTACAAGATCATTTATGTGGACAGCGCGTGAGCACTTATCACAACTAGCAAACAGCGGCTTGGCGGATCTGCCGTTGCGTGTCGCTGGATATTGTTCGCACATCTGTTTGATCACTGAGTAATTAAAGCTTTGAATACTCTTTCTAGGGACTGTCTGGCCCTTCTTCGTCTGACTCGCTGTCAGTGTCTGCGCTGCCCCCCTCGTTACTGCTGCGCTTCCGCTTGCCAGTGAGAGGGTGCCTGATAGGTTCGTGCTCACTCTCTGCTTCCTGGCTAGCGACCACTGGCCTTACGGACGCAACCAAAGTTCCCAACACCTCCACTTGTCTCTGACGTAGGGATTCGCGTTCAGGGGTTGGTTCGTTGCAGGGTGTACAGATTACCCGTTCCGCGATGTTGGCAGTGTTGACAATGGCCTTGACGTTCGTGATCGCTGGTGCCAGAACGTGGTTCAGACGGGAGCTGAGCGGGTCGATGCGTGCGATCTTCAGGATCGCCAGTCTCTCGAAGAGATAGCCGAGGTTCTGGTTGATCACGATCACCCTGGCCAGCGTAGAGAACCCGTTGGTTCCGACCAGCTGCTCGGGCTGTAGAGCGTCTCTCGCGAAGTCCCGCAGGTCTTCGAACGTCAGTACTTTGAAGGGGCTCGACTGTGCAAACAGCGATACCGTCCTCACGGCCTTCAGCAAGTCCTCAACGCCGCTGCGCCGAGAGGTAGCCGCGTTGGTCGCGATCAACTCGGACAGTTGGACGTTGGCGGTCTTCAGAATTGAGTTACACTCTTTTTGAAAGAATGGAGCCGCTCCGTACTGTCGAGCCTGGTACGACCAGATCTTGTGTATGAGGAGAATCCGGACGAGGAATTCCACGGCCGCGATCGCGTAGACAGTCACGATCTGCAGATCTTGCTGCGAAGAGAATCGCCCGTGTGTGGATTCGTACTTGCCCAGAGTTTCCTTCACCGCCCTGTACTGGTTGGCGAGGTCGCGCCTGATGAGTTGGAAGCCGACTGCACCGTGATGCAAGCGCGCTTCGCACGAGATTTCCGCCGAGTCGCCTGCTATAACGGCGCCGAACTCCGCGTCGTCGAGGGATACGGCTATAATAATCGCAGAGTTCCGGATCACTCGCAGTAGTCCGTGTTTGACGACGACCTCCTGTAGCAACGAGATCTCGTGCACCGTAGGGCTCTGCAGTCCTCTCGACAGCTCCGGGTAGTAGAGAGAGGTCAAGGTGGTGTCGTAACGCTGTCGATCCTCGTTGGAGAGAGCTGGGTTGTCCGCCGGCGCCCCTTGGGCGCAGTGCGGTACAAGTCCTCGCAGAGCTATGCAATTCTGATCGAATTGAGTCGCCTCTGGATTGTTTGTCACCAAGGGAGTGCGACTTTCTCGCAGGACGCTTGGGTTGGACACGAGCTCTGCCGGCTCGTTCCTAGCCTCCGGTGAGTCCGAGCGGGCGTTAAGTCGAGGTAGTGGAGCGACTGCGTCCCACTCAGCCTGAGTTGCTCCTCGAGGTTGTGGGAGCAGTACGCGCTCCTGCACGCTTCAAGGTTAGAAGTGTAGTGTAAACTTGCTCAGTCACGCCTGAGCTACCATATTGTATGTGTCGTATATAGATTGAGTTCCACGGCTGTATTAGCGCCGGGTACTAATCCACAGATCAATCAAGTTGGTCTGGAGAGTTCAGATATTCCGCAGAGGAATGTCCCGCTACTCTTATATCGATATATTACTATTTATTGTCTATAGCCCTCTATATATAGAGTCAGATGTGGATCAGTAATCAACACACCTGATTCGCCTGGGATCCCTGCATCGACGTCATCGACATGCTGATCCCGACGACAGCTGGAGACGGGTGGAGTGAGCAAAAGCGTGACTACAGTTCTGTTTGTGTTGAGTGCAGTGAGAGCAGTGCTTGTCTCAAGATGTATTGGTTTCACAGATGCGTCTGGACTTGTTGTAGAAGCTCCTTCGAACACGTCTGTGAGCAATGTTGTTTCGCTAGAACAGGTCGAACGTTGCTTTATAGTCAAATTGGCCGCGGCCGAATTTGATTTGTGGGATTGCCGCGTCGAACAGCACTCCAGGCAACTTGCGCTGATGTACACGTATATGGCGTCGTACACGCGCCTGCCTGTCGAGTGCGAGATCTAGTACCTGATAAGGTACCGCTGAGCTTTGGGTGTTAGTATCACCAGGCGTCCAGCGATCTCACATAGGATTTGCTATGCAACAGATTGCGTGAAAGCAACTTGCATATGTGGTCCAGTACAGCGCAGTCAACCCGGCAAGTCGTACAGCCGTATAACATACCCGGTGAACCAGCGTGCGAACCATGCATACGTACCAGTATAATACAGGCGTGAACCTTGTACCATGGTACTAGTACTACAGTATACAGCCGTACTATGCAGGTGAATTTAGCAGGTGAATTAGCGTTGGGGGTCGCGTGATTTAGCGTTGGCTGTCGCGCGAGCCGCTTCGCACATTTTCATGATCGGACCTGATATTCCACGTGGAGGCTCGTAATTCGAATGTCTTCTGGATCGATATTGTGTAGTCGGAATATTCGACGTACTAAATAATCAGCCAGGTTGTTTTGATATTCGATCGGCGCGTAGATGAACTTCGCTTGACGAACTTCGTTCGCTCTGTGTGCCCGGTAGAGTCAGAGATTAGTAATCCCATATCTCTTACCTTACGCAGCCGTTTCTTTGTAGTATAATCTTGCTTCCTTTGATGACATCATAAGTTGTCGTCAATTTAGCAGACCCGTACGGGATAACACGTGTCAAGTGCTCCGTCCTTCATTTGAATACTTTGGACGTCTCATAGGACCGTCCAAGTTTACATTTCCGATCGTTCACCGTACACGTGTCACTTAGGACCACGAGTGGGACCACCCTGTGTCGAGAGACACATGGGGGAAAATGGGCCGGTCTCCCACCACCGCCAAGTATCCAAGATGATTTATTGAGTTGTGTAACCAGCACAACCTCAATACATCTCACTTCTGCTCAGTGCTCAGTTTAAGCGATCTTTGTTCCTTGACCTCGGGACGTGTATATTACACCCCGCCCGCAAATTGTTGCCCCTTTTGTGGTTGCAATTGAAATAACCATCAATTTATACGTCCAAGAGTCTTGTGCAAACTGACTTCGTATTGTGTAGCCATGTTGCCGTCATACTGTCGTAACCATGTAACCATGTAACCATGTTGCCGTCATACTGTTTTAAAATATTGCCGGCATTATTCGTTGTTTGTCAGTGATCAGTTATCGATATGTCTGGTCTTTGGTGTCGTAGGTCGTCATATGAACATTTCTTTGTCGTGAGCATCGTCTTTCCGTTTGCGGTGGAACTTTTTCAATAATTTCTGGCAGTTCGTCAGGTTGGTCGTGGGTTCCCATGTGCATTCTTCATACGGGTAGCCTGACCACTTCACAAGATATCGTTCTTTCCCTTGGATTCCACGTACGTCTACCAATGATTCGACTGTGTACTCATCGGCATCTGCTGCATTGGGTAAGGGCGACGCCTTGCCAATGGCAGTTCCGGGTGCATCAGAAGCTTTCAGTAGATGAGCGTGAAATACCGGATGAATGTGGGATTGTGGCGGTAGCTTAAGTTCGAAGGACACTGGTCCGAGTTGGCGAAGGATCTTGAAGGGGCCATAGAATTCCTGGCGCAGCTTCTTGATTTTGCGGTGCTTGTCCCACGGTAAGGTGATACCTTCCGTGGACAGGTAAGCATATTTCCCTGGGGTGAGTCCACCCACCAAGCGACGTTTTTTGTCTCCGCGTTGTTGCCATTCTCTCGTCAAAACCAGCCTTTCTTGTACCTCTCGTTCTATATTGGCAATTCCGGCCACGAACTCGTCTATGGAAGGTGGAACTTCGTGTTTTCTCGATCGTAGGATGTTGTCCATATCCAGACGTGTAAGAGGATGTCGTCCTCTTTCCGCGTAGTATGGAGACACGCCGGTAGCTTTTGCTGTCGTCGTGTTAATCGTAAATTGTATCTTTGGCAGTAATGAGACCCAATTGCTTTGTCTGTAGTTGATGTTCATGCGCATCAGTTCTTCGACGTGCGCAATTGCTCTCTCTGTCTGTCCGTCCGTCGATTGATGACGTGACGAGGATAAGCTCAACGTTATACCTAGTGCGGCATGGAAATCTTGCCACATCTTAGATGTAAATTTTGAATCTCTATCCGATACGATCTCGATACATATGCCATTTTCGTAGATAATGTGTTTCATAAACAGTTCTGCAGTTAACTGTGCACTGGCAATGTCCCATGTTGGGATAGTCCAGATCCGTTTTGAAAATCTATCTACGATCACCATTATCGCTGTGTACTCGTGTCTTGATGACATTGGTAAATGTGTCACAAAGTCCATCGAATAGTGAGTACCACTGCGTGTAGGCTGCTGTAAACTATTGAGCAGTCCCTGTGGTGATTGTCTATCGATCTTATTTCTCTGGCATGCCTGACATGTACGGATGTAATCGTGTACATGTTTTGCAATACTTGGCCAGTATACGCGTCTGCGTATCTCGTAATAAGTTCGATTTTCTCCCAGGTGTATACTAGTAATCCCGTCATGTGTTTCTGCGATGATTTTCTTTCGTAAAGTCATACGTCCTGTAGATATAGAATCGTCAGGCACGCATAGTAAATCTTCGCCCATACTGGATACCTTGTATAATAGTCCCCTGTTTATATGGTATATGTCATTCTTTACCCGGGCTTGTGCATTACTGAAAGTGTTGCATACCCGTCTAGAATTTTTCGGCAGTTTAAGCTTTCGCTTCTTACTGTCCTCTTGTACTTTCAACATTTCATCAATTTTGCTGTGAAGCTTAATTGGTACATCCCATTCTGCGAACTCTTTTGCCCCTTTGGACCTTGGGTTCTGGGCATGTTTCTGACGTAGCTCATCCGCTATAATCTTGTACAGAGTAGCGAAGTCAGGGCATTCCATGTAACTTGCTGCATCCACTGGGATATTAATCTCAGCTGGTGTTGCTCTGTAAAACAGTAGTGACTCTGTTTGAGTCGGATGCTGTTCGAATAGAAATTCGTCGAATGTAATATTCGCGTCAGAATAATGTAAAGTGTTATGATCGTTCGTAGTTCCGTGAGGGATTAATGATATGTCATGTATTGATGCTAGGGTTTGTTGGATTTCCACATGCATACAAGCAAGATTCTCACTCTTGTTGGATGTATGTGAAGTCAAATTATGCCCTTCTGCTTCAATTAAACGTGACAATGCGTCCCCTACCACGTTTTTCGTTCCTGGTATATAATGAATTTCGTACTCATATTCGCTCAGGGCTAAGGCCCATCTTGCAATACGTCCACCAGTCTCCTTTCCTTTTTTCAAGAATTGTAGACTGTGGTGATCTGAAAGACATTTTATCACGAACGGCGTGGCTAGTAGGAAATGTCGGAATTTGTCAACAGTAAATTTGACTCCTAGACATTCTTGCTCTTGCACGGAGTAATTTTTTTCTGCATCATTAAGTCGCCTGCTGCAGTATGCAATTGCGCAAGGTCGATCTCCATAATACTGAAAAAGAACTCCTCCTACCGCTATACCCGATGCGTCCGTGCAAATATATATTCGCCGCAAGGGGTCAAATTGCCGTAATACTGGATATCTCGTTATAGCCATCTTCAATTCCCTGACGCTTTGGGATGCCTTTGCGTCCCATGCCTCAGGTAATCTAGTATCCTTTTTCAGCAGTTTTGTCAATGGCAACGCCATCGTAGCATAATTATCGATCCATTTTCTATAGAACCCCGTCATCCCTAAGAAAATACGTATATTCGCTTGTGAGTCACTTGGTTCTGGCATGTTGATAATTGATCTCACTGATTCCGTATTCATGAACATTTGTCCTTGTCCTACTATGATGCCTAGGTACTTAACGTATCTGGCGAAAAAATAGCACTTGTTCATGTTTAGGCTCAGTTTCTCTATTGATAGCACTTCGAATAAATGCAGCAAGTTTTTCTTGTGAGTCTCTGGGTCAGTGGACCAGAGAATAATGTCATCTAAAAAAATAGAGACAAATCCACGAACTTTCTCACCAGCATCGTCTCTGCTATCATACACCTGCGCATCTACAGCTAGCCTTTCATATAGGATGCCGTGATTTCGCATAATACCTTCTAAAGCCTGTTGAAAGTAATGGGCACTTGATATCAGTCCCATTGGAACAACTTTGTACTCGAAATTTCCGTATGGTGTTGCAAACGCAGTTTTGCGACGCGATTCTTTGTCGAGATTTAATTGCCAGTATCCTCGATCCAAGTCGCAGGTACTTAATATTTTGGCATTTCTCAAACGTTGCCAACATTCATGCATATCAGGCATGTAGTATGAGATAGGCTTAGTTCTAGCGTTTACTCCGCGTAGATCTACTAAGAACCGCCATCCACCACTTGGCTTTTTCAGTATAAGGACTGGGGAACACCATTCAGATTTGGATGGTTGTATCCATCCTTGGCTTACCATTTCATCGCAAAAGAGTTTAAGTTGGCCTTGTAATGCTTGTGGGACACGGTACGTTCTCCTTGGAGGAGGTCCCACAACATCATCTCGGTCTTCTATTTTCAGAGGTTCCGTATCAAGTGTACGAAATTTTGTCATAGGTGTTATGCACGCGAATCTCTGTTTATCCTTGAGTACTTTTTCAACCCAAGGTATGTACTCTGGATCCGTTGCATTAATTAGTTCCTCAGGAAGTTTTTTCGTTTTCGTGTCTTCGAAAATTTTCATATGCTCATTAGCACTTTCCTGTTCCATAGGTTCTAATTTCCTATTCTTATACTCCTCGAGTCTCTTTTTGCTGGTCGCACATAACGTCACAAATCCTGTGCCAGAGCCTGTCGTTTTAAATTTTTCGGCGCTGTTAGGTTTGTGTCTGCGATGTGAACGTTTTTCGGACGTTCCATCGTTATGTCTGTGCTTCCTAGTTTTTACTGCAGTACTATGTACTGTAGTATGAGCTTTGCCGCGTCGGCCAGAAGGTCGGGTACACTTACCCTTAACCTGACTTGCAAATTCACTTGCATGTGCTGTTATTGCAGCTAGCTCCTCGTCGATTTCACTATAATCATTGTCTAATACACCGTCATTCCGCACCGCCGGGCTGGTCGATCCCAATATGCCACGATCAGATGGTTGATGACCTAATGGTGTAGAGTTCTCAATCACCATATTATCCCGCACATCAGTTTCACCTGACGCGGATATAATACCAGACTCGTCCAAAACACTGACCGTAGCCAGCATTGGTACAGTTAGCTGTGGTATCGCCGGGCGGCGCGATGGCCATTTGCCGCGATCAGATACTGGGTCATTGATATTCGATTTGTCCAAAGAGTCTAGACTCGTACTAGCCATAATCCCAGTAGGTTTCCCTACAGGACCGTTCCGACCCTCCGCGAGCGGCGGATTTTCATCCCCCTCATCGTGAGCCGTTAGATTCGTCAAGTCGCCTAGACTGAGTACAAACATATTCTCTGAATTATAGTCGGCGTCAGAAAACTTCCGATCGATGGGTCGTGTACTATTGCCTTTAGTTGCACGCCATTTTTTGTCGGCTTTGTTCTGATATTGGGTAATTTTCTTTCGCAGAACGTCTGCGTTAAGGAATTTTACCTCAGTCGGTGGGATGTCATCATCCCCGCCCAAATTTACCATTGTATTTAGTAGTTGGTCGTAGTCGTTCTCTATACCTCTGTTTGTAGGCATAGAGCTCTGATGTACTATGGTTGATAAACCATGTACTATGATCTCTTTTTGTTGGGTATTAGTGAATCTAATTTCCAATCGGTGTGGTGTCAGTGTCAGTTTATGCTTACTGATCCAGTCATTACCGAGGATCATTCCTATAGAGCACGGTAGTGCATCCATGATCGCTACTTGTACTGGTAGTACTTCGTTCTGTAGTACTATATCCAGTACTGCCCTATGGGTAGTATTGCTTTGAGAACCATCTCCAAGTAATACTGTCAAAGGCATGTGAATCATATCCACCTTGCCTACTTTTGCTATCATATCTTTCGAGATGAAGCTGCAACTAGCCCCTGTGTCAATCATAGCTTTACACTTTAGATTGGCTTGATTTGGCTTTCCTACGGCTACACGTATAATGAATTGTTTGAAGGAAATGTTTTCCTCTTTGCAATCATTAACGTCGGGGTTGTCAACCCCCCCCGCAGCCTTTTCCGCGCCGAGAGGTTCCTTGTTCACACCCGAAGCTCTACTTCGCGTGAAAGGTACTTCTGTGGGTTCTGTTGCTACGCCTTTCCTAATAGGTGGTACTCGCTTCGGAATATCACCTACTAACTCACGTAAATCGGTATGAAAATTGTCTGGCACTCGAGCGCTTACCGTCTTCGTGGTTCTTTCCACAAGATCGTGTTCAGGCTCGAATTCGGTGTCCGAGACATTCATTTCCGCAGGCTCGTAGATCGTCTTGTACTTGTTATCCGTACTGCGTTGAGGTCGCCTTGCAGTAGGTAACGTGCATAGCCATCGCAGCCCTGGTTTAACCTGCCCTATAGCACACAATCGTACTATGGGGGTGGGTACTGTTGTCTTCTGTGCCATGAACATGCACAGAACAGCTGTTTCACCAGGTTCCGGAATAACAGAGGTATTCGTATCTACAAGTCTCATTTTGACCTCAGCTATGGGTGTATGTTCTGGTGTTACGGGCCAAATCATTTTGGTCTTCGCGTAACATTCAGGACTACAACATTGCTTTAGTCTGTCTGGGTGTTTAGTGCACTGCTCTTCGATGGCCGTGTTATCACACCAGATGTTTGCGCACGGTCTCGTGCCTGGATTGTCAACCTTTACAGTACAGCATCGCTGAGCTTTGTTAATGATCCAGCGGCATGTGGATAAGCTCGTACTGGCAATACTGATTGCCAGGGAGTTTACCTTGTTCCACATACCTAATAACCTTCTTGATATCTGTCTTGCTGAGCACGTTTCACGGCACGCCGAGGTACGAAGCGGACACCTTAGTGTTGGCCCGTACATCTTAACGTGTTCAGCGTCAGCTGTATCATTCGGGTTTTCCTTAGAAGTGGTATCTGGTAAAGTAGTTCTATTTCTCATTGGTGATATTTGTTCGGCATAGTTTTCCACGCTATGCATTGCGTCCACAGCCCGGTTATTTGCAGGATGGGAATCAAGAGAACTCTGAGACGAATGTCCCTTGGTTTCCATCTGCAATATCCCGACCGTGGCTAACTTTCACCAATTCTTAGAACGTCCCTTCATACCTTGATTACCCCTTCCTTTCCCCTTTCCCTTTCCGTCTCTCCTCGATGGTTTAGATCTCTGAGATAGCTTGAGACAACCTGTTAAGTTGTGTCCCGCCCGCTTACAGATTAGACACCAAGGTGTCTTTGATCCTGCTGGCCAGCAATCATTGCAATGCAGAGCCCGCTGTTTAGGGTCGGTAGCATCTATGTTTGGACGCAGCTTTCCTTGGTTGTCCACCCTTTTATCCCAAGTAGCCTGAGAATAATTCGGTTTCATGTCCCGGAGAGAAGGGAGTTGGGTACCGTTCGGCGAACGGCTCGAATGCTTCGATTGTGAATATGCCTTTGGAGAGGCTCCTTCCTGTCCATCATTCCACATGGCAAACAGATTGTGTGCCTTTGGGTTCTTCGGCTTAGCTTGGCTATAAGCCATCGTAGCTTTGCGTTTGAACTTTCCCGATGGGTTCCGTTTGACCATGGCATTTAGATTCCGCTGTGGGTAATTGGGACGCCCACCAGATGTTGGTTTGTGAGATTTCTGAGCCGAGCGTACTGCTTGGTCTCGAGTAATCATATGCTTTGCCAATGTTGCCGGGTCCGTAGTTTCGAAATCCGGAAACGTAGTTTTTACCCAAACTGCCAGCGACGGGTCGATGGAAGATAGTAATAGTTGACGTTCAAGGTCGGGCAGTACAGCCAGGATACCGAGTCGGTCGAGCTCTGCTTTCTTGAGCAATCGGCGAGATATGTATGCTTTCGCATCTTCATGTGAAAGTTGTTGAAGGTCCAAATAAGCTCTGGTGCACGTACTTTTGCGGTCGATTGGGCCGTAACGCAGTGTCAACCAGTCAAAGATCTCATCGTAGTCGATATCCGCGGCCTGCGCGTATACTGTTCCGTCGCGATGCGGACTCAGAAACTCGCCTAATATGGCTTCGTTCACTTTGAGTTCCACAGCCTTGGTCAGCAAATGGCTAGTCCTTAGTGGTCGTGCCACGTGGTTAGTCAACATTTCGAGTGCTCGTCGGAATTCCACCGGAGTCCTCTTGTCCGAGTGTCGGTACTTCAACTTATCGTCAATTTTCGGCCATTCTAACTCCCGAGGCAGTCGTACAACCGGCGGCCTCGGAGTAGGATGTGGTACAGTGCCTCGTTCCAGGTCTCGAGCAGCTTGTGCGTTCCGCAGTGCTAGATCCAGATACTCCGATCCTTCCGGGTTCCTCATTACGCATCGTACGTATTGAGAGGTCGTCAAATTCGCCAATTTCCGGAGTCGTTCGTTCGCAGCGTCTAGACGGTCGTCTGTGTCTTCAGACTCAGCGCGAGATAGAGATCTCGAGTCAGAATGACTGCGACTCCTGTCACGACTGTGGCGATGGTCTGATGAGGTAGGTGAGCGCGAACGAGGTCGGCCTCGGGAATCACTCCCCGTGCTGCCGGCTCTCGTCCTTTCGCGTCCTTCATCATCGCTAGATTCACGTTGTCGTCGACGCCTTGGCGGCGGCGAAGCGGCCCTCCCGTGCCCTTCAGGCCGGCGGGGGTTATCGTCGCCGCTACTGCTGTCATCCCCTTGACCGGGCTGACCCGCAGGTGCTCCCGCTGCAGTACGCCGTCGAGTACGCGTAGGTCTCGTACTCGCAGCGTTCGGGGCATCCTGCGTATTCGCGCTTGTACTTGTAGGTACCTGTGTACCTCCGCTTGTATCCTTACTGGTGGATGCCAGTAAGGTACCCGGAACATTTGGAGAGGCCCGACGAACATTTTCATGTACGTCAGTACCGATATCCGGATTTACCTCCTTGCCCTGGTTTAAGACAGGACCCGTCATTCCAGAGTCTCCCGGAATTAAGACAGGACCCGTCGAATTTTCCGGATTGGGTACACCCGACGGATTGCGTACATCCGACGTGTACCTTGTATCGGGAACAGAATTTCCAAGATTTTCCCGAGTTAAGATAGGACCCGTATTCTCGGAAACCTTGTTGGGCGGCCGCGCGAGCGAGTTACCAAGACGTATTGGTAGCTCAGGGGGAAGCTCGTTTGAGTCTCGCCCCTGCATGTCTCGCGCGGTCGCCGCGCGTACGCGCGGCGCGTCGCGCGGTATGGACGCTCCCGCATCCGTAGGTGATGGCGCCGCAGCCTGCGTATCGTCCTGGCTCCTTGCCCAAGGTGGCAGGCCTTCGATATTACGGACCGTAGGTTGTCGCCGGAGTCTGGGCGAGCCGGCGCTGCGGCGGCTGCCGCTTGCCCGTGCCGCGCCCAGCCTGGATGGCTCCAGAGCTGTCAGCAAGATCTGAGGCTCTTCTGATTCCCGCCCTGCTGCTTCGGGATCACCGCGCTCCGGAATCGTCTGGCCGGTAAGTTCCCGCAGCGGCACAGCTTCTGCCTCCGCGAACCCTTGCGC
>Ga0308008_1000633_pt1 | contig 13713 bp, 10 predicted proteins | sample Neamet125_FD_203140 | JGI IMG/M metagenome (GOLD analysis project Ga0308008, IMG submission 203140) | Marine microbial communities from water near the shore, Antarctic Ocean - #125 | ecosystem: Environmental > Aquatic > Marine > Unclassified | place: Southern Ocean | collected 2014-07-24
AAATGGTTGTAACGAAATTAAAAACTGTTTTTTGTACTTGTATTGACATTATTTATTCTTTTTGTTTATGTTAACTAATTATGACGCTAAGTTATATATTTATTGCACAATGTAAAATATTGTTAACATTTAAAACGAAATATTTTCATATAACATTGATATGTAGCTTGTTAAAAAATAACGAACACACAACAACGTATATAAAAAATAGCAGTTAATAGCCAAATTTATAGATTAGTTCTTTTCCACTATCTTTGTTTCTAGCTGAAAAATGGCACATATAAATCTGCTACTTTTCATATACAAGACCGTTGTATGCAATTAAAAAAACAAAAATATGTTGAAGGAGTCCTTGAGATTACTATTTGATAGAGATTTAAAAAATCTTAAGTTAGAAATTGAATCCTATAAAAACGAAAGAAACATTTGGAAGATAGATAAGAGCATTACTAACTCTACTGGAAATTTATGTTTACATATAATCGGAAACCTCAACTGGTTTATTGGTGCTCAATTTGGAAACACCGGCTATGTTAGAGATAGAGAGCTTGAATTTTCGTTAAAAAATATTTCCAGAGTTGATTTACTTATTGAAATTGATAAGACAATGTTAATCCTTAACAATGCCCTTCTCAAAATCACTACTGACCAACTTGAAGCAGATTACCCAATTTTGGTTTTTAAACAAAAAACATCAACTTATTATTTCTTAATTCATCTTACAACACACTTATCTTATCACTTAGGTCAGATAAATTATCACAGGCGATTATTAAACGAATAAACAGAGATACAACAAAACCTAAACTGCATTAAAAGATAGTATAAATGTATACTAACTAAAAAGAGGGTTAGCCAAAATGACCTTCCCTCTTTTCTCCTTCGGCATGAAGTAAAATTAATACCTATTATAAAGAAAATTGCAGTGAAAATGTGTTTACTTAAAAATCCATTATCACATACAATTTACCTTGGTAGTACTTTAATACCACATTAACTTAAACCTAATAAAACGTTTGTTTTAGTTACCTTATTTCTTTTTTTCTTCTTCAACTTCTCCTTCTACCTTTGGAGCCATAGCTTCAAAAATTTTCTTTTCTAGTTCATCCATTAATTCAGGATTGTCACCAATTAAGTTTTTAACAGCATCTCTACCTTGACCTAATTTTGTGTCTCCGTATGAGAACCAAGATCCTGCTTTTTTAACTATACCTAAATCAACACCTAAGTCTAAAACCTCACCAACTTTAGAGATTCCTTTTCCATACATGATGTCAAACTCTGCTTTTCTAAAAGGAGGGGCTATTTTATTTTTTACAATTTTAATTCTTGTTCTGTTACCAATTACCTCATCACCGTCTTTAATTTGGCTAGATCTTCTGATATCTACACGAACAGATGCGTAAAACTTTAAGGCATTACCACCTGTAGTAGTTTCAGGATTACCGAACATTACACCAATTTTTTCTCTTAACTGATTAATAAAGATTACTGTAGTATTTGCTTTATTAATTGAACCTGTTAATTTTCTTAATGCTTTAGACATTAATCTAGCTTGTAATCCCATTTGAGAATCACCCATTTCACCTTCAATCTCAGCTTTAGGCGTTAATGCCGCAACTGAATCAATTACTAATATATCAATTGCACCTGAGCGAATTAAGTTGTCAGCAATTTCTAAAGCTTGTTCCCCATTATCTGGTTGAGCTACATATAGATTGTCAGTATCAACACCTAAGTTTTTTGCATAAAATTGATCAAACGCATGCTCAGCATCAATAAAAGCAGCAATTCCACCAGCTTTTTGAGCTTCAGCAATGGCATGAATTGCTAATGTTGTTTTACCTGAAGATTCAGGACCATAAATTTCAACAATTCTTCCTCTAGGATATCCTTTAACACCTAATGCTAAATCTAAAGTTAAAGACCCTGAAGAAATAACCTCAATATCTTGTCTAACTTTATCTCCTAATTTCATTATGGAACCTTTACCATAATTTTTTTCTAATTTGTCTAACGTTAATTGTAACGCTTTTAATTTCTCTTTGTTTACTTCTTTTACTTCTGCCATGGTATTTTGTTTTTTTTGTTGGTACAAAGAAATGCTATCAGAACGTATTCTATTTACGTTGTGAAAATTTTTATCTTTTTTGTAATAAATACAGTGATTAAAAAGGATAAAAATGTCAATCTATTATACGCAACTTTTAAATTAAAATCAATTATTATGTTTGCTATGCTTAAAATTTACTTTATGCTTTCAAGCTCTAGTAAAATTTGTTTGGCGTGGTCTTTAGTCTTAACTTTTTTTATTACTGACGTAATAATTCCAGCTTCATTAATAACAAAAGTTGTTCTATGGATACCATCATATTCTTTACCCATAAACTTTTTTAACCCCCAAACACCGTAAGCATTTAATATTGTTTTGTCTTCATCTGCTATTAAATGGAATGGTAATTCATGTTTAGCAATGAATTTTAAATGTCTTTCAGGACTATCTGCACTAACACCTATAACATCAAACCCTTTTTTTGTTAGGTCCGAATAGTTATCGCGTAAATTACACGATTGTGTTGTACAACCTGGTGTCATATCTTTTGGATAAAAATATAAAATTACATTTTTACCTTTGAAATCTGATAATGAAATTGGGTTACCATTTTCATCAATCCCCTTAAATTGTGGAGCCTTATCTCCTATTGTTAAATTTGTCATGCCGAATATTTAATCATTAATATGATACAAATCTAATCATTTATGCGACATAATGATTAGAAATTAAACAAAATTTTGATTAAAAAATGACAACCTCAGCAAAAACAAGCCTTTAGGACTAAAAAAAATTGCGTTACCGATTGGAATGAAATCGTTTTGAAATGAATGAAAGTTGATATTTAGTTTATAAAGCGACCAAAGAAGCTTTAAAAAACTAACGATAACAACTATTCATTTATGAGGAACATTGGTAAGAAAAGCGGGTTAAAACGCCCAAATAATAATTTTAAAATAAATGCATCAATTAATATTTCTATTCAAAAACTATCATTTACCTTTAAAGTCAAAATACGTGAACTATGGATACATTTTTAGGGGAAGTTTGTCAAAAGATATATGATAATCATAAAGATGAATTAGATAAAATTGCGATTATCATTCCAAATAGACGTGCATCTGTATATATTCACAAACATTTGTCTAACCATTTTAACACGCCATTTTTTGCTCCAAAAATTACTACCATTAATGAATGGGTAGATGAAAACACTGAAGAAGAGATTATAAGTCAAACTGAATTATTGTTTTTACTATTTGATATTTATGTTGACGTAGACAAAGAGGAAGCTGAAGATTTTGATAGTTTTTTAAAGTGGGGGAAAATTATTTTGTCAGATTTTGACGAAATTGACCGTTATAATGTTTCTCCTAAAGAAATTTTTAGAGATCTAAGAAATATAAAAGACATTGACAATTGGAGTTTTGATTTAATTACACCCTCTACGCATGGTCTTAAAAAACCCGATAATTTGTCTGATGGGCAAAAAAAATATGCAGATTTATGGGATAGATTACCCATCTATTACGAAAAACTAAAAGCAAAATTAGAATCGATAAATACCACTTATCAAGGTAGAGCGTATCAAAATTTCGCTCAAAAAACTCAATTTGTAAATCCATCACATTATACACATTACTATTTTATTGGCTTTAATGCTTTATCGAGAGCTGAAGAACAAATAATTGAAAACTTAAGTCGTCAAAAAATTGCAACTGTCTATTTTGATGTTGACACCCATTACATTAACAATTTTGAACATGAAGCGGGTCATTTTTATAGAAAACTAAACAAAAAGAACAGGTTTAATAATGAAGTAGCCAACGAAATAAACAAGTCTAGAAAATCGTTTGAAATTATTGAAACTGCACAACAAGTTGCTCAAGCAAAAATAGCAGGTAACATTGTTAAAAATTTAAACGCCGAGCAATTAAACAATACAGCTATAGTTTTGGCTGACGAAACGTTACTAATACCATTAAGCAAGTCATTACCTATTGATATTGAAAAGGCGAATATTACAATGGGATATCCAATTAAATACTCTCATTTAAAAAGCTTATTTGATTTGATATTTGATTTTCAGCACAACTTCAAAAAATTTAATTCAGATCAACTCTACCATAAAACGTTATTGCGTTTTATTGACCACCCGTTTATTCAAGTTATTATTAAAAGAAAAAACGCAATAGCTGATTTTGAAAATCGATTAATAAAGGCTAATAAAGTATTTATAAATCATAAAGAATTAATAGAAGTGTTTCCAGAATTAAAGGAAATCACAAATTTATTAAGTGTGTGGCACGACAAAACTGAGGTGGGATTTAAAGCCATTGAAGAATTTATTCAAGTTTTATATATCCACTTTAAAGAAGATGGTACTAATGATTTAGAATTAGAAATACTATATCACTTTTCAAAAGGCATATCAAAATTCAAAGTGATTTGGGAAAAGCATCCGCATTCATTAAATTTAAAATCATTCAAAAAGCTGTTTGAACAGTTTTGGCAAAACGAGTCTTTATCATTTTTAGGTAATCCAATTGAGGGCTTACAAATAATGGGGATATTGGAAACGAGAACACTTGATTTTGAGAACTTAATTATCCTGTCAATGAATGAAGGGAATTTACCGAAATCAAATTTTACGAACTCATTAATTCCAAGAGAACTTAAACTACACCATCACTTACCGATTGAACAAGACAGAGATGCCATATTTGCGCATCACTTTTACAGATTGATACATAGGGCCAAAAACATATACATCACTTATAATTCAAGCTCAAAAGGCTTAACAAGTGGAGAAAAAAGTAGATTCATTACTCAAATTGAAAATGAACTAAAGGATAAACATGATATTAAGTCATACACCTATAGTTCAAATGATGTGACGAGTGACATTACCGAAACCAATTATTCTGTTAATGAAAAAGTAACACAGAAATTGGATGAGCTATTTAAGAAAGGTCTATCACCGTCAGCATTAAACACATTTATTAATTGTCCTTTAGATTTCTATTACAAATACATTTTAGGCTTACGTGAAGGTAAAGAAGTGGAAGAGAACATAGAAGCATCTACTTTTGGAACTATGATTCATAATGTTTTAGAGCGTGTTTATAGAGACAATTTCTTGACACCTTCAAAACCTGTTTCAATTGATGTTTTAACTGCTGAAAAAAAGAATTTAGAAGACTACTTAGCGGAAGAATATTTAAAAGAATTTACAAAAACTGACATGAAATATGGTCAAAATAAATTGTCTTTTGATGTTAGTGTAAACTTATTAAACAGTTTTATTGACAAACAGATTAAAGAGTTAAAAGTAATTAACTTTCCCATATTTATTAAAGAATTAGAAGAGGCTATTGAAGCTAATTTTACATGGAACATAAATGGGACTGATAAATCAATAAAGATTAAAGGAAACGCAGATAGAATTGAACAGTTTGGTTCTGAATATAGAATTATAGATTATAAATCAGGTAAATGTGATGCTGACAAAGTATCCTTATCAAAACCATCAATAAAGAACCCTGACATTAATTTAAAGAACATTACCTATCATGACAAAAAAGCATATGCACGACAATTATTAATGTATGCTATAATGTTTCAACAACAGTTTCCGGAACGCACAAATTTTAGCGCTGGCATAATATCAATGATAAACATTAAAGAATGGGTACAGAACGTAAAAGTGGTGGGCGATAAAAATGAATTACTTACTGAAGAAATACTTGACCTATTTAAAGACGAAATAAAAAGTGTAATAGAATCTATGTATGACCCAGAATTTATTTATGCGCACAATGACAAGGCTTTGTATTGCGAATATTGTGGTGTATAAACTACTCAAATATTTATGCACCTACGGAACAAACATATAAAGCAGGGATTTACAACTTATTTTTCTATAAGTATGCCGCCTCTGTAAGCCATTTTTGTTATACCATTTTCAGTAATAAATTCGTGGTTCGAATAAATTGTTTTGCCTTTATACTTTTCTGGATTAGTATATAATTCATCTAATAAAAAATCACCTTTTTGAATATATAATGCAATGTCATATTTACTTTTTTCATTACTTAGAATCAGATAAGATTGAGGACCCAAAACAAGAAACTCACCAAATTTCATTTCAAACATCCCTAACTGTTTAATAGCATTAAACGGTTTTATCAATTCAATTTTAACAGGTATTTCTGACAATTTATAATCCTTACTTTCAGTATTAAAGCTATTAGGATTAGTATAATTTATTTGCGATCCATCACCCAATAAATAAGTATTTATAATATACTTCTGTTCACTTGTGTCAGTAAAATTATAACCCATTTCACTTACATAAATTAATTTAGTATTGGCATAAAAGAGCTGTCTTGTATATTCTTTATTATCAGACTTAAAAGATTCAATATGTAATTTAGAAGTATCGTTTTGAGAATAGCCAATCACATCATACTGCTCATTAGACCTTGTATATTTTAGACTTTGGTTTATATCATAAACCTGTGACGTGTCTAATATTGAACTGACTAAGTTGTCAATATTGACCACTGTAGTTATATTTTCAGTATTAACACGACAAGACACAACACTAAATGTGATTGCTATTAAAATAAGGAAATTGTTTTTCATAGACTATATAATAGAGATTACTTATAAATGTAACAAATCCCATCTCAAATAGTTTGAGGTGGGATTTAATAGTTATTCGAATAGTACTTTCATTTCCACACGTCTATTCTTTTGACGTCCTTCAGCAGTTGTATTGTCAGCAATAGGTTGTTCTTCACCAAAGTATTGAACGACAACTCTATCAACATCTACACCGATTTTAACTAAGAATTCTTTAACCGCTTCTGCCCTTTTCTTAGACAGAATTAAATTTGATTGAGGCTTACCTTGACTATCCGTGTGACCTGCAATATTAATTTTCCACTCACTTTTCTTAATCATCAATGCGGCTAGTTCCTCCAACGAAGCGAATGATATCTCCTTAATAACTGCTTTAGATGTTTCAAAATCTAAGTTCTCAAAGGCTGTATTTAAGATTTCTTGTTCTTCTTCAATAATTGCAGGACAACCTTTGTTTTCAACAACACCAGGAACATTTACACATTCATCATCCTTATCTAATACACCATCTCCGTCTGTATCAATATATGGACAACCATCATTTTTAGCAGGTCCTGCGTTATAAGGACACTTATCATCTTTATCTAATAAACCATCTCCATCAGTGTCAGGCCAAGGACACCCATGATTACCTTCTGGTCCCGTTATCGTAGGGCATTCATCTAAATAATCAAATATACCATCATTATCAGTATCTGGACAGCCACTATTTTCAATTGGCCCTGCATTATCAGGACATAGATCTTCAGAATCTTTAATTCCATCTCCATCAGTATCAGGACAACCGTTAAAATCTGCAATTCCAACTACATCAGGACATTCATCATTTTTATCAATAATTTTATCACCATCAGTATCAGGACAACCTTTAAACTCAACTAAACCTGGAATATCTGGACAGTCATCATTTATATCAATAACTTTATCTCCATCTCTATCAGGACAACCTGAAAATTCACGTAACCCTGCTTCTGTCGGGCATTTATCTTCAGTATCTTGAATGCCATCTCCATCAGTATCAGGACAACCTTTAAACTCCCACACACCTGGTATTTCTTTACACAAATCAATTTTATCAGAAACCTTATCTAAATCTTTATCTCTTGGATGACCTCTTAAAATTGGAATTTTTAAAGCAAAATAAATATCTCCTCCTGCTAATTTCTTATCTTTTCCAGGAGAAAAAATTGGTTTAATATCAGATGTTCCAATCACAATAGGTCCCATTCTTAAACCTAAACCAGCCTTAAATCCAGTTGCTACATTTCCTGAACCCACTAAAGTATTATAAGACAATGGTACACTTACGCCAGCCCAAGCAAAATCATACCTTGGTGTTAAAGAAAATGAGGTTGGATATCTTACTTTATGTGCATTTCCATTTAATTGAATACCAATAAACGAATTAAGGTTTAAGTAAAATGCATTCCAAATATGCCAATCAATACTGGTAGAGATATGCGTTGGTAAATTCATTATAAATGTCTTATCATCAGAATCATATTTAGCATTACCTTGTTGTACTAAAGTATCAATATTTGCATTAAAAGCAGATGGACTATCTGTATCACCAAAATGAGCTAAAACAAATGGCTGTGTAGCTGATAATTTTGAATTAATATCAACACTAAAATCATTACTTCCAATACCTTTCGTATATTTAATTCCACCTATGTCATTAATTGCAAAAGAAGCTTTCAATTTATATTTGTTTTTATCTTTTCTCCAAATATTAGTTTCTCCATCCATATCATATTTGAAATCTTTCCAATTTGGTCTCCACTCATAAACCACACCAACATCTCCACCAAAACCTAAATTTGAAAAGTTTTTAGCAAACGTTTTTATTTGATCACCAATAGGATTAGTGCTAGCTGCTACAATAGCATTGTCAATGTTATCAGAATATCCATAATTAAAATGTCCTTGGATAACTGTAGCTGTATCAGCATTTAAAAATTCGTACTTTATGTCGTTTGTATAAACATAAGCAGAGGCCATTCCTTGTAAAAACTTAAGCTTAACACCTGCTTTAAGAAAATGTGCATCATTATCCATCACAACCATTCCAAAACCTAAATTGTACTCATTCCATGTATTCATTGACACATTTAATAACTCTTCAGACAATTCAACATTCCATAATGAAGGCACATTTAAAGCGTTTGAAGCTAATTCTAATAATTCTGGTGCCACATGATCAACATTAACAAATGTTCTGTTTTTAATACCTAAACTAAACGCCATTTTTGGAGAAATAGTCACCATAAAATTCAAAATATCAATTTCATGATTATAATGAACTCCTCTGGATTTACTCCCTGGATTTGTAAACTCAAACAATCCTCCTGTATTAGCATTCATTGAATCTTGCGCTTGTGAGTACGGAATGATAGCAAATAAATTAGGATCAGTTGCATAATCTTTTGCAGATTGGGTTTGATATACCCCACTACTATCTGGTAGAAAAGTTCCCAACCAACCCAAAGGCATTTGATGCGGATTAAAATACAAGTAATTAGTATACGCAGTTCCTGAAAAACCTCCTAACGTAATATCAACAGCCATTCTATTGTCTGCTATATTTGCTGGATTCAAATCACCTCCAGAAACGCCAGAGTAATTACTTTGTCTATATCCATTGAAATCTTGTGCAATAGCAGTTACAGAAAAGAACATAACTGCAATTAAAATTAGATTTAGTTTTTGTATTTTTTGCATAATATTTTTAATTAGTTTCTAAACTATATATATAAATTTGAGAATCAACAGATACAACGATACGCTTATTATTAATGTCAAAATTTGATTCACCTGAAATTGGGTAATCACAAATACGCCTTCCATAGTTGTCTAACAAATATAGTTTTTTATTTATAAAGTCAAAAAAGGTTACAATATCATCATCAAAAAAAGCATTTGAAATTAACTTTAAATTTGGTTTAGGTTTCTGTATTTCTTTTTCTAACAAACCAAATTCATTAAATATAATAACCCTATTATACTCTTCGACAATCAAGTAAATTCTATTATTATGTTTTGTCCAATAGCTATTTACAGGCTTTAATTCTTGATTTATTCTTAGAGAATCCTTTTGCCCTGTACCCACAAGTTGACTCATAATATATGGTTTTTCAAATCCATAAATTCGTAAATCATCACGTTCTTTCTGACCTGAAATAAAATTAGACACTTGTTTTATAGACAATTTAATATTATTACTAAAAATTGATTCTCCAAGTTGATTCTTTACAAATAGACTATCATTCATATCAATATAACTAACGATTGGTTTACTATTCATAGTTCCAATTTCAATATTTGATTTTAACCCTCTTGAGAGTATTTGATCACGCCAATCACTAACAGTTTGACCTTTATCATTTATACTAATTATTTTATTTTCTATTTCAACTAATAACTTAAAGTTAATGGCATTCTGAATAACACTACCTTTCCTAGCACTTGAGGTTAACAGAAGCGGAAACCCACTTAAACTTGAATTATACTGATCAATGACATCTATTGAGTTTTTCATAAACAAAACAATATATTCTACGGAATCCTTTTTAACTTCTAAAGGAAATGCAATTAACGGTGACTCAATTTTTTTTGTCCAATTAATTTCTCCTTCAACATTGTAAGACTTAATTTTTTCATCATTAAAAAATAAAACTTGCAAAGTGTCTTCAATGGAAAATGTCTTTATTTTAAAATTCTCAAAGTCTATCGGAAAAGTTGAAACTAAAGGTAAACTAGATTGATCTTTTATAATTGTACTTAGACTAGACACTTCTGAAACGAGACATTCTGCTTTATCAATCCAATTTTCTGAGGTAAGTTGATGCGTTGACTCTGATTGACTTATTGTTAATTGATGTACTTTGTTAGGATGATGAAAATTAGTTGATATGTTTGAAAAAGTATTTCCTAATTGTAATTCCGTAATAAACCAATTCATTGCAGATTTAGAATTACCCAACACATTAAAATTATTAAAGTCCGAATAATACTTAAATACTGATTGGTTAAAAGGAATTAGAGATTCCCAAATGTAATTTGAGTGAAATGAGTGTATCTCATAGTTGTTTTTAAAAGTTGAAGGTGGTAAAAGAGAATCTTTAGATAAGGCAATAGTTTGCTCATCTAAGATATTACTTAAATTCTTAAATTCATTTTTTAGTCCAATTAAAACCTCTAATGAATCCTTTTTTAAATGAATTACACTATTTTCAATCCAACTAAAAAAAGAGCCTTTATACTCAATATCCATTAAACTTTCAATATCATCTTGTACCCTATCACTTCCATAAAATCTTAATGTATCAAAATTAGATGGTATTGTATTATAATAAATACTTGGTGAAATTGGATTGCCTTTAACAGTGTCATTTTTAATGGTATAAAAAGAATACATTTCATTTTTATAATGCTTAAAAAATTGTTGTTTTGGCGCTAACTTATTTTCAATTAAATAATGATAATTACCTTTTGGTTTTTCGAACTGATTAGCTCTATTAAGTTCAATTTCTAAAGTTGAAAAAACAAAAAAATCGTTGTTTGTAAAATAATAAAAGCGATTAGAATCTATCTTAATTGTTTGAGTTTGTTTATTAACAGTAATATTCAATTGATTTTCTAAGAACACGATAAATTTATCACTGTCAAAAGATTTCTTTTTTATAGCAACTGAATAATCTTCTTTGTTATATGAAAGATATAATTCATCAGTTATATTATTTTTATTGAAGAATGCTAATACTTTTGATTTTGCAATACTCACATCTGAAGGGAAATCAAATAAATTATTATCAATATTTAATTTGTAAAATACTTTAACATTAGGAATGTATAAACCCTTTGCTTCTGATGAAATATTAAAATTTGAGAAACTAAGCTGATAGGCCTGTTTGTCATACACATATTTCCCGCCAAACACCACCCCAAAAATAGAGATCGCTAATAGAAAAATAAAACTTAATTTTTTAAACATGTATTACAGTTATTCAAACAAAATTAATTGATTCTTATTGGATTAAGATAGCCTACAAAAATTACTTTACACAAAAAAATGTGAATCAAGGCTTCAATTGATCATCTGCTAATAACTTAAATGTTTTCCTGTGATAATTAGTATCTCCATAAGTGAATATTGATGCCCTATGTTTTTTAGTCGGATATCCCTTATTTTTGTGCCAATCAAAAACTGGAAATTGTTCATGCATCCTTTTCATAATGTCATCTCGAAACACTTTAGCAAGGACTGATGCCGCAGCAATTGATGAAAATTTACCGTCCCCTTTAATAATACATTCATGATTTATATTAGGATAAGCATTAAATCTATTCCCATCAATTAATAATAATTCTGGTTTACAATCAAGTAAATCAACAGCTCTATGCATAGCTAAAAAAGAAGCGTTCAAAATGTTAATTTCATCAATTTCTTCACATGACACAATTCCAATACCGTATGCTATTGCTTCATTTATTATAATTGGAAATAATTTATTTCTTTGATTTTCAGTTAATTTTTTAGAATCATTTAATATGTCGTTCTTAAAATTATCAGGTAAGATTACAGCTGCTGCAACTACCGGCCCAGCCAAACAACCTCTTCCTGCCTCATCACAACCTGCCTCAATTTTATGTGCTGTTAATCTTAATTTTAAACTCATATTTCAAAGGTAAGATTATTAACGTGATGTGAAAACAATATCAGTATTCTTAACATCAAATTTAACAAAACCTCTATTAATTTAGATACTGATATTTTTGAAGGTTTATATTTTATTTAGTATCTTTATGCAACCTTAGGCATATAAATTGCGTTATAGGAGTATATTAATCAAAACCAAAAACATGAAAAAAGTATTAGGATTATTAGTTGGACTATTTCTTACATTTTCAACTTTTGCAAATGGAATTGTTACTTATTCTGATGTTTCAACAGCAAGTAACTCAAAAACAATTGGTGTTTTTAACTTTTCTTTTGATTCAAACTATTCAATTAAAGACATAAATAAAACTTCAAATTATTACGTTAACTATTTTACCGTGTCATCAATCCAATCCGAAAACGCTATTACAGTAAAAATCAGCTTAGTGGATGATAATGAAATGGCAAGAAGAGTAATAACTAGGTTTTTTATAAGCTTAGAGGTAAAAACTATCAATGTGAATGGGAATGAAATTCAGCTAGATGAATTTATTAAGACTTACATAATGAAATAAAATATCCCATTAAAATAATCAAAAGGAATTACATATTGTAATTCCTTTTTTTATGCCTAACCATTTGGTAAATTGAATAAAATTGCATAAATTGTAAGTCCAACAATAGTCAATTGGCATAATTATCTCAATATTCATTTTTAAAACTCAATCAAATGCAAGATACTATAAAACCGACTCTGATAGAAAAAGAGTTAATTCCAAAATTACATTTCAAGGACGACTTACAACAAGAAGAATTAGAAATTGAAGAACAACTAGAACTTAAAAATAAATTAATTGAAGCGACAAGACTCGGAAACTCATATAGAGGTAAAATGAGAATTGAATTCTTTGATGACATAGGATTAAAAGCAGTAGAAACAACTATTTGGGCTGCTGGTGCAAAATTTATTTGTTTAAAAGGTGGTGTTTGGATTCCAATATCAAGAATTAAGAAAATAACTACTTTATAGCATTTAACACGCATTTATAAAAAAGCAACACTTAATCGTGTTGCTTTTCTTATTTTAAAATTCCAATAATAAAAATCTATCACCTCAATTATTATCAAAGAATTTTTACTTTTGTATATCTAATTAACAAACACATGAAAAAAATAGGTTTAGTACTGTCATTATTGATCGCTTTTACTTTTAACATAAAAGCACAAGGAGGAGATGAAATGCCATCTTCAGTTGATGAAGTAATTAACTGGAATTTTAAAGTTGAATACGGCGCATGTGATGAAGCAAGAATTATTGTAACGGTTAATCAAAAAGATGGTTGGCATATTTACG
>Ga0308008_1000634_pt1 | contig 13711 bp, 28 predicted proteins | sample Neamet125_FD_203140 | JGI IMG/M metagenome (GOLD analysis project Ga0308008, IMG submission 203140) | Marine microbial communities from water near the shore, Antarctic Ocean - #125 | ecosystem: Environmental > Aquatic > Marine > Unclassified | place: Southern Ocean | collected 2014-07-24
TCTCTTTTTATATTCTGCTTCTTGTGATTTTGGTACAATTATTTTGCCACAACCTAAGTACTCATAAGTTTTAACAGAGTTAGCACGATTAAAAGATGGTATGTATATGTTATTCATCAGTTATTTTATTTAAATAATCTGCACCATTTATAACTCTGCCTATTCCTTTGCTCCAAGGTTTTCCGTTAGCCCTTTTAGAGTGGACCGATGTTAATTCAAAGTGAGTTCTTGCAGAAAGCCAATCCACTTCAGAGTCAAATAATAAAACCACATAGTTATGTGCTTCATCTAAGTATTCGCTAAATTCAATCTCTTGTTCTTCAACCCCTGTAAAATCTTCAATGCTCGGTACTTCAAGTCCCCATTCGTCTAATTTTTCTAAGTCCCATTCATTAGCTAAAGCATCCCAATCCCACTCGCCAAAACCTACATTGTCTTTTGCGATAAATTCTTTCTGTTGCTCTTCTGTTAATCCCTCTGCTCTGATTATGTGAACTTCTTTCAAACCTGCTTTGATACTTGCCTTGTATCTCATATTTCCGCCAAGTATAACATTGTCGCTATTTACAACAATTGGTCGAATCTTTAGCATTTCAGGAAAGTCCTCAATGCTTTTTACTAATTTATTAAATTTATCGCCTTTGATAATTCTAGGGTTGTCAGGATTTTCACTAATCGTTCCTATTTTTACTTTTTCAATTTTCATAATTATATAACGTTTAATTTTATTTTATTTACTCGATTCAATTTTAACGTGTGTTTTTTTATTCTGCTTCCAAGCCCACGATTTTGTTATCATTCCAATTCTTTCAATTAAATCTTTTTTGTTTTCTTCTGTTGAAATATCATAAACTAACTTTACAAGAGGATGCTCTAATTGTTCAGCTAATAAATCATACTCTGTTTGCATATCTGAAAGTCTACCCTCTAAAATATGTAACCTGTCAACCTCTTCGTAATCTATGCCTTCAATAAAATGAAATATATTTTGCCAATCTTGAAGTGCTTTATTTTGTTTTTTCCAATGTGGATAGTTTTTAACTAAATATATTGCAGATGCGTGATGCATCTTTTTACCATTGTCAGAAAATATTTTAGTGATAGCGCACCACCGCATACCTAATTCCATTCGCATAAGCCAACAAGCCAAAGCACGAATTTCTACGTATTCTCTTTTTCTTGTATTATTGTAAGGGTCTATTCCTGAAACTTTTGTAAGTTTTTCTACAATTCGTTCGGGTGTTATATTTCTCATATTTAATCGGTTCTAAGTTTTAATAAATTGTAACATTCTATGTACCTCTGTTTTGCCTTTCCTTTGTGACAATCTTTAAATAGTTGATACATTTTTTTAGTGTATTGGTATGGGGTTAAACAATCAGCTAAATATCTTTGGGCAAATTTCGGTCCTTTACCTTTAAAATACTGCACATTGTCTGCACCATCGCCAACAATCATTTGTTCGTAAAAATTATACATTGCTTCATCTTCTGAAATATCAAGTATAGTCTTGTGCTTATAATGGTAATTGTAAATCAATGCAGGAAATTGTTTGTAGTCTTTATCAATTGAAACAATCATTACGTTATCTCTGCCAATCTCATTGCAATACCTTAGCCAATACTTTGCGACCACATCATCTGTTTCAACTCCATAACCTACAACGCTATCGTAATTGTCCTTTACGTGTTGGTGCATTTCATTTAGAAGTGGAGGTCTATTATCGTAACTTCTATTGGCTTTATAAGTCTTAGTTATTAGTTTCCTGAAGTTTCCTTTTGCTCCGCTAAATATCCTAACCTTGTCAATCGTGTACATATCTTCTAATTTGTTGACAATAGCCATAAGTTGATAATGAAACTTTTTTGATGCATCTGAAATTTCAGAGTAAAACATATCGTCTTCAGGATTTTCTCGTTTTTTATAACACGATGCAAATATTAGAGAATCTGCGTCTATAAGCAAAACCATTATAAAGTATGATTAACTGAGGTAGTAACTGCCCTACCATTAACTATCTCTGCATTGTGCTCTGAGTCCTGTAAAATAGTATAGTCGATATCTTTTAATTCTTTTACAATATTATTTAAATGTATTTTCTGCATTTCAGCATTGTCTTTTATAACTTGGTTAATTATAAAAGGTAAATCTTTAAATAATTGCTCCGTACACATTACTAAAGTTTTCTCGCCATATTCTCCATAGTTGATGTATAATTCGCCACCGTTTACATAAAGGTCAGTAGTAACTCCAACGTATGTATTCATTCGTGCGTTAGCTAAGTCGTTTTTTAAATGTAAAATTTTATTTTTTAATGTTGCTTTTTTCATTTGTCTGTTTTTAAATATTAATAGTTATTTGTAAATAATTTCTTAAATACTCTTTAGCTGAATCTTTAACCTTTAATTTTATAGTTACGTCAGTAATACCCTCATCTTGTTTCAGATGTTCTTCAATTTTATTTTTCGCTTCGTTCCAAAGTGCAGTATTTATCATTTTATTTTTTCAATTGTGTTTTGAAATAAATAAGCAAAATATTGTGCGTTTGTTATGTTCTTACTGACTACAGTAAACTGTGAAGCTTTTTTGGTTTTAGAGTTAGCGATTCTAATTTTAAAACCGCCATCTCGTCTACCTGTAATCTTCATATCATATTCGCCCCTCATTATGGCTTTATTAATTCTAAGTCAAATTGTCTCGCAACATAGTTGATATGCTTTTGCGTGGTCATACTCCAATATCCTAATTGAATAAGTTTGTCTCCTGCAATTGTTGCTACGTGAGTTGTATAACTCCATACTTGGTCTCTGTCTACTCTTAAGTTTTTCTTGTATCTTTCTAACATCTGTTCTGATTTTAAATTAGTATTTTTCTCTGTTTTTATTGTCACAATCCTACCATTGACCAACTTAGTCGTGGTTCCATCTTTCCAATTCACTTCATAAGTTTTAAAAGTAAATTTCATTCTCATACTCTAAACCTGTAATGTCTGCTAAGGCTTCATCATAATTTGTGTAAGTAATCTCACGAATTAATTCGTTTGCTTCATCATTAGGTACTACTGTAATTTCTACGCTACCATTATCTGTGATTGCTCTAAATAAGTTAATTTTTGTATATTCTGTCATTTTGTTCTGTTTTTAAATTAGTATTTTTTTTTATTTCTTATACAAACATCATACATCTTTTGATGTCTTCTAAATCCCAAAACTCTATCGTTCCCAATGTAGTATTGTTAATAGTCATTTTATCATTATTCATTCCAATAATTACTGCTTTGTGATTTGCTTCGTCTGTTCTAATAATTTCAATTTCAGTGTTCATAATTTCTGTTTTTAATGAGGGGTGAGCCAAATCCCTCGGGGTTATTATTCCTATTGCTCTTACTCAAAGATACAACAAATAAACTTATAAACCAAATTATTAATAACTTATTTTTCTTTTTTGTTTAAATTTATTATTGAAGCCATATTTTCTGTAAGTAAATAAACTTCTTTTAACAATCTTTTTTTAGTCCACATTGTCGTGTCAGGGCAATATTTTTTAACTGTTTTCGGCATCTTCAGATTGTTCAACCAATAAAGATAGTTGCCTTTGGTATCAGCAACAAAATAAATTTTAATAACCTCTGCTTCAATTTCCATTAAAGCATCGTATTTATCCTTTTCGAGCATTTTAGTCTCGTAATATTTATTTCTAAATTTCATTTCAATAACACATTTTTTGCCTTTCGGAGTTAATCCATAAGCATCGTATCTTGAAGAGTCATTATCAGGAAGTTTTAATTCCCACCCATCTAAGTTTAAAAGTAAGACTAAGGCTTTTTCGTATTCTTTAATCTTTTTGATTCCCACTGTCAAAAATGATATTTAAATCTTTTATCCAACCTTTAATGACTTTAGTGGAGCAGGTGCAAGGTTTGTAATAACTATGCTTGTGATATTTTGAATGTAGCTGACAAACTAATTCAAACTCTGCTGCAGTTATTGTATCATTAGTTCCCATCCTGAAGAAACCCCAATCTTTGTAATCTTCTTTTTCAAATTTTATTTTTATTCCCATCTATTTATTTTTATTTTGTTCCAATCCTCACGTCTTGAATCGCACTTGCATTTTGTGCCTTTATATTTATGATATTTTTCTACAAGGTATTTTATACCTGTATATTTCGTAATGTAAAATACTATGTCTCCGAGTCTCATTTGCTTTGTAATTTTTGAATGTATAAACAAGCATCCATTAGTTCTTCTTTTAGATGTTGTAAAAAGTCATCTGTGCAATTATCTTGCAGAGTTGTTTTGTATTTAGTAATTCCTACGCAACTTCTAATGTCAAATTCTCTTTTTAAGTCTTCAACTATTTTATCACGTTTTGTTATTTTTTCATTTTCTACTTTTTCAAAGTCTGTATTAAATTCACTTGCTAATTTAATTAGCGTACTCAATCCTGTTTTTTCCATTAGTAGTATATTGTTTTAAAATTATTATTTTCTTTACTATAATATGCCATTAGTTCAATATCATTATGCGAACCAACTCTTGGTTTTCTGCCACCAATTTTTATCGTACCTTTTAATTCATTTACTTTACTGTAAATTATACCATCGTAACAAGCCCAAATTATTACAGGTACTAAATTCTTGTCTGTAATCTTTATTAGTTTTTTTACTGAAACAGGTAAAGGGTAAGCATCTTTGACTTCACGCATACGTCCTTTAACCTCTGCAAATGCAATAGCAATACCGTTGGCATCACTTATTTTAAAATCTACATCATTCTCATCCAATTTTTGATATGTGCCTTTAAAAGCACTTACAAATGATTGTATTGCTAATTCTTCTCTGTTTAAATCTTTGTCTGTTTCAAACCTCATTTATTATAATTTTTAGTTTTCTTTTTACATTGTGATATGTGTTGTAAAGAGAATAGTATGGTATAAGTGATTTTCTTGACAATTCCGCAATGCTTTCTCCGCCATTTATAATCTCGAAAACTTTTCTGTCGTACCAATACATTTTTTTTAAAGCGTCTTGAACTTTAATGTAAGATTTTTCAAACGCAACTGTTTTATCACTTTCTGTGTTAGCAAAATTTAACTTGCCAACGTCATCCATAGAAATCACAATGTTATTTTTGTTTTTTCTTTTGAGGTCTATAAAAACAGAATTTAGAGTTTTGAAAATATAGTAGTAATTTATTTCTTCTCCGTTATACATAAGGTCAATGTTCACTCCTTTTAAAAGTGTCTTATGTATTTTAATATACATTTCTTGAGTGATATCTTCTGCGGTCTCTTTTGAAACCCCGAATGACTTAACAATGTCAATCCAAATTAGGTGCTTCTTCGCAATCAACTCTAATGTATGATTCATTTTATTTTAGTGGGTCATATAGGTCTCCAACAATTATTGGTAATCCTTTCTCATTCACTTCAAAACTAAAGGTATCGAATGCATAACCTCTGCTTCGTCCACATCTAACTGTAACCCAATTTTTGTTAACTGTGTTTGCTTCTAAACTTATAACGGTTTCGGCTTTTTTCTCTAAAAAAGAACCCAAATGTCCTGTTCCTAATTTAGTGCTTCCGAAATTTTGATGTATAACATTGATAATGTGAATATTGTATTTAGCTGACCATTCCATTAGCTTCTGTACAACTTCGTTCGATTCCTGAATGTTATTTGCATCACTACATAAATCTGCTATTCCGTCAATAATTACAAGTGATGGTTTATTTATTTTCTGACTTAGGTAGTATTCTATGAACTTAATTCTTGTTTTATAATTTATTGCTCTTAAACCAAAGGTATGATAATTTTCTGAATTAACATTTTTGTCCATATCATAGACTCTTTTAAAAACCTTTTGGCAATGCCACAATCCTTGCTCTGTATCAAAATGTACTAAACTACCATCGCCCCTGTGACCTTTTATATTTCCGCCATAAATATTACTGCCTGATAAATAGACTGAAGCTAATAGTGATATAAAAAAAGTTTTCTTAGTTTTTGGTGGAGCAGTAACGACTGATAAATTACCATAAGTTCCAATTGGGATTGGTAATATAGTATCGCCATTATCTGACTTTAAAACCTTTTCGCCCATTGAAAGGCAAACAGGTGGGTAATCCATTTTCTTTTTTGTGTCTACAAAGCAATCCTGTTCAATAAACTGCATCAGAATATTGTGCTCTGTTTCTTTTTCTGTAAATTCAAGTTTGTTCTGTTTCAAATTTTTCTGTTTTAAAGATTAGGTATAAAGATAATAAAAAAGGGCAACGTTTTATACCGCTACCCTATTCAATTATTAAAATGGCATATCGTCTTCGCCTACTGCACCCACATTTTGGGCTGAATCTTTTTGTGGTTCTTTTTCTGCTAAAGTTACTTTACCGTCTGTCCAAACCACTTTTCCGTTTCCTAAGTAATTCTTGGCTACTTTCGCATCCCTTTCTTCTTTGGTCTGTGAATCAGTAAAAGCAACATTGTTTCCATATCTTGTTTCGTCTTGAACTGATATAGTCATATTGTAATAAACTGCGCCATCTTTTCCTTTGATGAATTTTTCCTTTGGTAACTTGTCTACTCTGATACTTGCATTAATTAATGTACTCATAATTTTCTATTTTTATTTAGTTAATAATTCTTTTTTCAATAATACTACTTTTCTTTTTAATACTGCAATTTGATTTTCATTGCCACCTTTTTTGATTGTTTTTTCTAAATTCTCAATTACTTGGACTATTAAATTTCGTGTATATTTACTCATATTATTTACGTTTAAAATCTTCTGATTCATCTTCGCCAAAAACTCCCAATTCGTAAAAACCTGCAAGTTTTAAAACTGCTCTACTTAACGCACGTTTCTCTGCCATTTCCATAACATACCACGAGTTGCAATTTCCATCCTTAAAACTCAAGCCTTTAAGTGCAGAACCAAACGTTTCTATCGTCTGTGCATCTTCTTTAAACTGAATCCTTGCAAATGCTTTTACAACTGCAAAATTGGTTTCACATTTTATGACTTCAAAATTAACCGCCATATTTTCTTTTGCTTGAATTTTCTCGATACCTTGTCGAGTGATTATAACAAAGTGTTGATGCTTATAAACGTCATCTTTTGTTAATTCGTAATACTTGTACAATTCCTTTAGTTTTTCAATGTTCATTTTTTTAGTTTTAAATATTTATTATTAATTTTTTTAAGTTGCTCAATATGTGAAAGCAATGCTTCTATTCTATGCTCATAAGCCAACATTAATGTTTGAGCAGTTTCAGGGCTAAAATTTGTCTTTACCATTATTTTATATTTAATAAAGTTGATTTAGCAATTTCTAACTTTTTAAACAAATCTAATTGTTCAAATGCGTCTCCATTATAAAGTGCATTGGATAATGCATTTTCAAGTGTTCGAATTTCTTTCTGTAATGTGATGTCCTGTGTTTCCATTTTTATAATTTTAAGATTAATATACCACGAATATACACAAATTAGTTAATAAAACCTAATTTTAAGGCAAAAAAAAAGGGTAAGCATAAGCCAACCCTCTCTTAGTATTGAAAAACAGAACAGTCAAATGTACAACTAAATTATGGTCTTTACAAATTTCTCGTAGTCTTTTATCATTTCCTGCAATTCTGAATCTGAAAGTTTTATTATTTGACCTGCTTGTATCTGAAGATTCTCTGCAGTTCCTTTTCCGTATTTTAAATCTAAATTTTTACTAAAAATAAATTGTTCTCCTTGCCTGAATACGTTGCAGCCTGCACATTGCACTTGGCAATTTACTTCGTCCCATCTTGTTGAATAATGTCTTCTGCTTTGAAAGTGTCCGTTTTGTAGTTTTTTCCAATGGTCAGATTTTCCGCAAGTGAAACAGGTTGCGTACTCATTTTCTGAATCTTTTAGTCTTATATACTGACTGAAAATTGTATCAAGTTTTTTAACAATCTTGCTTCTTGTTATCTTCTTTTTCGCCATCTTATTTTTTTGTTTAGAAAAAAAGTAATAACTTCGAATTTTTTTATTACTTGAATTATTAGAAATATATCAAAAATATAACTAAATATAAAACTAAAATATAACTAAATAATAACTTTAGGAATTTTTTAATTTTTTTTGTAGTCCTGAATAGTTTTTATTTTTTCCCAACCTCTTGAGCCAAAGTAAGCACCAATAATTAAAGAAAGCACTCCTGTTATGTTTTCAAGCGAATAATTAAAAAACCATCCTGCTACGTACGAAACCGAAAAAAATATTAAAGTTATCGGTCTAACGTTTTTAGAAAGCCAACTATCGCTTTTCATATCCGAGTCCCATCTCTTCGTAACCTCTTGCATTTCCTGCATATCCAATTCAAGGTACTTTAGAGCCATTTTCTTTTCTTCTTCACTTAACGTGTTACTATCTTTTAGTAGGTTCTTTAAAACACCTAATAAGCCATCATTAGGTAAAATAGTTTCTACCTTACTGAAAATATTTGAGCCGATGCTTTTTAAAAAATTACCAACTTTAGTTTCTGAAAACTTTTTTTTAGGCATTTACTTATTTTTATTTTCGTTCATTAAATACCACTTGTGACAAGTGTATAAAATAGTAACAGTTAATAAAACAATTTTTAAAAATACATCTATGTTAGTCATTGAAATTCCAAATGTTCCTAAATTTAGAACTAACGTTTTGTAATCGTTATTCATCTTTTAATTTTTGATACTCATTATAGCAAATTGCAATTGCCTGTTTCTTTGGATGAAACTCCATTAGTTGAGGTACGCAACGTATCATATATTGCGATTGTTTTTCTCCGCTCTTTTTTTTAGGAATAGGCATATTTTAGCAATTTTTACAAATTTTATCTTTATGTAAAATCGTATATCGTGAAGCTTTTAAAATTTTCAATATTTGATTGCGATTTTCTTTTTCGGACTTATAAGATACGTGTAACCATTTTGGTTCTTTTCCATACTCCCAAATTAATTGGTCAAAATCTAAATTTTCAACTATATAGTAAAACATCTCTAAATTGGTTTTTCCGCCTAAAGATGTAATGTCCATTGCTTGACCTTTTAAATGGCTAGAATTATGGCTGCCCCTTAAAGCAGTATTTAACTCTTCTGACCTAAACATACTATTTACTTTTATAGGGTTTCCAACCCACTCTCGCAAAGGCTCGAAAACCTTTTCAGCTAATACTTCCATATTTTTAATATGTTCCGCTTTTGGCTTATTGCTTATGCCGTTTTCTTGGGCATAATTAGAATGGGTTGCTTCCTTAAAAGAAATAAAATTACTTATTTTCTTTGTCATCTTCTTTGATTAATTCAAAAGAACCATCTTGTAGGTTTATGTTTACCTTACCATAAGTTTCTTCAAGTTCCTTTTTAGTTTTATCTTGTTCTACCATTAACTCAACGTACATATGATTTAAGCTATGCGTTTGAGTTTGTAGTAATCCCAAGTCGTGCAAAATTGCACCCTTTTTTTGCTCTTGTTCTTGTAATCCTTTTAATTCTGCTTCTGAAATTTTTGACATTTTAAATGTTTTTAAAGTTAGATGTAAATATACGGAATTTTATTTTGCTTCTAATCTTTCAACTTTAGCAGTTAATTCTTGTATTGATTTAATTAACAAAGGAACTATCTTAGAATAATCCACACCTTGCATTTCTTCTGCATCTTTTTCTCCTGAAACTGCATCGGGCAAAACCTCTTGTAATTCGTGAGCCATTACACCAAAAGAACGTGTATCGTCTACTTTCCATTTGTAGTTATAAACAGAAATATTAGAAACCATTTCAAGACCGTTGAAATCTTTTAAATCCTCTTTTAATCTGTAATCTGATGATGTGTTGTAAGAAACCCCTGTAGTTCCAACCTGACCAATAGAACCAATTACTGATGAATTTCTATAAAAATTAACAAACCCCGAACCTGATACATTACTAGTTGAGTGAAATAGTTCCATAGCACCTTTATAAGAACCAACTCCCGATGTATATCCAAATTTACCTGTATTTGCCGTACTAATATCCCCAATAGTAACCTTTCCTATTGAATCAATACGCATTGCTTCAGAGTTAGAACCTGTATAAAAACGCATATCCATTTTTCTACCACTTGCAATTGTTCTATTTACACGAATAGAAGCATTTCTAGTTCCTGCTTGAGAAAACTCTATTCCACCGACTTCGCCAAGTACATCAGAAGTAGCAGATACTCTTAACATTGTTGATGAAGAAGATTCTATATCTAGTTTAGCATCAGGACTATCTGTTCCAATACCTACGTTACCCGTAAAGGTGGATTCTCCGTTTGCTTTTATTCTTAGTCTTTCAGTTCCTGCAGCTGCTACACTTGTAGTCGTTCCTAATACGATGTCTTTAGAACCTTCAGGTCTTATCGTTAAGTCTCCCTCATTACTTCCTGAAACGTGAAAATTATTAGCTCCTGCGCGACCAACTAAAGAATTATTTATACTTGCAGAATTAGCGCCAAAATTTAAAATGGCATTCGTGTTATCTATTTTTACATCCCCCCCAAAGGCAGCATCGCCATCTTGCTTAACAACAAACCTAGTCACAAAAGTGTCAAAAGTTCCCGTTACCGATGAAAGTATAAAATCATTTTCTGCTTGGTCATTTCTTAACCTCCAACCAATGCCCGATTCCTCTAAACCAATATCAGCTGAAGCACCTGCTCCTGATTTTAGATGTAAAAGTTCACTAGGACTATCCGTTCCGATACCTACGTTACCTGAAGAATCAATACGCATTTTTTCAACAGAAGCATCACCCCCTGTAACTGACGGGTGTGTGAAAAATGCCATACCCATTACATCACTATCTGTAGATTCTTGTACTGCTGAAATTGCGACAGAACCTGTACCTTTCGATAAAGCTATTGTTCCGTGATAATTCCCACTTGCACTTGCTCCGTCTGACTTTATTCTAATACCTGCAGTATTATGTATACCTGTGAATAAACCTTTTTGTTGAACGTGTAATAGATTTTCAGGACTAGTCGTTCCAATACCAACGTTACCTGAAGAATCAATACGCATTCTTTCGTTTACTGTACCTGAAACTCCTGTTTCAAAAGTTATAGCCATTGGAACTGTCGCTACAGAAAGGTCTTGCTTTATTACCTTTATACTTGCATTTACGCCTGTATCTGTGGAATCAGTTGATTTAAAATTAAACTGTCCAATAACTTCATTTGCTGTTGTAGTTGTATCTAATCTTTCAAATGTAAATATAGGGCTAGTTGAATCTGCAATATGTAACTTAGTATCAGGACTATTCGTTCCAATACCAAAATTATTATTATTATCAATCCAAGAAACACCCTCTGAATGTAATCTTATTGAATGACCTGACCCTCCATCTCGGTATATATCTAAGATTTTATCTCCTGTTCCTGTAAGCGTTACATCTCCTGCAAAAGTTGCGTTTCCTGAGAGGTCTACTTTGAATATTTCAGTAGCCGTACTAGAATCACCTGTACCTTTCATTATATTAAAGTATTCACCTGTAGCACTATTGTCTGAGTCAATTATAATAGACACATTGGCGCTGTTAATCATTTGAAGATTTGTTCCACCGTTTCCTTTACGCACACTAGAAAGTGTACTACCAAATAAAACCCCGTTAAGAGCAGCTGAACCTGCGGTTACATTTACATAGTCGAAAACAGAATCTGTTCCTGTTAAACTACCTGTAAGTGTTCCACCTGTAAGTGGTAAATATAAACCTGCTTGAGTATCTACATAAGCAGTTGTCGCTACCTTTGTAGAAGCATCTGAACCTGTTTGAGTAGTAGCAGTTACTCCATTAGCTAAAACCCCTGATATAGTACCTGTTGAAATTAAATTAGCTAATTCCAAATCTGCTGCTACATATCCTGAACCGCCAATATTAACTGTCGTTGTAGGTTCTACTGTTGTACCTCTAAATAACTTGAATTTATTACTATCTGAAGCATCATTAAATAAACCTAAGTACCTTGTAGTGCCGTCATTGTATTTACCGTAATAACCAATATCAAGGCTATTTGCGGCATTATTAATTGCAAGTGATATAAGAGGGTCATCTACTGATAAAGTCTGTGAATTTACCGTTGTAGTCGTTCCATTTACCGTAAGGTCTCCTGCAATGGTTACATCTTTACCTGTAATTAAATCGCCTTCTCTATTGATTATTAAGGCAGTTGTATCTAGAGCATTTGCATTTGATACTTTAAATACTATTGATTCTGTTACTGCCGATTGGTCTATATTTAATTGACCTGTTGTATTATTTGCATAAAAATTAGAACCATCGTGATAAACCTGAGCATCGCTCCCTGTTCCATAAACAGACTTTACGTTATTATTATGTATAGTGTTTCCACTCATTGTTCCACCTGCTAAAGGTAAATACAAAGCTGCAGAACTATCTACGTATTGAGTAGTAGAAATTTTTGTACTATTATCTCCTGCTGATTGTGTAGTAGCCTGAGAACCATTCGGTAAAATAACTCCTGCGGTTGGGAATCTTAAAATTAAACTTTGATTAGATGCAGTCGATTCTATTTGCCCTGCTGTACCTGTTACCGCTAAAGCTTGTGTGTTTAAATTAACACTTCCAACTCCAATACTTCCGCTAAAATCTAAATCAGAAGCATTATCTAAGCCTTTTACATAAGCAGTTGTTGCTACTTTTGTTGAGTCATCATTTGATGCTTGTGTTGTTGCCGTAACTCCATTAGCAAGAACAGAAGTTGAAGTTACATTCCCCGTTAAATCGCCTGTTACATTTCCTGTTAAGTTTCCTGTAACATTTCCAACTAAATTTGTACTTATAGAAGTTGGCAACCCTATCGTTACACCTTGCCCACTTACGACTGCGTCTATTTCATTAGTCGTTCCTAAAATGCTTAACGTTTGAGTATTTAAGTTTACCTGTCCTGTATTTGTACCGTCTGTTATATCTAAATCACTACCTGCATCTAAACCATCTACATAAGATTTTGTTGCTGCATCTTGCGCTAGTGTAGGGTCTGTTAGTCCTGAAATTCTACCTGTAACTTCTACTCCTGTAGTTGTAGTTTCAATTTTTCTAACACCTTCATACCTTAAATTCACACCACCTGCATTTCCCTGAATCCAAACAAAATTATTAGTTTCATTTCTTACAAAAAAACTTTCTGATGCACTAACAAATAAATTTCCTGTTCCTGAATCTTTAATATAAGAATTTAAGCCATCGTGATATATTTGTAAATCACTAGATGCACCCATTAAAATCTTACTAGAATCAGTAAAAGTAATATCGTCTCCTGCGCTTACTGCAATATCGTTTCCACTTGTAGTGTTTCCAAAAGATAAAACTTCCTGTAAAGTATCTGATGTAGCAAATTTAGTATCTACGTATAATTTTACCGCAGCACTTGTCGGTAGTGTTGTATCATTATTAAAATTTTCTATTCCATTTGCAGCAGTTACAAATTGTGTAATCGTAACCCCTGTACCTGTATCTTTTAAAGAACCCCATTCTAATAAACTTGTAACCTTAAAGTCTCCTGCGGTGTTTAAAAAAAGTCCTGATTGATTTCCTGAACCATCTGTAAGTTCCCTTAACGTTGCAGATATTGCTGCGTTGTCAATAGTTTTTAATAAGCCCTCGTAAGTAGCAGATATTTTAGTATTAAATAGAGTTGCCATTCTTTAATTTTTTT
>Ga0308008_1000637_pt1 | contig 13673 bp, 3 predicted proteins | sample Neamet125_FD_203140 | JGI IMG/M metagenome (GOLD analysis project Ga0308008, IMG submission 203140) | Marine microbial communities from water near the shore, Antarctic Ocean - #125 | ecosystem: Environmental > Aquatic > Marine > Unclassified | place: Southern Ocean | collected 2014-07-24
CAGTGCTCCCAGGGGAGCAGCACGGCGACACCGCACCGCGCGGCCGCCACTGCCTGAAACGGGGGCCCCCAAAATGCTGCACCCCCCTGGTCAACTGCCGCTCCACGACCATCCAGCTCCCACTTCATCTCAAGCTCGGGTATGTCGACACCAAGCTCGGCGTCGCCTCAACCTCTCAAGAACATGGAGTCCGGACCCACTGCGGGCTCGCTCGCTGCTTCGTTCGTCGGCGCGTGCTCCCCACCTCCGTCCGTCTTCCGCCTCAGCTCGCCGGCCACCCCGGCGGCGGCGTCCGCCCTCGACACCTCCGACCCCACGCCACCGCTCACCCGGAGCAAGGCGCGCAGCGTCATCGCTGGCCTCCTCCCCGGCCGCGCACCCAACTCGGCCGAGCGGTCGTGCATCAAGCTGGGCACGTTCGCCGCCCTCTCCGCCGACGACGGCCCCTGCTACAAGGAGGTCGACTCGTCCCTCGACGTCTCCGGGGCATTGGCTGAAGCCAACCAACAGCTCGCCGTCACCGGCCGTTCCGTCTTCCCCTGCTCCGGCACTGCCTCCTACGCCTGCCATACCGCGTGCTTCAGCGTGCTCTGGGGGGGCGGCGGGGGCGCCGGCAACCACCTGACCAAGTACATCTGCTCCCGGCACCCCACCCACGCGCTCCCGCTCACTTGGCGTAAAGACCATCCCGGGCAAGGGCCCTCCGACCCGGCAGCCAACGCCGTCTGCACCGCGTGCTTCAAGGAGAACTTCGGACTCGGCGAGGGCGGCACCGGCTACAACGAGCGCTTCGAGATCACCACCCCGGACCAGCGGGGCAGAGCCTACTTCCTGGGTGACCTCGCGCACCCGGCCGCCGACGGCTCCACCGACCTCGAGGCCATCTGCTCCGACGGCTACGGCACCTGGTGCGCAGAAGTTCCCGGGCGCCTCCGCGGCTTCAAGCAGCTCGCTCGCGACGTCCAGCTGGCAGTCCTCGCCCTCGCCTGCGACGCGTGGCAGGCGGGCGAAATCATGGACGACCAGCTCAACGACGGCCTCGTCGCCACCGCCACCGCCCGGTGCAACCTCGTCTCCCGCCGCGCCGACTCGGCGCACTACGGCGACACGCCCCGCACCCCCGTCGGCCTGGGCCTTCCCGTGGACGGCGGCGACAGCCGCGCACCCGACCACCTCGTGGCGGCCGCAGACCGGGCGGGGCAGACCCTGTCGGCGCTCGGCGCGCCGGAGCCTGTCGCGTCCTCGAGCATCGCGGGTCCCCGAAAATCGTTTTCGGACACATCACCTAAACCGTTTTCGGCAAAGGGGATCGAGGACGCTGGGACAACGTCCACCCTTCCTGAACATTCTCTATTCGTCCCGAAGTTCGCAGGCGCGCTCCGCGCGCGCGCCGCCGCGGACGAGATGATGGCCGACCCTGGTGCGCGATCCAACGCGTACGTCATGGACGACGAGTGCGAGGCCAACGAGAACGACACCACCGTCATCGCCACGCTCTCCGCCGAAGCACGCTCTCGGCAAAAGATTCTGCGTCTCTCTGAGCCAGACCGCGTCGCGATGGCCGCCAGCCTGCGCGCACACTCAGCGAAAGTCCCGGCGTCCCCAGGGTCCACCCATAGCTCCAGTGCCGCCACGCTCCAGGTGCATACCCAAATGGAAACCCATGATGCGATGGCTCCTCCGTCTGCAGAAGTCCGGCCGGGCAATGGGGGGGGCGCCCGAGCCTCTGGCGGTACTGCATGCGAGGAAGGCACTGGCGACGAAGACGGCTCCGCTGACGACCTCGCGGCGCACCCGTTCAACCTGGACTTCGGCGACGGCGACGCTGTCCACGACCGCGCCCGCCCCACCACCGGCAGGAACGGCCTGCCAAGGGCACCGTCGCACCTCTACAACGGGGAGAGCATCACCGCCCTCCAGTACGCCCAGGCCTGCACCATCGGGGGCGACGCTGGCCGCCTCGGCTTGGGGCACGACCAGATGGTCGCCGCTGTCGAGCGTGGGATGCCCGCGCTGGTCCGCGACCTCGTCGCCACGTACGGCCTGAGCGCCGAGAACCACGTCTGGCGCGAAAGCCTGTGCGCGTCCGACGTCGCCACCACCTTCATCATCACCGCGACCGCCATCGCCGCCGCCTGCGGCCCGGGCGCCGGTCTCGTCGTCGCCCTCACGGCAGGCCACCTCATGATTGCCGCCGCGCCGCGCGGCCAGAGGGCGGAGGCGGCAGAGCTGAGCATCCTCGGCCGCGTGCTCGGCCGCAACCCTCGCGACACCTTCTTCGCGGAGGCCGACTGGTTCGACGAGCTCAACCCCTGCGAGCGCGTGGTGCTGCAGCGCTTCGCTGCGGAGCTCTCCATCCACGTCCTCCACGTCGCGTGCACGTGCTGGGCAGACGAGTCGCGCCAGCCCATCTGGCCCCGCGGCGGCGCCCCGACCGAAATCTTCGCCGCCATCGCGGGCGGGCTGAGCCGCACCGGCGCCGCAGCACTCGCCGTGCCCGACAAGGCCGCCGACCCCTCCACCCTCTGCCCTGCGTGGGCCGCCGTCCTGAGCGCGCCGCTGTTCACGAAGAACAACGTCCACATCACGGAGCAGCGCTTCGAGCAGCTGCGCGCGGCCCTCGCGCCGGCGCAGACCGTGTACCCGCCAGCGGGCGAGGTTCCGGCCGTGGCCGTCGGCGACGCCGCACTCGCCCCGCCCGCGCCGCCGCTGGCGGCAGCGCGCCTGTACCGATTGGCCCAGCCGGCGCTGCTGGCCCAGCTCCTCCGCGTCCTCGCCGACTCCAGCGACGGCCGCCGCGTCCTCGAGGATCCCGTCAGGCAGCGCGACCACTTCCCTCTGGCCGCACCTCAAGACGCGAGCGGTGACCAGGAGGGCACACCCTTCCGCACCTGGCTGGACAGGACGCTGCCCGCAGGCGACCCCGGCGGCGCCTCGGCGGGGACGCTCGCCCAGCGCGCCCTGCTGACGGCCGTGTGGGCCCGCGCCTTCACCCAACTCATCGGCGGCGCCGGCAGCGACCCCAACCTCGCGCTCCACGCCAGCCAGGACCCGCACCTCGGCCAGCTGCTCGAGCACGCCCGCAGCGCGCACAACATGGCCGACGTCCCCATCCGGCTGGCCGACTTCGGTGCCGCCTTCTTGCTGAGCCGCGAAACCGGCCAGGAGCGCATGATGATGTCCTGGACGCAGCTGCAGCTGAAGTACTCCAGCCTGCTCAGCACCCTCACGGTCCGGTGGCTCGAGGACGGACTCGACGGAGGCGTCGACAGCTACCGCACCTCGGCATCTGCGGGCGGCAGCGGACCAGCGGCACCGCACCCGTACCCTGCCACGGCCCTCGCCGTCTCCCCGCGAGCCCTGCACACGGGCGAGGACAGGCGCCGCGAGTTGAAGCGGTGCATCTGGCACGTCGCGCTCACGCGGTCGGCGGCCGAGGCCGCGGACGAGGCGCCGCTCCAAGACGCCCTGACCGCCCGCGCGGCGGCGTGCGGCAGCGGCATCTGCGACGTCATCTGCAGCGCGGCCGAGACGGCGCAGCTCTCGGACTACTTCGCAGAGCAGGCCGCCGCCCTGAGCTTCACCGGCGAGCGGGCCGCCAAGCTCGGCACCGAGGAGGGCACGGCGAACTGGTTCGCCCAGCGCGTGCTCGCCGCCTTCTACCGCGGCTCGGTGGACGGCACACTCTCCGGCGACGCCATTCCCAGCGGCCTCCTGCTCCAGGTTCGCGCGTGGACGGCGTTCGCCAGCGCCGCCATGGTGCGGGTGTGCGAGACCCTCGGCCTGGGCGGGCGTGTCACACGCACACCTTTCTTGCAACAGTGGGGGGAGCACGAACCTTCCTCGGTCTCCACCTCGCTGGCGCTGATGGCGTGGGACCTATACGCACTTCTGGTGGAGGCTGACAGGCTCTGGCCAGGCCTCGGCGGCCGCGCCGCCCTCGCCACCAGCCAGGTCCCCGCCGACAACGCCACTCGCGGGGAGGCGCCGTTCTCCACCCCGGCGGGGCTGGCCACGCAGGCCGGCGCCAGCCTCACCGGTGACGTGTGGATGGTCGTCGGCCGCCAGGCTGTGAGCGCCGTGGAGGCCGACCGGCACCACGACTCGTGGGCCAGCCAGGGCAACGAGGGCGAGGACGCGTGCGGCGAGGTCCTGGACCGGTTCGCTGGAGAGGCCGTGGTACCACTGCTCATCGCCGCCGGCGAGCAGCTCCTCGAGCTCACCACTCCGATCGCCCGCGGCGTGGCGGCACTCATCCAGTGCCGTAACCTGGGCACGGAGCAGCAGGACCGCCTCATCTCCGACCTGCGCGGACCGGAGGGCACCGCTGGGAATCGCGTGCTCAGAGGCGCAGCAGGGCTGATGCTGCGGCAGATCCACCAGGTCGCACGCGACTGGGACCATAAGGAGCCGCCGACCGCGCACGGAGCATGCGACACTTGCGACGATGACGAGCTGAGCGAACTGATCTCGCCTCCGGCGCTGCGCAAAGAGGGGCCAGGCCACGACCAGTTCCTCACCCTCCTCAAGTGCCTCACCGCCGCCCAAGTCATCGTCGCTGGCGGCGCGCGCGAGGACCGTTACCTGGCCGAGGACCTCCACACGGTTGCACCGCTCACGCGGCAGGCCCTTGCCATGCTCGCGTTCTGCGACCGCTCCACCATCTTGATCCGCGCCTTCCGCCGTCGCCAGGGGGAGACGGTACAGACCGACCTGGGCACGGCGCGCGACACTGCTGTCGCGAGCGCCGCCGTCATCCGCGCAATCGCCAGCGCCCGTGACGCCGCCGACGCGCAGGCCGAGGCCGCCATGGAGAACGGCGAGCAGTGGGCGGCGCCCGGCCTGCTCGACGCAGAGAGCTTCCTGGCCACGTACGGCGGACAGCACCACTTGTGGGCCGGCGCGGACGGCGGTCTCGTCGGCGCCTCTGTGCGTCACGTCTTCAGGGACGACTGGAGGCTCGCCGGGCAGGCGCTGAAGGAGTTGCAGCGGGCACACGACATGTTCGGAGGCGGGGCCGCACCGCCCCCCGCCACCGCCAACCGCCAGGGTCCGCTGGCCGCCGCCCGCTCGGCGCCGGCCGCCGCCGCCGGCGGTGGCGCCGCCGCGCCCGTGGCCACCGCCGCCGCCGAGGGGGGCGCCGCGAGCCCTACGCCGGCGGCCGCACCGCCGCCGCCGGCGAACCCCTTCACGGGCCTCGGCGAGGGTTCGCCACCGCCGCATGCAGTCGCCGTCGAGTTCCGTGTGTGGGTGGACGGCTGCGAGTACGGCCTCGAGATCTGCCACAAGGACCGCCGCAAGGACATCGTCGGCGGAGTCGTGGGCGCGCGCATGCACGGGGTCACGGAGGAGGAGAGCGTGCTCCGACACGTCGACCAGGCGCTCCGCAGGGAGGCGGGCTGGCTTGAAGCCCCCCTCCGGCAGATGACCATGTGCTGCCTGTACGACTTCGCGCAGGGCACGGTCTCGAGCCCCAAGGGTCTGCACCTGTACTTCCTCGGCATCACCTTGGCATGCCTCCCCGTCGTCACCTACGGCACCTGGGTGCCGGCGTCGGAGAAGCGGAGCGCGTACGCCGCCAACTTCGCGCAGCGCCACACCGCCGGCGGGCACAAGCTGAGCGCGCTGTACACTTACAACGCGCTGCAGGCGCTGGCCATCCGAAACCCGTCGTCGCGAGGCAGTGGCCGCGCAAACGAGCCTGCCCGGGGCCAACTGAACACGCCGCAGCCGCAGCTCACAACGACTGGGGCACCCCCGCCCCTCTCCTCAGCAGCCCCCCCGCCGGCGGCAGCGCCAGCGGTCGCCGGCAGCGTGCGCCCGGTCAATTCGCACAGCCCGCCTGACGAGGTCTTCTGCTACTGGACCAGCAAGGCGGTGGGATGGACCAAGGACCAGGAGGAGCAACAAGACCAGCTCGCGTGCGACCAGGGCAACCAGGTGCTGTCCAGCGTCTGCGAGTCTGTCACGGAGGCGGAGTCCTGGGTGGCGGACCGGCGTGCGCCCACCGCCGCTCACTGGTTCGGCCTCATCTCCGTCGCGCCCGGCTGCGAGGAGGGGCACGCCACGACGAGCTGGGCGCTCGCGCACGCGTTGACGAGCGGTATCGCTTACGGCCAGTCCCTCAAGACCACCGACCGCGCCGGCGCCGACGCCTGGCTGGCCACCACCGTGCCGTGCCTGAGCCTTACTCTCTCGCGACTGACCAATCTGGCCAAGTGCCGGAGCCGCTCGGGCAAGGCGCCGCGCTGGGCCCTCGCCCGCCTCCGCGAGCAGCGGGGCGAGGAGGTGGCGTCGCACCACACCGCCAGCGAGCCGCAGCCGGTCGCCATGGAGAACGGCCGCTACTACTGGATGGACGGCCAGCCACCTCCCGCCAGAGGACCGGCGCCGACCGCACCCGACGCACTCACCCCGCCCGCGCCCGCGGCCACGCCGGCCAGCGGCGCCTACAACCAGGACATCCGGGCCCTCGAGCACCAGCTCGCCGCCCTCCGCGAAAGGGCCCGCCGGGAAGGGGTTGAGCAGGAAGGGCACCACGAGCTTCGGCATCTCGAGCGGCAGGCAGGCTCTCTCCACGCCACCGCCGACGCCCCTCCGACGCGCGGCACCGTGCACGTCGTCGTCGAAGCCGACCCCGCCCGGGTGAAGGTCGAGGGTTACGACGAGGACGAGAAGCGCCGGGCGGGAGCGCACCTCGACGCCCCACCACAGCCGCTGCAGGAGCGCATCCCCGTCGCACTGCCCGTGGCACAGCCCCTCGCGAAGACGGCACTGGTGAGCGGCACTGGCCCACCGGCCGACGCCGGAGCGCAGGCCAAGGTCGACGCCCTCGACGCCTTTGGCATGCAGGTCGCGGACGACACCGGCCTCGCCGAGGGCGGCGTGTCTTTCAACCTGTCCACGTCGGCGATCGTCGCGCCCGAGGCGGAGCCCGAGGGCGGCGCCGCCGCGGCCCACATCGCAGCCGCCGCTGCAGCCTCCGCCCTCGCCGCCCAGGCCGCCGCGGCCGCCCGCGCCGCCACCGCTGCCGCGCGCGCCGCAGTCGCTGCCACGCTCACCGGCGCCGCCTCGACCCCGCCGGCGCCGCTGCATTCCGCGCCGCCGCCCCCTCTCTTCGCCATCGCCGGCGGCGCCCTCAGCGTCGTGGCGAGCAACAACAGCCGCCTCAGCGGCGACACCTTCCCGCACGACGCCACGCACAGCGTCATCTGCGGCACACTCTCCCTGAGCAGTACCGCCCAGGAGATCGTCGCCGCCTGCGGAACGGAGATCGGCAACGTCATCGGCATCGCCGACAAAGCAAAAGGTAATTCCGACGCTGTGCGCGTGTCCACGTTCGAAGACACCGACCCCGAGGACGCCCTCCTCAGCCTGCTCAGCGGCGACGGCCAGGCCGCCAAGAAGCCCACACGCAACCGCCTCGGCCCGGCGAACCAGATGAACCAGTGGTCTCACTTCTTGAGCTGCCTGCCGGCGGACTCCGCCAAGATGACCGCGCACATGAAGAACGTTCTCCTGGCCTCCTCGCTGGCGATCGACGTCACGCACACCGCGTTGGCACACGCCTTCGGCTGCGGCAGCGCCATGGCCAACACGGGCTCAGCCGTGCAGTACTACGAACACAGCTACGACTTCATGACCAAGTTCGTAGCGAAGTGCGTCGGCTGGCAGCACGAGGGGCAGAGCCCGGAGACGGTGCACGCGTGCGCCGCCGCCGTGTGCGCCTCCGTCGTGCGCGTCGTGTCCACGACCCCGCGCCCTACCGAGCGCCGCGCCGCGGTCAGAGCTGCCGTGCGCATGGCGGCGCAGTTCGACCACCTCATCAGCAAGGACTTCCTCATCCCGTCGGTGGAGGCCGTCCGAGGCGAGAACGCCACCCTCGACAACGCCAAGGCGCTCCGCGCCCTCGAGGCCCGCGTGACGTCCCTCGCCAACGGCCACGTACGCTCCGACCGTGACGCCGCCGACGCCAAGGCCGCCGCCAAAGACGCCCAGGCCGAGGCACGCCTGGCCCGCGCCGCCCTCGCCGTCCGGCAGCCGCTGCCGCGCGCGCCCCAGCCGCAACCAGTCCGGCCTCCGCCGCCGGCTGCGCCCGCCGCGGCCCGCAGCCCGGCGCCGGCCCCCGCCCCCGCGCCGAGGGCGGCCAAAGTCGTCGCGCCGGGCAGGGCGCGCGAGCGTCTCGCGCCGGAGGACTACCGCAAGCTGATGCGGGAGAAGGACGCAGACCGTGCCCGCGAACAAGCGGCCATCGCGCAGAAGGTCGGCGGCCTCACCGACGAGCAACGCGGGGCGATTGAGCAGCAGCTCATCGCCAAGGCCAACGAGGCTGCCGACGCCGCGCGTGCTGCACGAGAGGCCGCACGCGAGTGAGCGCCGGCTCTGCGGCCGCCCCACCGGGCGGCCGCCTTGCCGGCGCCACGGCCCTCGGCTGGGCCGGCTCCGGCCACGACCGCCGCACTCGCCCCCGCCGTGGCGGCCCGCCCTGCGCCTGCAACCTGCCTGCGCGCCGACGCCAGGCCGTGGACACCGCCTCGCCGCGACCACGCCCCCGCGGCGCCGGCGCCACGCGCGCTGCACCCCGCGCCAACGGCAGCCGCGGTCGCGCCCGCCGCACCGGCGCGCCACGCCGCTGGACGGCGGCGCCGCACGCGACCTCCGCCCCTTGCCGCGCCGACGGCCCAGCCCTCGACCGCAGGCGTGACGCTCCCTCGGGCAGCGCGGCGCCCGCCGCTGCCGCCACGGGCAACATGACCCGCTTCTACCTCGTCTCCGCGCCCTGCCCGGCGTGAGCACCAGGTGGACGCCAACAAGAGCTGGTGGGTGCCATGGCTGTGCTCAGATGCTTCCGGTAATGACGTGATGGACGGGACCACCCTAGAGGGGGAACCGTTCTCGCTGATCACGGAGCAACAAGAGCAGCAATGGCACGCGCGCGGCATCACGCTGCGCAACGGCATCTGGCCGCAGGAGCTGCGCGAGCGCAGCGCCAGCTCGTACAAGGAGCTGGCGACGATCCTGCTGGCGATTCGCCAGGCGGGCGGCCAGAAGCCCTCGCCCTTGTCGGGCAAGGTGCTCTACCACTTCACCGACAACTCCAACGCGGTGGACTGCCTGGCGAAAGGCTCGTCCAAGTCCGAGGCCTTGCTCAAGCTGGTCCGTCTGATCCAGCATGAGGAGGCGGTGCAGGACTTCACCTTGTGCGCGATCCACGCGGCGGGTGACCACTTGGTCTACAACGGGGTGGACGGCATCTCACGCGGCCGGTTCGAGGGCGCCTTCGCCGCCGGCGCGTCCGGCAGCGGCCCCGCGATACCCGTCCACCGCCCCCGCCCAGTACCGGAGCCCATCCGGCAGTACATCCGCGAGGTGCTGGGCGTGGGGCAAGACCCCACCCCCATCTCCGGCTGGGAGCAGGCCAGGGTCCGGGGGAAGCACACGCTCTACGCACCGCCCGCCTCGGTGGTGCGGCAGTGTTTCTACTGGGCCAACCGGTCTCACTCCCTCGACCCTCACCACACCGGCTTCACCATCGTGGCACCATGGGTGCGGCCCAACAACTACGGCACCATGTCGAAGTACGCCGACTTCGTCCAAGTCTTCGAGCAGGGCACCTTTGGCATCCCGGCCACCGACGCCGTCCCGTGGATCGTGTTGCACCGGTTGCCGTCGCCAGTCCCGCTCGCCCACGGCTACCTGTGCGGCGAGCAGGACACGCCCCGCCCGCGCACCGCGCACCCAACCGCCGCAGTGGCCGGCTGGTCCAGGTGGCGCGACCACGGGCGCGACCCCGCGGCAGTGGCGTGGGCGCACCAGGACATGCGTCGAACCATGAAGGAGAAGCCGCGCCGCGGCGGCTACGCTGCACAGCTTCCCCGCCCGCCCCCCGGCCCACTGCGGTCGCACACGGCACGGCACCACGCCACCATCACCGACGACGAGGTGCGAATGGTGATGGGCAGCGCCGGGCGCATGTTGCACGGCCTCGGAGACGCCAGCCAGCCCGGCCGCGGGATCCGGAAGCTACAGGCCTTCTGGTGGCTCCGGCGGCAGCGCAAGTTGGCCGCAGCTGCGCTCGCCGCTCGACTGCCGAGTCTGTCCGCGGCCGACGCTCTGGCGTGGGGGCGGTGCACCCGCAAGTGCTTGAGCACGGCACACAAGTTCATCCTCAACCTCCGCGCGGCGCCTGCCCTGTTATGGTGGAACTACCCGGCGGCCTTGCACACCAACCTGGTTGAGGGATGGCGCGACCCGCGGCACCACGAGCCCGAGGAGAACTACCAGGGCAACTACCCGTCTGTGGCTGCCGAGTCTGTCCGCCGGTCTCTACGGGAAACGTGGCTCGGCGATTACATTCGCGTCGAGCCGCGTGCCCGGTGCCTCAACCCCATGGGTGCCGTCCCGAAGGACATCGCAGCCGACGTGTGGAGGCCCGTCCTGGACGTAACCGCCAGTCTGGTCAACAGAGCAGTCGACATGACGCGCGGTGCGCAGCCGCTCCTGCCCGACCTCCTGGCCAGAGTCTACCCAGACTGCTGGCTGACTAAGGCAGATTACCAGCGCGGTTACCAGCACGCGAAGATGCACGTGGACACGCAGCCGGACTACGGCGTGCTGGACGCTTTCACCGGCGAGGTAGGCGTCTACACGGCTTACCCCTTCGGCGGCGCGCGCTCCGGGGAGGTGTTCTGCAACATCGTTCGTGAGAACGAGGAGGCGCTGGCCCGCACCGCACCCTTCAGCGGCACCCTCATCGACAACACCATCGAGAGCGGCTGCCATGACCCCGACTTGCCTGCCGTCTACCGGCGGCGGGCGGACGGGCAGGTCGCCTGTACTATTGATCACTTCGTTGACGATGGGCACCAGACCGCACCTACCGAGGCCGCTGCCCTTGAGGCGGTGCAGCAGATGCTGCGCACGTTCCGGGATCAAGGAGTCCAGCTCGACCTGAAGAAGTACGTCCCGCCGGCGCAACACGGCGTGCCCTTCCTCGCCTGCGAGGTTGATACAAGGGCGTCGAGCGGCGGCCCTCTCATTCGGGTGAAGCAACGCACCCGCGCCAAGGTTCTCGAGACCATCACCGACTTCACCTCGCAGCACGCACCGCGCGGGCGCGCGCCGCGGCGCAAGGTGGCGGCGCTGCTCGGGCAGCTCGTCGGCATCTCGCCGGCTGTCCCCAGCGGCGCGGCGAACCTGCAGAGCATGCATCGGGTGGCATCCGGTGCGCACTTCGGCCTCTCGTACGGGCTGCAGTACGACCGCGACATCGCCCTGCCGGCGATCTGGTGGCGCGAGCTCGACTGGTGGCACCGGCTGCTGAGCATGGACGCCTACAAAGGCGTCACCAGCCGACGGCACGGCTCGGCCTCAACGGTCTACCAGTTCAGCGACGCCTCCGGCGACGCGTGGGGCTTCGCCCGGCTGGCGCCTGAGCAGTCGCGAGCCGCGGCCACGAGGGCACCGACACCATAACCGGTTGGCAACCGGCTCTATGCCCGAATACGTTCGGGGCTGGACCGTGCGCGTGGCGACCGCACGGCTCCAGAAGGCGCGAGGGTTCGCTCGCCCCCCGCGCCCGGCGGCACCAGGGTGGCGCCTGGTGCACGCATCCGTGAGAGAGTGGAGTGAGCGACGGCGCCCAGTACCCCCCGCTCTCCCGCACGACGCGCGTCTGCCCGCGGCCGCGAAGCGAGGCACTGACCACTGCTTCCTCCTGGTCGCGCGCAGGACACGCCCAATCCGCAAGATCTCCAAGGGGTCAGCACCACCTTCAAGATTTTTTCAGAGCTTCGGGCGGTCAGCACCGCCCTCAAGATCTTTCAGGACTGAGCAAGGATATCTCCGGCGCTGGGGCGGCTCCACACCGCAAGAACGTGTCCGGTGCCGCGCGGGCAGTCGCCGACGGCGGCGCCGCCACCGTGGCCGCGGGCCCTGGCGCCAAGTGGTACCCCGCGGCGTGCGCGAGGGACTTCGACAGCATCTCGTCCGTGGGCTCCGGCTCCTCCGACGGCAGCGACTCCTCGGACGCGGGCGACGACGCGGGCGGCGGGCGGTGCCGCGTGTGCCGCGCCAAGAGGCCGTGGATGCTGCGGTGCCGCAACGCCGACGTATCCATCAGGGGCCTGCCGCGCTGCCGCGGCTACTGGTGCACAGGCTGCTACCGCGCCGAGGAGGGACTCTTCCACAGCTTCCGGCCGGACCAGCAAGGGCTGCGGATGCGCCGCATGGACAGCTCCGTGCGGGCCTTCCGCTGCCACTTGTGCGATGTGCAGGCTATGCTGGGGCGGGCTGCGCGCCCGGCGTCGAACCCGCGGGACTGGGAGCTGCTCCAGCTCTCCATCCAATACAAGATCGACGCCCGCCTCGCCGTGCTGGAGTCCACCGGCACCAAGTACTTCAACGACTTCAACACCCTCGGCGCGCACGCGCGTGCCTACGGGGTGGGCGTACTCCCCGACGTCCTGCCAGAGGCCTCGCCCGCCTACAACCCAAGCCTTCTGGTCGGAACCGCCATGGTCCGTGCCACCTCATCGCTGCACCGCAGCAAGCGAGGCGTTGCCGTCACGGTGGGCTTCGGCACGGCCAGGGCAAAGCGCACGGCTCTGAACTGGGCCGCCCGCTTCCAGCCGGACGCGCAGGCGAGCTTCCAGACCGACCCCGAGTTCTTGGACTTCTGCAGCGGCCTCCCCAAGCGGGTCGGCAACGTCGTCGGGCAAGCCTACCCTCTCGACGTGGGCACACTGCTGGCCTTGCTCCGCGACAGCGACGCCCTCATCACGGAGCTGGAGGCCACCGGCGACCACACGGCGGCGCTACTGGAGGCCTCGTACCGCCTCACCCTCACTATCGCCTACTTCGCCATCACGAGGGGCAACGAACCCTTCAAGCTGAGGACGAGGCACTTCGCCGCAGGCCTGTGGCTGGGCGACGAGGCGCGCCGCGGCGGTGTGACCCCACACATCCGCGTCGCCTTCAATTTTCCCACGAAGGCGTTGCAGACGAAGTGGACCGACGGCATCCTGGCCGGCACCACCGCATCCGGCGTCAAGATCGGCGAGTACGCTGAGCACTACCTGCGGGCCCGCAGCCTCTACGGCCCGCAACGCCGCGGCGAGTGGGCCGACGCGGACGGCCTGCTGCTACCAGCCCCTGCGGGCGGCAAGCAGACCGGAGCCGCTTTCATCCGTGCTTTCCTGCTGCCCAGGCTCCGCGCCTTGCAGGCGACTGGCACGCACAAACCGCTCTACCGGGCGGACCTCGCCGCGGGCCGGATCAACATGTGGACCATCCGCATTGGCGCAGAGTCGTGGGCGCTGGCGGGAGACCCGCGAGCGCCTGCGATGAACGAGACCGACATCGACGCACACGTCGGCTGGCTCAGCGGCCGCAACGGCAACAAGAACGCGAGAACCATGGCCCGGCGGTACAACACTCCGCCCATTGAGTCCCGCATCCGCGCTACCTCCGTACACATGTAGGGCCCACCTGGCCATGCATGGCTGCGCCGCCCACCCTCGCCGACACCTTACGGCTTTCTGACTCGCGGCGGGGAGGACACGCATCCGCCGCGCACTGCGTGCGCGACGGGATGTCGCACCTCTGTTTCCAATGGCGCCCGGACCCGAGCAAAAGCGCTTGCGGTCCGCGGTCAGTGTTTCTTATAACACTCC
>Ga0308008_1000642_pt1 | contig 13611 bp, 20 predicted proteins | sample Neamet125_FD_203140 | JGI IMG/M metagenome (GOLD analysis project Ga0308008, IMG submission 203140) | Marine microbial communities from water near the shore, Antarctic Ocean - #125 | ecosystem: Environmental > Aquatic > Marine > Unclassified | place: Southern Ocean | collected 2014-07-24
AATTCTTTGCATTTAACCCAGTTGGCGGTGGAGACTCTGCATTTGGCAGTAGAACTCTAGGCTTAGATATTACCGCTCAAGTTGGAACGGTTACGGTAAGGATCAGCTAATGGCTTGGACATTTACAACACTAAAGGCATCGATTCAGAATTACTTGGAAACAACTGAATCCACGTTTGTTACTGAACTTCCTAATATTATTACTCGCGCAGAAGAGCGAATACTGAAGGCTGTACAACTTCCAAACTTTAGGAAGAATGTTACAGGCCAGAGCCTTGCAGGTAATGAGTATCTGTCAACGCCTACTGATTTTCTTGCTCCCTACTCTATTGCTTTAGATAATAGCGGGTATGAGTTCCTGTTAAACAAAGACGTTAACTTTATACGAGAGGCATACCCTGTATCGACAGTTACAGGCGTTCCAAAGTATTACGCTTTGTTTAATGACGCTACATTTATATTAGCTCCAACGCCCAATGCTAATTTTACATTTGAGCTTCATTATTTCTATCAGCCAGTGTCAATTACTGTATCGGGTGATGGTAAAAGTTGGCTGGGAACAAATGCAGAGAATGCTTTGCTGTATGGTTGCTTGGTTGAAGCGTATATATTTTTGAAGGGCGATGCAGATTTGATGGCGCAATATCAAGCGAAGTATCAAGAGTCGGTTGATAGACTTGAGGTTCTTGCCGAAGGGTATGATACAACTGATAGCTATCGGGCTGGCACTGTTAGAAAGGCGCGTTCATAATGGAAGCTATAGGAATGAGCCTGCCATCAACACCGATTGTTACTGTAAAGACAGAAACAAACAAAGGGCATGATCCAGAGTTCTGGGCTGAAAAAGCAACCAACAGGATTGTATCTGTAGGAAGCCAAAGCCACCCTGCAATCAGGGATCAAGCTGAAGCGTTTAAACAACAAGTTTATGCCGTGGTGCTTTCGTGCATAAAAGAATCGATCAAGAGCGACAGGTCAACATTGGCGGGGCTTCTTGGAAAGAATCAACAGAAAGACATGGCAGATATCATTAGGAGATTGTAATGGCAATATCGCAAGCAATTTGCAGTTCGTTTAAAAAGGAACTACTTGAGGGTAAGCATAACTTTACTGCTAGTAGTGGAAATACCTTTAAACTGGCAATGTTTACAAGTTCTGCATCACTTGGGGCGGCGACTACAGCGTATGCAAGTAGCGGCATAAACGAGACAAGTGGCACTAACTACCCTGCTGGTGGCGGAACGCTTGCCCCTGTAACGCCTTCTCTTGTTGGCACCACAGGGATAACAAACTTTGCTACTTTGACTTTTTCAAACGCCACTGTTACAGCTAACGGCGCAATGATATATAACGACTCAAGTGACGATAGGTCGGTGTTGATTCTTGCTTTCGGAGCAGACAAAACGTCAACGCAAGGAGATTTTTCAATAAACTTTCCTACCGCAGATGCAAGTAACGCGATAATTAGGATTGCGTAACTAACAATGTCTATTGTTTCAGGATGGGGTCGAGGCGATTGGGGCGGGGGAGCTTTTGGGGAGCCTATTCCAGAAAATGTTACTGGAAGTCAGGCAACGGTTTCTGTTGGTACTGTTACAGTTGTAGCAATCACTAATGTCGATGTAAGTGTTACGGGAGTTTCTGCTACGGTATCGACATCTTCGGTAACTCCAGATGCGAAAGCTAATGTTGCAGTAACCGGAAACTCAGTGTCTTGTAACTTAACAAATGTTAATGTTTACGGGTTAATAATAACGGGACAGACCACAGATTGGAAAGAGGTAGCTTAAATGGCAACTTACGTTAATGATCTACGGCTTAAAGAGATTGCTACTGGCGACTCTTCGGGTACGTGGGGAACGGAAACAAATGTTAATTTAGAGTTGATAGGCGATGCGATGGGACTTGCAAGCAAGTCAATTGCCAACGCTTCAGCCGCCACTATAACTATGCCTGACGGTACGGCTACTAATGGTGAGCTACGCTCTCTTTATTTAAAGATAACGGGCGGTGGGCAAGCGTGTACTGTAACCCTAGCACCCAACACCATAAACAAGGTTTGGTTTGTAGAGAATAATACTTCCGCCATCCTGACAATGAAGCAAGGCTCTGGAGCCACGATAGCTATCGGGATAGGGCAAACCAAGGTAATAGCTACTGATGGTGCGGGAAGTGGAGCGGCGGTGTTTGACGTTCTCACTGACCTGTCATTAGCAGGAAACTCAACAATTGCTGGAACGCTTGGTGTGGCTGGCGGGTCAAGTAATGGCGTTGCCATTTCTCAAGGTGCAATTAAAATAAAAAATGGGGGAGCGCAGTCTTACATAGACTTCTATTGCGAGTCTTCCAACGCTCACTATGCAAGGATACTAGCTCCTGCCCACAGCGCATTTAGCGGCAACATTACGCTGACGCTACCAGCCTCTACGGATACGTTAGTTGGCAAGGCAACGACTGACACCCTAACAAACAAGACGTTAACAACTCCTATTCTGACAACTCCTATTGCAAATGCTGGCTTACAGTTAAAGAACGCCGCCACTAGCGCAGGGTTTTTAGAGTTTTTTGAAGATAGTGATAATGGTACAAATAAAGTAACGCTTATCGGCCCCGCGTCTACAGCAGATGTAACAGTAACTCTGCCAGCATCTACAGATACCTTGGTAGGTAAAGCTACAACGGACACGTTAACTAACAAGACACTCACAACGCCAAATATCAATGGAGCTACTTCAGCCGGTGACGATGCGGCACTTGGGTACACCTCTGCATTAGGTCTAGTGTTAACAGGTCAAGGCTCTACCAATGACATCACGCTCAAGAATGATGCTGATGCAAATGTCCTAACAGTACCTACAGGCACTACTAATGTAGCTGTAGCAGGTACCTTAGATGTTGGGGGCGCAAAAGCTAAAGTTGCGGGTCTTGAGACTATCTATGTCCCAGCGGCGGGTATGTACCCAGAGACAACTAACGGTTGCTCTGATCTGGAGCAAGTCGAACTGTCCAACGGCCCAGAACTCAAGTGCCTAGACTTTGCGGCGGCGGCAGATGACTTTGCTCAGTTTCAAGTTATCTTTCCTAAGTCTTGGAACGAGGGTACTGTTACTTTCCAAGCCTTCTTTACTGTCACAGGAACCAACACTGGTACGGTAGCGTGGGGATTAAGAGGTAGAAGTTTTGCGGATAGTGCAGACCTAAACACCGCCTTTGGCACTCAAGTGGTAGCCACAGCTAAAGCTCACTCTGGAACGTCAAATGATATAGATGTTGCGGCGGTAAGCGGAAATGTAACAATCGCTGGAGCGGCGGCTGATACGCTGACCATATTCCAGATTGCTAGAGATGTTTCGGCAGACTCTCAGACTGGTGCGGCTCGCCTGTTGGGCATTAAGCTGTTCTTTACCACTGACGCGGCGAATGACGCATAAGGAGTAACTGATGACTGGTTTTGGTTATAACGTAAATGGCTTTGGTTCTTTTCCTAGCAGAGGTACCCCATTAATTGTCCAGTTTATGGTTGTAGCGGGTGGTGGTGGCACCAATTATAATGGAACAAACGGTGGTGGTGGTGGTGCAGGCGGAATGCTTGAGCCAGATGACATTCTGTTTAAAAATGGCGTTGGATACACTATTACTGTTGGTGCTGGAGGTGTGGGTCAGCTCACTAACGGTGCTAGTGCTAGTACAAATGGCGGTAATTCAGTGGTTTCAGGAACAGGAATAACTACCGTGACCGCTTCTGGCGGCGGCAATGGCCGAGCCGTCGATTCAGGAAACGGTGGCTCTGGCTCTGGCGCAGGAGGGGCTAATAATTCGACTGGTGGTTCTGGAGTCTCAGGTCAGGGAAATAATGGTGGAGCGGCGGTACGCCAATATAATTGGGGTGGAGCAGGAGGTGGGGGTGGTAAAGGAGCGGTAGGAGGATCTGGGACGGCTAATGCGCCGGGCGGTTCGTTTGGTGGCGGCGTGGGGGGAGCCGGTAAAAATTGGAAAAGTTTAGGAACTTTCTACGGGGGTGGCGGCGGCGGCGGCGGCAGTGCTAATTACCTAAGTAGCGGAAACCAAATTAGCGGCTCGCAGTCACAAGGTGGTAGCGGTGGTGGCGGCAAGGGATCTTTTGCAAAATATGTATATGGTGCCGCTTATTCTACAGCAGGAGCCGCAAATACTGGCGGCGGCGGCGGCGGAGGGCAACCGGAGGGAACGCCGGGAGAAGCATTGGCTGGTGCCGCAGGAGGATCTGGAGTTGTAATACTTAGGTATCTTGGAGGAACTCTTGCTTCGGGGGGGAATATTACTAGTGCCAGTGGTTACACGTACCATACCTTTACATCATCTGGAACATTTACTCCCGCATAGGTTTTATTATGGCTCATTTTGCAAAAGTTGTTAACGGTTTTGTAACTCAAGTTATTGTTGCAGAACAAGACTTTGTGGATAATCAAGAAGGAACTTGGGTGCAAACTTCATACAACACTCGCTATGGTGTGCATTACGGCCAAGATGGAGATCCAGACGGCGGCGTAGCGTTGCGTAAGAATTATGCTGGATTTGGCATGATATATGATGCAGATCGTGATGCTTTTTATGAACCTAAAACATATCCTAGTTGGTCTTTAAACGAAACATCTTGCTGTTGGGAAGCACCTATATCTAAACCAGATGATGGTGATCGTTATCTTTGGGATGAAGATAATTTGAAGTGGGAAAAAATTGTTATACCTATAGTTGCCGTACCCTAGAGGGTTTGATGAATTTAGTAAATAAAACTTTACCTAACCCCACTGTAGAGTCTATATGTGAAGAATTTGACGCTTCATCGTTTATTGGTGGCTGGTACTTAAAAGATTTATCTGTATGCGATGATTTAATTAAATACTACTTAAAAAATAATCCCGTAAAAGGTGTAATTGCGGGGCAAGACGGTAGAAGCTATGTAGACAAAAAACAAAAAGAATCTTTTGATCTTGCTATCCATGAGCTTGATGACCCTGTTCTTTTTAGATACGGTAAAGAACTGCAAGAAATTTTAAAGCGTTACACAAAAAAGTATCTCTACGCTGACACAGTGCATTCTTTTAACGTAGTAGAGGGTTGGAATATTCAAAAATATTTAAAATGTGGAGGCTATCATAAATGGCATTTTGAAAGAACTGGAATTAGCACTAGTCATAGGCATTTAGCGTTTATGACATATTTAAATGATATTGAAGACGCTGGGGAAACTGAGTTTTTCTATCAAAAGCTAAAGGTTAAACCTAAGAAGGGTCTTACTTTAATTTGGCCTACAGATTGGACGCACACGCATAGAGGCATTCCTTCTATGACAGAGGAAAAGTATATAGCCACTGGCTGGTACAGCTTTACGGGAGAACAGTGTGGAAATTGAAAATTTATTCCCGACTGCTGTAGGGCAACGCCAGAAGGAGTCTTGTTTTTCTGCGAAAGAAAAAATGTTTTTACGGGGTTTAAAATATATACCTAACACGAGCAATCAAGTATCTGAAAACAATTATCTTTTAGATGCGCCCGAACTAAGCAATCTGAGGCAGTGGATTCAAGAAGCCGTAGAAGAGTATTTTGTAAAGGTTTACTGTCCTGAAAGTGAGGTAAGCCTTAGAATTACTCAGTCGTGGTGTAATACTACTAGCAAGGGGCAAATCCACCACGAACACACGCACCCAAACAGCTTCGTGTCTGGCGTTTTTTATATACAAACTAATGTGGACGATAGAATACAGTTTCTTAAGTCAACCTATCGTATGCTAGAGGTTCAGACAAAAGATTATAATGCGTGGAACAGCCAGACATGGTGGTTGCCTGTAGAGGAGGACGCTCTTTTGTTATTTCCGTCTTCTTTACAGCACAGTGTCCCTCCAGTTAAAGGTGAAAAAGACAGGATTAGCCTTTCTTTTAATACGTTTCCAGTGGGTGACTTGGGGCGGAATATATTTCTAAATGAGTTAAGGGTGTAGTCAATGGAAATTAAACTATCAAATTTATTAGGTTTACTGCCTGTCGTGGTGGTGGCTACTGGTGCTATCTTCTCCTACGCCAGCTTAGATGCTATGGCATCAGAGAACGCCGAAGACATTGAAGATGTTAGCGAGCAGGTCGAGAAGATTGAAGAGGAGGTTGATGAGCTTCAGCAACAGATGACCCGCAGTGAGATACAGCTAGACAACGCTGTTGAGGACTTGTCAGAAGTACGCTCAGACACCAAGGCCATCCTCAACTTGCTTCAACGTCAGCCTACTAACTAACGTGAATGGGCGACTTAATCATTGTCTTCGCGCTGATAGTCCAACTCTCGCCCGATGCGGAAGAGCAGACGGCTAGTCACTGGATAAACCAACGGCATTGCTTGAACGATGCGCGTGTATTAGCGCGTAGAGAAGATAATTTTAGACCTGTCATTGCTTTCTGCAAGCCCGTATTCGTTGACCCGTTAAGTATTAAGGTAAATGGCTGGGTAAACCCAGAATTACTACCGGAGCAAAAATAAGTGGCGACTGTTAAAGAAACCATAATCCGTCTTGAAGCACATGAAAAAGAGTGCCTTGTGCGTTATCAAAATATTGAGAAACGCCTTGAGTCCGGTACTAAGCGTTTTGATCGTTTAGAGATGATGCTCTGGAGTATGTACCCTTTTATCCTAAGTGTTATAGCCTTATTCAAGTGGATGCCCCAGTGAAGAATCTACCTACCATCGACTCTTTTTTGTGGATAATGATTGGCATTTTGCTGTTTGTTTTTGTTATAAAGTTGTGGATGGTATGACACCCAAAAAGCTACAGCCTACTAGCAAGTACGCTAAGTATGACTTAGATGGCGATGGCACGGTTACTGACGAAGAGATACAGCGTCATCAAGATATGATTGAGCTAGAACTGCGAGAAGAAAAAGCTGACAGTCAGAAGCATATGGCATGGGTTTCGATGGCAAGTATGGTGCTGTTTTCCATATTTCTTATGTTGCCAATCATGCCAGACTCGCGAGTGGACGCTTTAAGTGATTTGTTGGGCTTGTTTTACATAGCGCAAGCCAGCGTATGTGGAGCGTATTTTGGGGCCACTGCGTACATGAGCCGGAAGTAACGTATGTTGGCGGAGGTGCAAGCCGCCAATGCCGCGTTTAATACTATAAAGTCGGCCCTAAAAAACGGCAGAGAGTTGTATGATGTCAGCGATAGTTGTGCAACTTACTTTAACTCTAAGTCTGCAATAGCTAGGCGTTCAAATAGAAAGAAAAAAGGCACTCCTCTCCAGAACTTTATGGAGTTAGAAAAGCTAAAAAAACAAGAAGAATGGCTTAGGGAGTGGATGATCTATGCGGGAAGACCCGGATTATATGATGATTGGTTAAAATTTCAAAGTGAGTGTAAGAGGGTTAGAGCGTCAGAAGAACGTAAGCGCAGGGCAAAAGAGAATAGTATGGAGGCTCTGGCAGAGAAATGGATGAAGTGGATGGGCCTAAGCGTTACAAGCATTGGGTCTTTGCTGGTAACGGTAATGGAAGTCTTAAACGCGGCGTAGGAGATGAATATGTTACAAGCATTGATTGGCCCCGTAGCAGGTTTGCTCGACAAGTTCATTGAGGATAAAGACACGAAGAACGCTCTAGCTCACCAGATTAGCACGATGGCAGAAGTTCATGCCCAAGAATTAGCGAAGGGACAGTTAGAAGTAAATAAAGTTGAGGCCGCAAGTAGCAGTATGTTTGTGGCTGGGTGGCGACCCGCTGTAGGCTGGGTGTGCGTACTGGGAATGGCCTCAAACTTTATTGTGATACCTATGGCGAACTTTGGCCTTGCGTTAGCTGAGTCTGGCATTGTGATCCCTTTAATAGAAACCTCTACAATGATGCCGGTGCTTATGGGTATGCTTGGACTTGGAGCCATGCGGTCTGTCGAAAAAGTGCAGAAAGTGAGTAGAGAAAAATGATTATACCTTTTCCTGTAATATCTGAAGAAGAAAAACAGCGAGTTCTTAACTTAAAGCAACAGTCTGAGTTGGAGCAACAAAGAGTTATAATTGAGCAGTTAAAAGAAAGAACAAAAAAAGAAGCGCAAAAAAAATGAATCAATCTAGATTTAACAAGTTAATAGTAATGCTAAAGCGTCACGAAGGCGTTAAGAATCATGTGTATACATGTTCAGCAGGCTATGAAACTATAGGTGCAGGGAGAAACATATCTCCTTCAGGTCTTGGCATTAGCGAGTCAGAGATACACATGCTTTTAACAAATGACATTTATAGGGTTATTGGAGAGTTGTCGGAGGAATACAAGTGGTTTGACGATCTTGACAATGTAAGGAAAGACGCAATGATTGATCTTTCTTTTAATCTTGGTCAGACATCTCTTCGCAAGTTTGAAAACGCTTTGGAAGCCATGAGGTTTAAGGACTACAAGAAAGCCGCAGATGAGTTTATGGACTCTAAATGGAGCCAGCAGGTTGGATCTAGGGCTGTTGAGATTGCTAACATGTTAAGAACTGGGGAGTATCAATAATGGGAATGGGTAATAGACAGTCTGGAGGCAAGGCAGGCGGCAGTCCTTCAATGACGCAGAGGGGCGGAGGTGGGCGCGGAAGAAGAGGCGCAGGGATGGGTCAACAGACTGTAGCCAAGATGGGCGGAAGTCCCTCAATGATGGGCATGGGTCGATTCGGTCAAGCACCGCCGAACAGTTCTATGGCGCAACTATCCGCCAATCCAAATATGTCTATTCCAGATCAGAACGTAGACATCGGCAATGGCACTGGAACTATTCAAGGAAACGCTTCCAATCAAGCCAATGTAGACTTTATGAACAAAATTGCTCAAGAGAACGCTCTAGAGGGCGGTATGAGTCCCGCTTACAGCTATGACCCACAGACGGGTCAGTACGCTAGGGATAGCTCTTCATTTGGCCTTACCGGCGACGCGGCCACGACCTACTATAGTCCTGACGAATTTCAGTCAGAGTTTGGAAGAGCATTAGGCAAGATGCCTAGCAATCAAACGGATCAGTCTCGCGCGCAATCCGCTATGCAACAATTTCAAGAGAATCAAGCAAATGGACAATTCTCAGAGAACACGATGAGTGGTCTTGGCGGATTTAGAGGGAGAGGTTCAGTTAGACTTTCCCCTGAGCAGATTCAATCTAGAGTGAGGTCTAGCGGCGTACAGTCTACGCCCCCGCAATCGCAAACTTTTAATATGAGCGGATTTCGCCCAGAGGGAGGGCCATCTCAGCCTCAGACTGCTAATGCATCGCGCCGATTTCTCCCAGAGGGGGGGCTTAATCTAGCTCAGAGCCTGCAAGAGAACCGAGAGTTTGATCCCTCTCAGTTTCGTATGAGCGGCGGTAAGGGCGGTTATTTTCCTTCAGGGCCAATAAAGTTTGATCCTAATGTAGGTCAGGAACCAGTTGATCCTGTAGTTGATCCTGTAGTTGATCCTGTAGTTGATCCTGTAGTTGATCCTGTCGAAAGCTCAGACCCTGCTGAGGGCAAAAACCCAATAGGATATGATGACCCTCGTTTACCTCCGCCTCCTGCTCCATTTGTAAGGCCAAGGCCAACGCGAGGTTTGTTTCAGAATCAATCTGGTATCGCAAGTTTAAGGGGTCAGTATCAGCCTCAGAGGCAGACTCAGTTTCGCCCAATGAGAAACTTAAACGCTCCTAGATATCCTGCTCCTCCGCGCAGACCTCCGCCAATGCAGAGACCTCCCATAGGATTTCCTCCTATGGAAAATATGCTCGCAAGATATCCTCAAAGGCCAATGCCACCTATGCAGGATGACCGCTATAGGCAACCTACCTATCAGCGACCTCCGCCAAGATCACAGCGACCTCCGCCAAGATCAATGCCGAGAAATAGGTATCCCCAGCCGCCAAGTCGTATGCCTAGCCCGTACCGACAGCCGCCAAGTCGTATGCCTAGTCCGTACCGACAGCCGCCAAGGGGAGGCCCATCTAAAGGCGGAAGAGGGCCAAGCGGCCCAACTAAGGGAGGCTCTCCTCCATTTATGCCCAACCTTCCTTATCGAGGTTAATTATGCCTTTGCAGAAGATTCAGTTTGCACCCGGAATTAGTAAGGAGGGTACAGATTATACTGTCGATCAAGGTTGGACTGACTCCGACAAGATACGGTTTAGGAAAGGTCGCCCAGAAAAAATTGGTGGATGGGAAAAGTTTTCCACAAACACATATGAAGGCGTTGGAAGATCCCTGTACACATGGTCTAGCTTAGGCGCAACCAAGCACACAGGCTTAGGCACTAACTTAAAGTTTTATATTACTGAAGGTATAAAATTTAATGACGTTACTCCTCTAAGAGCCACTACATCCGCTGGTGATGTTACTTTTGCCGCATCAAATGGAAGTTCAACGATAACCGTAACAGATACCGCTCATGGGGCTGTTGCTAATGATTTTGTAACATTTTCTGGTGCGGCTAGTCTTGGCGCAAACGGCAATATTGTTGCTAGTGTTCTTAATCAAGAGTATCAAATAGTTTCTGTTTTGACCAATAGCTACATTATTATTGCAAAGAACGCATCTGGCAATACTGTAACTGCAAACACCAACGACTCTGGAAGCGGCGGTAGCAGTACCGTGGGGGCGTATCAAATAAATACAGGGTTAAACACCTTTGTCCAAAGCACCGGATGGGGTGTAAATACTTGGGGTGCTGGCGGGTTTGGGTCTGTTTCGGCAATTACTCCCGGAAGTCAGTTAAGGCTTTACGCACAAGATAACTTTGGAGAAGACCTTGTGTTTAACGTCAGAGGTGGCGGTATATATTACTTTGACCTTTCAGGTGGTTTTACGAATAGAGCTATTGATATAACTGACTCATCCCTTAGCGGATCAAATCCGCCATCAGCCGCCCTTCAGATAATGGTGTCTGATGTAGATCAACACGTTATTGCTTTTGGATCAAATCCTATTGGTTCAACAATTTTAGATCCTCTATTTGTTAGGTTTTCAGATCAAGGTAGCTTTACCGATTGGACTCCCACAGCAACCAATACGGCTGGTGGCGTAAGAATAAATTCTGGGTCATTGATTGTAGGTGCAGTTCAAACAAGACAGGAGATACTTATTTTTACCGACGAAAGCCTTCATTCAATGAGGTTTGTTGGTGGCCCGTTTGTGTTTGACTTCTCGACATTAAGTACAGATGTTTCAATGGTTTCGCCAAGAGCGGCGATTAATGCTAGAGGATCTGTGTATTTTATGGATGAGGGTGGCTTTAATGTCTACAACGGCTCCGTTCAGCCATTGCCATGTTCTGTTAAGGATCATGTGTTTTCAAATTTAAATGTAAGCCAGTCATATAAAGTTTTTGCCGCTGAAAATTCTGCATATTCTGAGGTTACTTGGTTCTATCCTATAGGTACTGGGTCTACGGAAATTACGAATTATGTGACGTATAACTACGAAGAAAATCTGTGGTCTATAGGAACCTTGGCTAGAGGTGCATGGCATGATTCTGGCGCAGGTGATCCACCCATAGCAACAACTGTTATAACCTCATCAAATAACAACTTGCTGTATAACCATGAAGTTGGTTTTGATGACGATGGATCACCTATGACGGCCTTTGTTGAGTCGGGTGACCTTGAGATTGGGGATGGCGAGGGATTCATGTTTCTCAGCAAAGTAATTCCTGACTTCTCGTTTGATGGAGTAGATCCTGCGGTTGCTATTACAGTTAAGGGCAGGAACTATCCGCTTCAGGACGCAAGCACACTTTCATCTGTTACTATTAACCAGTCAACAACAGAGTCTTACCTTCGAGCAAGGGCTAGACACCCTGTCATTCGCGTGGAAAGCACAGGTTCTGGTTATGGCTGGCGGCTAGGAACTCTTAGGTTTCATATCAGACAAGATGGTCGAAGATAATGGCTATAAGAAAAACGCCACTGCCAATTCCATTGAACCAGTATGACGTTCCAAATGAGAGCCTGACTAGAAAAGTTATTGAAGATGCATTTAATCAGCATGAAGTTGAAATAACGGCGGCAAAAACTCAAGGTGATAAGGAAGGATCTTTAGCTATGCGTAGATTTCAGTTCTTGTTAATGGGTGCTTCGTGACTGACGTTATTAAAGTATTAGGCCAGCTAGACCCAGCGGCTACGACAACAACGGTTTTATATACCGCGCCTAATCTGACGCAGACAACTGTTAGCTCTTTGGTGATCTGTAACAGAACAGGCTCTGGCATTACCTTTAGGGTAAGCGTTCACGTTGCGGGTGCTGGCGCAAACGATAAGCAATTTTTATTTTTCGATCAAGCCCTAGCGGCCAACACAACTAGAACTGTGGTGATCGGTATATGTCTTGGACAGGCTGATGTTGTCAAGGTGTATGCCAGCGCAGTAGATGTTAGTTTTAACCTATTCGGTGTGGAGACAAGTTAATGAACAACCCTAATTCGCAGTTTGCCAATCAACGACCAATGCAGAGAATGGCTGACCAGATGGCTACGCAAGGTCGGTACGGCGATAGCATGATGGTACATATGAATCCCGTAGAGGTTCAAGGATTAGCCTCCCTGTCTCCCACAGGCTCTCTTACGAGAAACCCCATGACAGGGCAACCAGAAGCGTTCCTGCCCTTTTTGGCTCCATTGCTTGGAGGTATGCTTGGGTCGGCAGGATTTACCGCTCTTGGCGGTGCGCTTGGGACGGGGGCTATAGGTAGTGCTGTATCTGCTCTAGGAGCTAATGCGGCTCTTGCGGGTGCTGTAGGCTCCGGTCTGGCGACAACCGCAGTGACTGGAGATTTAAAGCAGGGGATTATGTCTGGGTTAACTGGTTATGGTATTGGTTCGGCAGTAAATACCGCATCTGCGGCTCTTGATCCCGCTGTAGTTGATGCCGCATCAGCACTTGCTGACTCCACATCCGAGCTTGCTGGCCTTGAAAACCTCGCTAACACAGGTGCTACTACTACGGCTGATATAGCCAGAAGTCAGGCTCTTAACGCTCCAGCTTTCTCCGAGTCAGCAATGCCTAGCGATCTACCCTTTGGCGATGTATCTTTTAATCCAGAGTCTATTCGTTTTCAGCAAGCGAACGTAGACGCATTGACATCAGAAGCAGGTAAGAACGTAGCTGAAAACTTTTCTAGCGACCCAATGAAATTTACCGGAGAGTTCGGAAAGAACCTAATGACAAAAGGGTCAATTCTCCCCATAGCAATTGGCGAAGGCGCAAGAGCGCAGGAGATGCTTGAAGATGACATGAGGGCAGATAGTCGTAGGCGAGAGGGAGAGAGTCAGCAGGAGTTAGCTGATTCCTACGGGAGATACAATAGCGCAGTGGCTACAGGCAGGGCAATAAACGACATGAACCCTAACAGCATAAACCCGTACTACGGCAGTTATGAAGACAACAACCCGTACCAGTCGGCTTCTGGCGGTCAGATCAATATGATGGGTGGCGGTGTAACTTCGATTAATCCACAAGACTACATGCGTCAACGTCAAAACCTTGAGTCTATGGGTCAACCTGTTCAGATGTTTGCTGGCATGAATATACCTAATCTTCCGGGAATGAACAATGAAAAGGCAGAGGAAGCACAAGCCCTCGTTCGGCCCCCAAGAGCGGT
>Ga0308008_1000645_pt1 | contig 13535 bp, 14 predicted proteins | sample Neamet125_FD_203140 | JGI IMG/M metagenome (GOLD analysis project Ga0308008, IMG submission 203140) | Marine microbial communities from water near the shore, Antarctic Ocean - #125 | ecosystem: Environmental > Aquatic > Marine > Unclassified | place: Southern Ocean | collected 2014-07-24
CACTATTACCATGTCATTTATAACACCTGAGCTAAAATTTATAACACCACCTTTTTTATCTATACTAAATGTTGGGTTTTGATTTGCTGTTTCTGTGTTTAAACCAAATCTTGCTCCAATTGCATAATCAAAATACCAACTACCATCTACATTATATCCTGTTTGATTATTAAAAGGACTGTTGTCATTTAAATAAATACTTTTTTTACTTCCCAATATCCTATCCATATCTAAACTAGAATGTTGAGGTTTTAAAACATTACCATCTTGGTCAAATAATATATTACAATTGTTGTCTTGTAAGTAAGCTCCACTCCAATTAGTTTGTATGTTCTCTACTAAAGGAAGTAACATTCCATTTCTATAAACAGAAACTCTTACCCAGTTTACAAAGTCCTGTGGCAAAACAAATCTTAAAGAATTACATACGTCTAACTCTAAGATTTTAATTTCTTTCATGGCATCATAATTTAATTCTTGTATTCCTCTTTTTGCATAAAACAAAACTTGATATCTACTTAAATTATTTAACAATTCATTGTTACCCTGATACATTAACATAAAGTTATTTACTATATCTTCTAAAGAAGTATATTGATAAGAACCCCAATTTGCATCTTCTGGAAGGTTTCCTCCATTCTCGTAATATTGATAATCATTTATATATGCCATCTTATGTTGTTGTTTGAGTTTCTTCGTTTAATTCAGCTGTTCCAAATTGATAAACATCAGCCTCTCTTATTTCTATACCTACATACTGACAAATTTTTGCAATCAAAGCTGGCTCATCTGAGTCTGGTAATTCAAAATCTTGAAAAGTTGCAGCTGTATTGTTAAATATAGGTTCACCCCCTGCTAATGTAACGAATGTCCATTGCGGAGAAAGTGGATACCTTATGTATTGACACTTTATACTTGTTCCAGTCCATTGACTAAAAACACTACTTCCTACATTTGGGCCAATAACAGATGGGTATACTGTAACAGTATTACCTTCTAAAACGTAAGCTGGAAACTGAGCTGATGGAGCGGTTAATGGAGAACTAGTTAAATAAAATATTTTATTTTGACTTACTCTTTCTACTTCTTTTATGTTTTCATTGTTATAAATAACATAGTTGTCATTTATATTCATAATGTTTCCACTTATAGATAACACAGTTGGGCTATCTACGTTAGTAACAAAACATTCAGAACTTGTTGTCGTGTTAACTATTATACTTCCTACTGGAGGTGTATATGGAGCTGTTAAATTAGAAAATGTAGCAGCACCATCAGTCAACTTAAAAGCAGCTACAAAAGTTATAGAACCAGTAGATAATATCTGCGGATAATAAAACAATTTATCAATAAAATAATAGTCTGCTGGTAATGCGTATGTGTTTGCTAAAGTTTGAGTTAAAAAATTAGTAACAGAAAACTCTTCAATTACCTCTACAAGACTTTTTAATATATCTGCGTATCCTGAACCAGAGGTTCTACCGTTTTGTCTGTTAATCCAATTATTGTATTGATAGAAATAATCCTCAAACATATCCATTTGAGCTTGCTTAGCATATAAATTAAAATCACTAGGAGATATATATCCGTAATTATTTTTATTAGCTATAGCTAAAACAGTATTTCTTACCTCATTAATATTAGCTGCCATAGTTTAAAATATTTATAACAAAGATAGTAAAAAAAAAAGAGGTTACTTTATTTAGTAACCTCTTGTCTTTCGTTAGTTTAGTTAAACTATTAAGCTATACTAAGACCAAGTTATTGCCGTGATTGACACACTATTTGTTCCAGCTGCTGGCTCTATTTCTGGGTAAGCAGGCACTACTAAAGTGTAAGAAGGACTTGTCCATCCAGTTGATAAAGCTTGTTTAATTGCGTCAGCAAATAAGTTTCTCATAGCTCTAGACTTCTCTGGCGTTGCAGCTGCGTAAGCTGGTAGCGCTGTATGAGTTAAAGCTACAGTTTCAAAACCTGCTGCTGCATCTCTAAAATTAATTGTAACTACTGTTGCACTTGTTTGAAGTACATTAATCACACCATATGCTGGAATAAGATTCTCTCCTCCTGCAATAGATGCTGCGTTAACGTATACTGATAAAAATTTTGACATTGCCATAATAAAAATAAAATTAAGGGTTAATAATGAACAAAGATAAGTAATATTACTTATCCTTTTTAAGGTGTTTCTTTAGAAGTTTATACACTTCTAAACCTTCATCACTCTGCATGTAAGAAGCTAAAATATAGTGAGCGTCTTCTCCAAAGGGAACAGTCATTAATTTCTTTTTATTTCCTGGTAAGTTAAAATTAACTTTTTTATCATTAATCATTAATAAGCCTGCGCTTACAAACTGAACAACTTCATCTTGTAATTCAACCATTGGGTCATTAATAGTATCTAAGAAATCTTGAGGATCTTGCTGAGCATATACCATCATATCTCTTTTCAATTCAGCTGTTGACATCTTGTCTGCTTTTTGTCCAAAGATAACTCTACCTAAAGATGAAAGCTTTTCAATAGTTAAATCATGAGCTGTAACTTGAGCTTGTAAAACATAATCCATCCACTCTACTTGTTCATTAGCATCTTTTGCTGCATCTACTTCTTGAAAGACAAAATCTTTCTGTGGATGATAAGATAAAAATTCTTGTAATATTTGATTTTCTTTTGGAACAAATAAAAATCCATCTTCAAAAACAATTGGTTCTAAAATGGCATTACCATCTTGTTCATCTTCAAAAGGAGTTTTTTGGTTTCTAGCATAACGTAGAGGTTTATTAATACCTTTCTCTTCGTCAAACCATAATAAAGGAAATCTTGCTGAGTTTCGTGAGCTTAACATATAGTTCAATGGTGAAGCGTCACTTTTTAATTTGTATGTCTTAGCGACATATTTGTTGCTTTTTTTCATTATAATAAAATTTAATTAGATTTAAAAAAAAAGGGAGGAGAATCAACTCCTCCCTTATTATTGTTTACTTCTTATTGTTGGAATAAGAAGAAGTTGTTTGCACCTAAAGTACATACTGCTCTCTCTGAAAGGAAGTTTACATCCATTAAATCAAAGTTAGAAGTTTGCGCACCACCAGCAGAACCAGTAATCCACGTTTTGTATCTTCTATCTTCAGTTTCAGAAGCTCTGTATCGTACATGTAAGAAAGGTCTCTTAGCATTTTTACCTAAGATTTGGTCATATACTGTAGTTGATCCAGCAGGAACTAAAAGTCCATTTACTGCACCACCAACAATACCACCTCTCATAGTTGCATCGTTAAGATATTTCCAATCAGACTTGTAAAAGTCATAACCTCTTCTGAATCCTGTGAATCCTAGATTTAAAGCCATTTCTTTATCATTGTCAAATAGACCGTATGAAGTACCACCTGCTCCGTAAGAGTTTTGTGCTGCTAACATATCGTCAATATCAAATGAGAATTGTCTGTCTACAAATAAAACATTTTCTTCAATTGCACCTTGCTTATCAAGTCTTTGAATAACGTTGTCAAACTGAGCTAAAGCTACTGGGTTTCCACCACCGTAGATATTACCTCTTTGTTGTACAACAAAAAAGATTCCGTCAGATCCTTTGTTACCTGTAGTTGTAGAGCCAACTGCTCCTGAACCAACTGCTGCTGGAACTGCTTCCACCATCGCTGTTTCTAGGTAATCCTCAAAACGTAATCTTGTGTCATGCTCAGACTTTAAATACCATAGGTATCCATTTACTCCGTCTTCTCCTGTAATTTCAATCCATCCGATTTGCGCCATATCTGAACCAGCAACTCTGTACCTGTCTTTGATAATAATTGGTGAATTTTGGAAGATGAAATCATCTGAAGTTAAAGACTCAGCCATTGTATCTGTTCCTTTTTGGAACTCAGAACCATAAACAAAAATAGTTACAGTTGAATTTAATGCCATAGCTTGTCCAGCTGCTTCATAAAATAATACTGTTACTGTACTTGTTGCATAGTTAACTGCTGATATAATTGCCTTGTTACTTAAAGTTGAATTAGGAGCATTATCAGAGATCATAACCGTTTGTCCAATTCTCATTGCGATTTGTCCTGATATATTTGCTGCTGCATTCGTTAAAGGATTTAACACATCGTTAATAGTAAAAGTTCCAGCTGCTGCACCTTGTGCTGCTGCTAAATTTGCATTTACGTTTGTATACTTAACGTGTAATCTTCCTTGCTCTGCCCATTTTATCAAATCTGAATTTGAAGGCATTTCAGCACCTACTTGTCTTAAGAAGGATGCTACTGATCTATTTCCATAACGCTCAAATTCCTTTTCGTATGTATCTGGTAAATACTGATTCAAGAAATCAAAGTTAGTTATGTAGTTGGATGGCGATACAGTTCTCTGTGCAGATGGCTGTAACTGAAATCCAGGGGTTGCTAATACTGACATAATTAATTTTTTTTAGTTTAATAATTTATTTAATACTTCTTATTTTGAGTCCTCTACCTGAATCTGTATTCCCTACTGTTCTAATCTTCAATCCGTCTTTTTGGAAAGATTGAGGAGACGATCTTACTTCCATGTTTATGTTCTTAGATTTCTTAGTAACATTATCCACAGCCGCAGCCACGCCTTGTTCGTAAAAGAATTGAGCAAATTTGTCAGGGTTCATTGCAACAGAAAGAGACTTGTGGTATCCCTCCGTATTTTCTATCAAGCCTTTGTCATCCATAAAAGTGTTAAGCCATGTGTTAACGTCTTTCTGTTTGTTTTTCAATTCTTGAGCTGTCCCTGGTTTGTAAGACATATCTTTTTCACCGACATTAAATTTAAAACCTTTAAATTCATCGTTAAAAACTTTTTCAGTTTTATCTAAGAAATAATCATATCTTTTTTCGTTTGCCTCTTCAACAGTTTTAGATTCCTCTATGTAACTTTTATAAGCAGTAAGACTTTTTTCTTGTTCATCAGACAACTTACCCCCACTTGACTCAAGAGGAGCTTTATATTTATCTTTTTGTTCATTAAAAAACTTCTTCGCTTTCGCAAGTTCTCGTTTTTTAGCCAACTTGATTTTCTTAATATCTTTTGGTTCGTCTAGGTCTTCATCATAACTAAACTTATCCTCCATCATATCTTGAATATCTATAGCGTCAAGACCGTCTTCGGTCACGCCATAATAGTCAGCCAACAATAAGTCACCATCCATAGAGTCGTAGTCTTTTTGTAATTTATAAAAGTCTTCTATTCCACGTCCAGTTTCCTTCTTGTATTTAAAATATGCTGCCACATCTTCTGGTAAATCGTCATTGTCTTTTGTTTGCGCAAACAATTCATCTACAGAAGATATGTCTTTATCATATCTATTTTTAATATATTTAAGAACATCTGTATCATTTAACTCTGATACTGGAGTTTGTTCTTCAGCAATTTCTGCTGGTTTTTCTTTAGCTTCAACAGTAGGCTCCGAACCTACCTCTTGAACATTTTGTTTTTCATCATGATCTTTAAGCAGTTTTTCTTCAATTTCTGCTTGAGACTTTTGTTCTTCAAAATTTACTTCTTTTACTTTAATATCCATTTGATTTAATTTTTGTAAAGTTAATACTTATTTATTTAATTTTTGTAGCTTTCTTTTTTGCCTATAAGCTTTCATAGCTTCTCTTTTATCTTTTCCCTTTTTCCAACTACCTGCTGCAAATCTTTCGGCTTTTCGTTTATTTTTAAACTCATACATTTCGCCTGCTGCCAAGGCCTGGTTAAAACTTTGAGGCTTAGCTTTTTCTTTACCTTTGAAAGTAATTGAAGGAGCAGCATAATTTCTTTTCTTTTTTTCATTTACTTTCCCTCCCTTTTCTCTTTTAGGCTCATTAGGATAAAACTCCATTTTTACAGTAGCATTTCTTCCAGACTTATTTCTCTCAAGGTTTCTTAAACTTTTCTTTCTCTTTTTTTTTATTGGGTCTGACATATTATCGTGGATCAAATTCCGCAAAGTCAAAACCGTCTAAACTATCTTCATTTGACTCAAAATTAATAGACGGACTATTTCTTTTTCTTTGCTCTATCATTTGAGATTGATTACTTGACTGTTGATTTATTCTTTTGTCTTTAGCTTTTTCTCTATTTTGTTCTCTAGAATCTAACTGTGATTGTTCTATACCTTTAAGTTGCATTTGATATTCAAACTCAGTTGCCATTAACATTTGTTTTAACTGAGCTTCATTTTTTTGTTTCTCAATTTCAAAACCAATCTCTGCTTGTTTAAGCTGCATCTTACCTTGTAACTCAGCCTGTGTTTGTTGCATTTGCTGTTGAGCAGCTGCTTGTTGTTGTTGCATTTGCATTTGTGCTTGCATTTGCTGTTCTTGCATTTTTTGTTGTTGCTCTGCCTGTTGTTTAGCTTTTCTTTTTACTTTAAGTAATTGATTAGCCATTTTTAGATTATTGATTTCTCTAATATCTATTGCATCTTCTAAACTTATATTTTCTTTAGACAAAGCCATTTGAATATTTTGTTCAAGCATTGCTTTTTCTTCTTCATCTGGAGACATTTCTATAAATATCCCAAAGTCGTGTAAGTATAAGTTTTTAATTTCTTCTATAATAGAAACATTGTATTTACCAATTTGCATTGCAAACTCATCTTTAAAATCTGCATATTCTAATATGTCAGCTGTTCTTATTGATAAAGCTTCAGCTATAGTTTTAGTTATATATAAACTAGATTGTAATATATGACGTGTTGCTGTATTAGAATTTAGTGCTGCAAGTTTTTGTACTCCTACTAATGAATTAGGGTCTGGCGTGCTTCCATCTCTTGCTTCATTTAAACCAGTTACTTGTCTAATCATATCTAAATAATGATTGTAGTTTCCAATTAACATTTGCATTTTGTTAGCCCCACTATTAGAAGTTAATTGCGTAATAGGAACTTTAGCGTTATTAAACTCTCCATCTTGAGTGTAACTTCTTCCCACTACACTACCAGTTTGAAAATATAATCTTAAAGCATCCTCTGGATTATATGCGTTTCCTGTTCCTAAATCAACTTCATTTAATCCATCAGCGTCAATAAATACACCATCTGGAACAACTCTTGAAACTACTTGTTGTATTTTTAAATGCGTCATTTGTATTAAATCTGCAAAAGGAATCATTCTTCTTACTAAAGATTCTATATTTCCCTTGTACATTCTAGGCGCACACGCTACGTAATTAGGTAATGCATATTGATTAGAAGAATTTGGTCTTACCATATTTTCCATCATTTTCCATTGTAATATAATGTTTGTTCCCATTACCATTACTCCTTCATACCACACGTCAATTCTTTTCTCTACTCTTTCAAAGTTTCCTTCTTCCATCATTTCTGGTGGAGGATTAAACTGATCGTCTTTCTCTACAGTTTTAAAAGTCCCATCTGCAGTTTCTTTCTTTTTATATACAAAAGTATTTGTAGACTTGTAATTAAAATATAATAAAGTACAAGTGTCTTTAGCAAACATACTGTTCTGATACATTTGCGCTACATTAAAATAGTCGTACCAAGATTGACTGTACTTAGAAATTTTTTCCATTTCTTCTAAAGAAATTTTTGGATCTATTTTAACAAGTTCAGTAATTGGTACTGTTTTAATTTCACCCCAATAAAAACAATCTTTAAAATAAGGGTCTTCCGTATAACTGTAAACAACATTTGCTGGGTCTACGTAGTCTATAACTACACCTTGACCTAATTGAAATTGGTGTCTAGTCATTCCTATTCCTAGCACCATTAAATCCATGTCTACTCTTTTTCTTGTATCATCGTAATGATTTTCTGCCATTAAAGTATTAATAGCTTCTTCTTCAGCAATTTCTATCGCTGGTTTAAATTTTAAGTTCATGTATAACTCTAACTCTTGATCATCAGTAGGTAAAGTTTCTTCTGGAACTGTAAATACATCTACACCAAAATCTTGGGAAATTTGACTTAATAAGGGCTTTGCAATCATTTGCCCTTCCACCATGCTTTGAAATTGATTTCTTTTTTCTGCTGACATTGCGTCTTCAGCATATGCTTTTACTTTAAACAATCGGTCAGACATTCCGTTAACTACAATATCTACAAACTTTGGAATAACTGATATAGGAGTCCAGTCTAAATTTAAATAACTTAAATCTCCATCTATAGCTAATTCGTTTTTGTATTTTGCAGTTGACTGTTCTCCACGAGCATATAATCTTAATCTATTAAATTGAGTCCATTGATTATAAAACCGACAACTACCACCATCTTTTCTGAACCATTCATACTGAATAGCTTGTCCAACTTGTAATCCAAATTCTAAACTTTTTTTGTCGGAATCAGAAGCAAATTGGTCTGGAAATACAGCTGACTTTATATTTATAGTTACTTCTTTCATTTATTTTAATAGTTCACTTGTTCTGCTTGTGTTATTATATCTTGCAAAGTTAATGCTTATTTTTGATTTTTCTTTAGTCGGTGTGTATAAGTGCTTCTGGTTAGCCATAATAGCCAAACCAGAACTAATAGATGCATCATGTTTAGTTCTATTACTAATATCAAATTTTGCCCAGTCTTCTAATGTTCTTTGAAAATAACATTCTCCCATATCATCTTTATCTCTATAATCTTCACTCATATCTAAACCAACATGTTTTTCAATATACGATTCAATAGCTGAAGCGTGTGATTGTTTTATGTCTTCTGATGAGTTAGGTATTCCTCCTAATTCTTTTTCAGTTTTAGATAATTTACTAAAAGGTTTATCTACCCTGTTCATACAAAACCCTCTGTACCCTCTGTTTTTAAAATGATATAATAAACGAGGTTTATTGTTCTCACATAAAATAGGCATACCATAAAATATACAAGCCATTAATATTTCTTCAAAAAATATCTCGGCTGTTTGAGGTCTAGCTATATATTCTAGAAAGAAATGGTTAGCTGGAACTTTATCCATACTGAATTTTGTCATTCCATGTAAAGATCCGTTTGAACCTTTACCAACAACAACTCCAGATATATCGTAAGAGTCACAACCAAAAGAACCTAAGTGTTCATTGCCAGGGTAATTTTTACCGTTTCTTTTTATTACTTGGTTTTGTAATTCCTTTCTTGGTGTCCAAGTTACAAAAAATCTTCCGTTTCTATTTGGACTCCAAACAACATCCGAATCTTTTATACCATCTTTCCAATGAAAAGATCCTCTTGTTACATGATGTTGAATAATTAAAGAATCGTTATAATCTATTTGTTGATATATCTTTGTTAAATTAAATAAAGATTGTTTAGATTCGTCTCTAAAAGCATGTGAATGAGTTCTAGGAAACTGTCTGTAAAATTCATTTAATGCATCAGGATCATTAGATAAAGACTCTACTTCATTTGTCCAATATTCAACAGCTCCTATAGTTATAGCTTCGCCATCAATTCCTATTATAGGATTAGCTGGAGTTTCTAATACTGGCATTCCAAACTTATCTATATATCCTTCAAAGTTCCATTCCATTGGAACAAATAAATTATACAGCCCTGATTTTGTTTGACCATTTTGATTTCTTTTACTACAGTCAGAATCTTCAAATAATTTTTTAAAATTTGCCCCTCCTTTGTCTAATGCGTTTGATGTAGAACCCATCATACATTTACCTATTATTTTACTTCCTAATCTTAAACATGTTTTAGTAACACGCCAATTGTTTAATATGTTTTCAGGTCTTTCCCACTTACCACTTTCATCGTGTAATAAGTATTGTAATTTCTCCCCATCATATGAGTTATCAGAAGTGTTTTTCCAATCTATAGTTGTATCTAAACCCTCTAGCTCTTCATCACCTGTGTCATACATGTTTTTTTTAGTAATCTTAGATGCTGGAACACGATAAGCTAATTCTGTTTTAGGTTTGTCCATACCATCTTGAATCGGTTTAAAAAAGAAAGGATAGTTATTTGATATAGGAACAACTTTATCTGTAAACATTTTTTTTGCATCCGCTCCTGTTTTAGATAATATTCCTATACGAGCATCTTTTGTTATAGTAGCTTGATTAACTCCCTCACACGAACTCATAAAAGAAAATCCAGAACGTCTTATTTTTAAATAACACATTCCAAAACTTCTTGAGTCAGCTTTACAGGCTTCCCAAAATATATAAAAAATTCTATTAGCTTCTCTAAAATCAGGATTACCTACATCAATTTTAGTCCATTGCAAATACATATAATGTGTTCCAGTTATATATGTAGAAATACCATTATTTAAAAACCAATCTCCTTGTTCTCTTTTATCAAATTCTCCTTCTATATAATCAACCCATTTAGCTTTAAACTGTGGAGATGTTTGATGCCAATGAAATATTGATTGAATTTTTTTTAAATCTTTTTGAATAGGTTTTGCTCTCCAGAATTGTTTTTCTTTTTTTTCTTTTGAAGTTAATTTTGGAGTTGCAGGAAGTGCAACTAATAAATTGTTTATATTATATATATCGCCTATAGTACCGTCTTTAGATATGACAACTACATTGTATTTATCATTATATCCGTATTGCCAATTCTTTGCTTTATTTTTATTAGAAATAACAGACTTAGGAATTAACTTATTGACTATGTGATATATTTTATTTTGATCTTGACTCTGCAAATCCTTTTGGTGTATTAGTTGTCTTTATGTCAACCCCATCTAGCATAGCTCTTTCTTCGTCTATTTTTTTTATAATTTCAAAAGCATCCATTATACAAAGTTTTTTTGTTGCCGCTGCATTCTTTAATCTATCAGCTGCCAATTCATCTTCAGTATTATATTTAATAATATCTTCTTTTGCAACTTTAATTAATTGTATAACAGCTTTTTCTCCTGCTTCTATAATTTGAAGTTTAATAACTTTACTATCCATTTAGTTTTAGAGTTATATTGTTTGTAAACATTCTATATAATACCTCTCCATCAACATTAAACTCATATTCACTTTCTGGTTGATAAGATATTTCATCTCCTACTTTTAAACCTAACTTCTCAAGCTGTGTGTTAGAATATTTTAACACTCCCATAAGAGGCTCTATAACTCCAGACTTTTTTACAAAACTATCTTTTGCTGAACTAGGCTTTACAAAACAATATTTATGATAGCCTTTCCATTTACCATCTCTTTTAAATAAAAAAAACTGATCAGGGTCTATGAAAAATAAATCATCTTTAAAAAAACTTTTACCGCTTTTTCTTCTTCCATACATGTCATTATAAAATTTAAAAACATTATGATGGACTAACAACGTGTCACCTACCTCAACCTCTCCAGTATAATTTATTGGAGTTTCAACAACTTCTGCATACCTGTTAGAAACAGTATGGTCTTCTTCTGAAGTACTAGTTATAAAATCTAAGCCACCTATATTTTTGACGTTAGAATAACGCCTATTATTAATAGGTTTTACAATAAAAGAAAAAGGGGACTTCATTAAAAGTTTATATTATACTCTAATGATATAGGAAGTGTTGTTTTAAATTCTTTCCAAACTAAAACTTCAGAATTTTTTTCAACCCAAATTTTATATGACTTAGTTTCCGTATCACTTTGAATAAGATGAATTTTATGTTTACCTCCTAAAACTTCTTGGCCAACTATATAGTGCATTGCACCTGACTTATAATCAGCTCCTATAGAAATTTTTCTGATAACCATTTTAGAATGTTTGTAAATCTAATGTTCTAAAACGTAGATTGATTTTCATTGTTCCATTTCCAACTGTAGCTTCTTGACCTTGCGCTTGAAATACAATAGATGTATTAATAGGGCAAGCAAGAGTTTGTTTTTGAAAATGAAAAGCCGCGTCTACTGCTGAGTTCATTACTGATGCTGTAGGAACGTTTGCCCAAGCAGAAGTCCCCATTTTTACTTGTACAGGGTCAGCAAAATCATAAGCAGCGCTTCCAGCATCCATATAAGCAAAAACGCTTAACACATCAAGAACTTTTCCTACGCCTGGCGCAGCTATTAAAGTTTTAGGTGTAGCTAACAAAGCCTTTAATTCTGCCGAAGTTATTTCTATTGTAACATCACCATAACTAACATCAAACAAATTCTTAACTGAATTTAAAGTAACAGTTTTTGTTTGTAATTTATTATCAAAATCAGTTATAACTAAATAGTCATTTAGTGTTGGTTGTAATAAAGCAGGGTATGCGCCTTGATTGCTTATTTTAGACATTATGCTTTTTTAAGATTTTTATTATGATCGTCTGTATCAGCTTTTGCTTTTTCTATTACTTTAGCAGTTGCATCAACTTCTTCTTTAGACTTTACTTCACCTGTCATTAAATCAATAACAGAGTCTTTTCCGTACTTGTCTATTAAATCTTTTTCAATTTGTGCAAACTCTAGTCTTATGTTTTCTACGTTTTTTATCAAAGCTTCTCTTTGTAAAACGTGATCACCTAAGTCAATTTTTGCTTTGTTAAATCCGTTGTGAATGTCTTGTACTGACTGTAATTCTTCTTGTGTTAAATTTTTCATTTGATTTTATTTAAATTATTTATATTTGAACAAAGATAATACTTTTTTTTTAATTATTCTATACCATTGACGGCAGTTGCTAATGGAGTTTCACTACCCTTTAGATTATATTGGTTTACTTGCCACACATCAAACGAAGCTGCTGCTGCTGGTGTAATACCATTTATAGTGTTTCCATAACCGCCTTCATCATAAACTAATTGTAATTTGGGCATAAAATTTCCAGAAGTATTAAAATAAACACCATTGGTTGCTGTAGTGTTTGAACCTGGTGAATCTTCACTATAATCAAAATTAAAATTAACTAAAGCACAAACTAATTGTTTAGGATTTGAATTGTTAATTTTACCAATAGCTGTAGAGTTTAATTGAAAATCATTTTCTCCTGAATTACCTGTGCCTGCATTCCATGTATTTAGAGTATCACTACCTCTTAAGTCAGATGAGAACTGATCTTCAAAAGCCGCTGTATCAAAATCGTTAACACTTAAAGCTGACCCTCCGTTAGTTCCAAAAGCTTTGTTTGATTCTATTAATGTTACTGCGTTAGTTCCTGAATTACCAACTCCATTAACCGTAAAAGTTCCTGCGGTTACTGTAGCACCAGATGGTAGTGAACTACAATCAAAGTAAAAAAATGATCTCGTACATGAAAAAGTTTCGTTACTTCCTCTGTCAACAAATGATTGCGCTCTTATAGCTATAGATTGATTAACACCTGAGCTTACTGTTGTTCCTGAACTTGAATTAATTACATCATCCCAGTCTTGAGCAGCACTACCTGTTTTTAAAACAGATCCTTGTCTATTTGACGTTACGTTAACTGTAATTTCAGCCATAATTAAAATTGTTTTTTTGGTAAATAATATTCTGAATAATTAAAATATAAATTAGGACTAGGTTTAACTGGTATAATATCATAACTATCAGCTTTTATACCCAGCTGATTGTCTTCTTTATTATAACTATTCCACCAAGTTGCTAACCCATTTTTTCTCATCAAATATTTAATTATATCTTTAAACTTTGCACCGTTTTTATTATA
>Ga0308008_1000647_pt1 | contig 13518 bp, 14 predicted proteins | sample Neamet125_FD_203140 | JGI IMG/M metagenome (GOLD analysis project Ga0308008, IMG submission 203140) | Marine microbial communities from water near the shore, Antarctic Ocean - #125 | ecosystem: Environmental > Aquatic > Marine > Unclassified | place: Southern Ocean | collected 2014-07-24
TTGATCGTTGCTGTGCCAAGTGCCTATGCCATGGCTTTTTTCCCAGGCAAATACACCAAAGACATTTTAATATGGATGCTTTCGACCAAAATGTTACCTGCTGTAGGCGTTTTAATACCCATCTATATGATTACACAAATGGGAGGTTTGCTAGATAGCATCTTTCCTTTAATCCTAATTTTTGCATTGATGAACCTTCCCATTATCATGTGGATGCTGTTCACCTACTTTAAAGAAATTCCTAAAGAAATTCTTGAAGCAGCGCGCATGGACGGTGCAACCACCCGAGACGAACTGCGTCATGTGGTCATGCCACTGTCTTGGGGTGGAATCGCATCTGCTGGCTTATTGTCATTAATCTTATGTTGGAATGAAGCCTTTTGGTCAATTCAACTTACAGCTTCAGACGCAGGAACATTAGCAGCACTGATCGCCTCTTACTCCAGCCCAGAAGGCCTATTTTGGGCCAAAGTTTCAGCTGCATCTACAATGGCTTGTGCTCCAATTATTGTCTTTGGCTGGTTCTGCCAAAAGCAGTTGGTACAAGGTTTAACTTTTGGTGCGGTGAAATAAGGAATTATAATGTCTACTTTAAATATCTCTCAGTTACACAAACATTTTGACGATTTTCACGCTATTCGTGGCATAAATTTAAGCATAGAAGAAGGTGAGTTTGTCGTCTTTGTAGGCCCATCAGGCTGTGGTAAATCTACCCTACTGCGTTTAATTGCAGGCTTGGAAGACGTTAGTGGTGGTAATATTTCTTTGGGTGACCGTGATATCACCGAGGTGCCTGCAGCTCAGCGTGATTTAGCGATGGTGTTCCAGTCCTACGCACTTTACCCACACATGAATGTGGCAGAAAACATGTCTTTTGCACTTCGCCTAGCAGGTGCAAGTAAAGAAGAAATCGCTAAAAAGGTGGCTGACACCGCTGCTATTTTGCAGCTAGAGCCGCTGCTTGATCGCAAACCTAAAGCTCTGTCTGGCGGTCAACGCCAGCGTGTAGCGATTGGTCGTGCCATAGTGCGACACCCATCCGTATTCTTGTTTGATGAGCCACTGTCTAACCTAGACGCTGCACTGCGCGTTCAAATGCGTCAAGAGCTAGCCGCACTGCACCAGCGTTTGAAAGCCACAATGATTTATGTCACCCACGATCAGGTTGAGGCAATGACCTTAGCAGATAAAGTGGTGATTCTAAATGCAGGCCAAGTGGAACAAGTGGGCTCACCCATGGAAGTGTATTACAACCCAGAAAGCCGCTTTGTAGCTGAGTTTATTGGCACTCCTAAAATGAATTTCTTCCCTATGGATGAAGTGGTGACCAGTTATTTAAGCAGCAACCCAAAGGTTGATCGTAACCTTGAGACAGCAGCGTGGATCGGTGCACGCCCAGAGTCAATCATGCTCGATAAGAAAGGCATGTTTGGTACCGTGACTCTAATCGAGCGTTTAGGTGCTGAGACTTTGGTTTATTTAAACTACAAGGATAAGCATCAAATTGCTATACGAGCTTCAAGCCTAGCGCCGGTAGAGCTAGGAGAAACCATTGAGTTTGGTCTAGATTTAGAGCAAGTGCATAGCTTTGACGACCAAGGCAACCGCCTTAGTCCAGCCATTACTGGCGACTTGATTAAGGCATTATAAAACATGCATTAGTTGGTCGTATATTTGGAAGTGTCAGGTATGAAAACAGATACGTTTAATCAAGTAGAAATTATTGAAAACATCGATGATGGCATCTATTACTTGGAACATGGCTGGCCTTCTGACTTAATACGCTGGCATGCCCATGCGCCTTACGAACTGCATTTAATCGTGAGCACACACGGCAAGGTGTTTGTTGGTGATCACATTGGGCGCTATACACCGGGGCAGCTGATCCTTGTAGGGCCTCATGTGCCTCACAACTGGGTGACAAACAAAGATGAGTCCAGCCCTGTAGCAGTGCGTGACATGGTCATTGTATTTTCACACAAATCCATGGACCACATGCTTCAAGGGTTTAGTGAAGTTCAAGAATTAATGTCTATGCTTGAGTTGTCTCAATCTGGCCTTGAATTCGTAGACTTTGATCTATCCCAGGCAATTGACATGTTTGGTAACGTGCGTGATACGTCAGGTATGGAGAGGTTATTAGCTTTCTTACAACTTTTGTCAAAGCTAAAGGCTTGGCCACACAAACGCACCTTGTCTACTGCCAAACTCACCTCACCACTGACAAGCTCAGCTGCAAACAAAATTAACGATGTGGTGCAGTTTATTGCTGACCATTACCAAGAAAATTTATCTCTTGGGAAAATGTCAGCCATGATAAATATGAGTGAAAGCGCATTTTCACGACACTTTGCTAAAGCGACTGGCAATAAATTTGTAGAATTTGTAAACCGAGTGCGTATTGGCAGAGCGTGCATTCAATTGGCAGAAACTAACGATCAGGTTTCAGCCATTTGTTTTGATGTTGGTTTCAACAATATTACAAATTTTAATCGCCATTTCGTGAAACTTAAAGGTAAAACACCAGGCGAATACCGCCGTATTGTCCAAACTAATTTAGGTAAAGACCAAGCTGTTGTAAAACCAACAATAGCCATGCCATAGCAGTGGCTTGTCAATAAAAAACATAAGCACGATAAAGATACTTACTATGAAAACTGTACACAAAACACAACTTACACCCCTTAATTACAGTCAAACAGACTGTGGCGTAGGTATTATTCACGTTGGTATTGGTGCCTTTCATAGAGCCCACCAAGCAGCATATCTAAACCAGTTGTTAGGTGATAGCGATCAACAACAATGGGGCATTATGGGTGTTAACCTGCGTGCTGAAGACTCCTCTATTACTGACCAGCTTAACGATCAAAACAACATTTACACCTTAAAAACATTATCTCCAGAAAACCATTCTACTTATCAACAAATTGGTTCCATTTTATCAACCATGGATTGGTCTAAGGATGCCAAAGGCGCAGCTCAAGCCGTGGACAATGAAAATGTGCATCTAATCACCATGACCGTGACCGAAGGTGGGTATTACCTTTCTGAAAATGGTATTTTAGAAACACACCTACCAGTCATAATTGATGCCTTAAAAGGTGTTGGTAGCTGTATATATGCCTACTTGCGTGCGTCTTTAAACATGCGTCGTTTAGGGTGCAACCTACCCATCACATTATTATGTTGCGACAACTTACGTGACAACGGCCACTATTTAAAGTCTGGATTTGAGCAATTTTTACAAGCCTGCAACGACACCGCACTATTAGACTGGTTGGCAACCAAAGTCACATTTCCTTGCTGTATGGTAGATCGCATTACACCCAGGCCTGATAGCCTTCATGTGGCAGACGTGAAACAATCCTTTAGTCTAGATGACCCTCTTACAGTGATGTCAGAATCTTTTACCCAGTGGGTCATTGAAGATAATTTTGCTGGCCCAAGGCCAGATTTTGAGCGTGTGGGTGTGCAACTTGTAGCTGATGTGGCACCTTATGAAGATGCCAAAATACGCATTCTTAATGGTGGTCATACCATCCTAGCCTATTTTGCGGCCCTAAAAGGTTATCAAACTTATGACCAAGGTTTGGGTGACGAAGAGTTAAACACTCTGTTGTCTGCCTACGAAACCACAGAAGTAATCCCTGCTATTGGCGAGTCTCCAATCAACCTACTCGAATACTACGCCCTTACTAAAATACGTTTTGGTAATAGCAATATTGCAGACGCAGTGGCGCGAATCTGTGCAGATGGTGGAATTAAATTTCCTATTTTCATATTACCTACCATAGCCACTTGCTATGCCCATGGATACACCCCGGCAAATGGACTACAAGGTATCGCCAGCTGGTATGTGTTTATGTGTAAGGTCAAAGCTGGGCAGATTGATTTTGATTACGTAGAGCCAAAATGGGCTCTTTTAGAGCCTTTGATAGATGGACCTAACGTAACCGCGTTTATTGAGAGTTCCGATTTGTGGGGTAACCTTCCACATCAGTTTCCAGAATTTAAGAAACACCTCATCCAAGCCATCAAACTAATGCTAGAACGATTTCCAGTGGCTTAGATCTAGGCTTACACTTAGCCAAGTTTTAACTAAAGCAAAGGTCATTACATGCAAACCCAGCGTTTAAAAGGCAAAGTAGCACTTATTACAGGCGCAGCTAGAGGCATTGGCAGAGCCTTTGCTCAACGCTACTTAGCCGAAGGTGCGTTAGTGGTCATTGCTGATATTGATTTTGAAAGAGCAACTCAAACCTCATTAACGCTGGGTGAAGGTTGTATTGCGCTAGCTTTGGATGTCACTGATCAAAAGAGCATTGATATATGCATTGCCAAGTCAGTCTCACAAATGGGTCAGATTGATATATTGGTAAATAATGCCGCAGTGTTTAGTGCATCGCCCTTTATTGATATTACAAGAACAGAATATAACAAAACGTTTGCAGTGAATTTGGCAGGGCCTGTATTCATGATGCAAGCCGTTGCAAAGCATATGATTGAGCGTGGAGAAGGTGGGAAAATTATCAATATGGCAAGCCAAGCAGGCCGCCGTGGTGAAGGCTTAGTGGCGGTCTACTGCGCCACTAAAGCTGCCATTATCAGTGTGACCCAATCGGCAGGATTAGACCTTATAAAATACGGCATTAATGTGAATGCTATCTCTCCAGGTGTGGTAGATGGCGAACACTGGGATGGAGTAGATGCTTTCTTTGCTAAGCACGAAGGATTACAACCTGGCGAAAAGAAAACTCAGGTGGGAAATGACGTGCCCTATGGTCGTATGGGGGTTGCAGAAGATCTAACGGGCATGGCGGTATTTTTAGCCAGTAGTGATGCAGATTATGTGGTGGCTCAAACCTACAACGTCGATGGTGGCCAGTGGATGAGCTAGCTTACGCTAAAACCACCCCGCTACCCAATCAGCAACTTATTAATACAAGTGCCTAGTTAAAAATCTATGCCAAATTGAACTGGCTCTTAAGATGGGCAATAATATCATTAGACTCATATAGCCATTCTACAGATCCATCTGCTTTTTGCGTTCTTAAACAAGGTACCTTGTGACGGCCTCCTTCGCGGGTTAATTCAGCCTTTAGCTCAGCATCATTTTTAGCATCACGCAGCTCAATATGCAGCGCATGGCGCTTTAATTCACGGCGCACTTTGACACAAAAAGGACAGGTTTTAAACTGATACATCGACATGGTGGCTGTAACATCATCAATGGCTTTTTGAGCTGATGCGTCTCGCACAATTGCTTTAGGTGAGGTAAGAAAATCCAGAACCAAAATAATTTGTCCCAAGATCCATCGAATAGTTTTCATAAGTGAGTTCCACCAAAACACGGGTAATAGTTAAATAACTCATCCGTGGTTGAAAATCATCAGCAACAACGAGTGAGGGAATAAAGCTGGAGGACAGTTTACAGGAACTGACTAAATCCAGCCTTATTTTTTTATCATCAAAGTGCAATTAATAAGTGACATTACCACGCAATAAATCGTAACACGCACCTAAACTATGATAATCACATTTAGCACCAGGAAGAGCAATCCACTGATCTGACAGCAGGTTATCAGCATTGAGCACGCGGTACCAAACCCTGCTAGAGGGCTCTATAAAGTAAGCTTCAACATAGTCTCCCAATTGCTGCAACTTCGCTATATAAGGCCCACCAGGATAGTGCTTGGCCAACATAGCCAATGCGGGCAATGTTTCTGCATGCACCCAAAAATATTTATTGTCATCACACACATTGCCTTGTGGGTCAAAACCATAATACAAGCCTCCCCTTACTTCATCCCAGCCACACTCCCATGCCGTATCAACTAAAAACTTGGCCTTATCTAACATCCAAATTTGAGGTTTATAACCGTGCAATATCAGTAACAACTTAGCCCATTCAGTAAAGTGGCCTGTTTGGTAACCCCAAGGCTTATACAAGTTTTGTGGATCGTGCTGATTATAGGTCCAATCTACCTGCCAATCTTCGTTGTAATGCTCCCACAAAAGCCCATTGGTAGACGCAGCTTGCTGATTAACAATCGTGTTCGCAATGCGCAGCGCTTGCTGCAAAAAAAGATCATCTTGCGTGGCTTCAAAAGCAGCAATAAGGGCTTCACATGCATGCATGTTAGCATTTTGGCCGCGATAGCTGGACAATTTCCCAGACTCACTATGCACTTGGTCTGCAAACAAACCAAAATCTTCTTGCCAGAAAACCTGCTGCATTAACTGGTGTATTGATTTCAGTGCAGGCAAAGCAGATGTTATGCCTGCCTGATATGCATTGGCGTATGTGAGCATTAAAAACGCATAGCCATAACAATATTGATCGCAGTCTGTTACTTCACCGTTTTTTAGCTCCCAGTGAAAGCCTTGTCCATCTTGCCAGCGATGGTGTTGATCAATGAATCTCAACCCATGCTTTACTATGACTATATTTTGGGACTTTTGAACACTAGTTGCTGATAACATAGCCCCACGGGCAAAATTGACTACTAGCCTGCAGCTGCTCACTAAATGGTAATGGCATGGATTTTTACTATCACCGTTTGAATGTATGCTTTGATTAAAGCCTTTCTCAGGTTGCACACTAAAGCGCTTATAAAAACTAAGTATCGATCCAATTTGTTCTCGTAAAAACGGTTGATACAACCAATTATTTCTTGCACTACTGACAACCTTCTTCATGTAAAGCGTCTCTGTAATCTATTGATTGCTTGAGTAACGTTAATCTGCTTTTTAAATTATAAGCACATTATGCTAGCTTAAACACACAATAGTGCCTTAAAAATGAACAGGCCCCTGTGAATGATATAAAACATACCCAATGGTGCCATATTATTTATACAAACCAACCCAGTTTTTGAATCTATAGATTAATCCGCGTCGTATAACCAAACAGTAGGTTGAGATTACGATATAAAAAGTAATACCAGCATGCTTTGAATAATATTGAGCCTATCCAAAAGTGCATATTAGAAATATGACTAAGTGTAATCTTCAGCTGGGTGATGTATCTACATAAAATTAAAACAAACTTGGAGTTTGAAATGTCAGTTAATTCAAAAATTATTGGAGCTTCTTTAGCTCTAACCGCAGCTAGCCTTTTTTCACTGTCAGCAACTACTGTCGTAGCAGCAGGCCTTAGCGCAACAGAACAAGTGCATTGCTATGGCGTCAACAAGTGTCAAGGCCATAACGATTGTAAAACAGCAACCAACGCCTGTGCAGGACAAGGATCATGCAATGGTTTGGGCTTTGTAACAGTAAGCGAAAAAGCCTGTGATGACATCGGTGGCAAAACAGAAATGTAGACCACACCGCGGGCTGCTAATGTCCCTTAGCTTGGGTGACATGATCAGCCTGCATATATCATCCTAAATTTTCCCTATTCTATGTATTTTTGAGAGACATAACAGTGAATCCTTTTTTAGGTTTTGGACTTGGCCTTCGTAATGAGTACTACCAACACATTATTGATACCAAACCCCTTGTTGACTGGTTTGAGATATTGACTGAAAACTACATGGTAGACGGTGGAAAGCCTTTGTACTACCTTGATAAAATTCGTCAAGATTACCCCATTGCGATGCATGGAGTGTCCCTTTCTATAGGCAGTACCGACCCTTTAAATTATGACTACCTAAAAAACTTAAAGGCATTAAGCCTGCGCGTAGAACCTAAACTTATTTCTGACCACTTATGTTTTACTGGGCAAGGTAATATAAATCTCCACGACTTAATCCCGTTGCCTTATACCCAAGAAGCTATTAACCATACAGCAGCTAGAATACGTGAAGTACAAGACTATTTGGGCCGCCAATTATTGATTGAAAACGTATCAAGCTACATCACTTATCAAGAAGACGAAATTAGTGAATGGGACTTTATATCCGCTGTGACAGAAGCAGCAGATTGCCACATATTATTAGACATCAATAATGTCTATGTAAGCGCAAGAAATCATGGCTTTGATGCGACTGAATATTTGCAGGCTATGCCTACTGATCGAGTGAGACAATTACATTTAGCTGGCCATAGTGATTACGGTGATTACGTCATCGATACCCATGACATGCCAGTTACAGACCCCGTTTGGGCATTAGCTACCAAGGCCTTTGAACACTTTGGCGCCGTGCCGGCCATGATAGAACGAGATGACAACATGCCCGAATTTGATGTTTTAATGGCAGAACTAAACAAGCTAAGAGAGGTTGCTGGTGCTGTGTTGCAGCACAAGTCATGAGCTCACTTGCCAGCATTCAGACAAAATTCAAACGCCTTATGACCCATGGTGATCGTGCTATTTTGAAACATGTTCAAAATATTGGTTTGATCACGCCTCAACAACGTTTGGCCATCTATGAAAACGCCTACTTTACCCGTTTAGCTGGTGCTTTAGCGGCAGACTATCAGGTTTTATACCTATGTTTGGGAGATAAGGAATTTAATACCCTAGCTAAAGCATACACCTTGGCTCACCCATCTCATTTTTATACTCTGCGTTGGTTTGGGCAATATTTGCCTGTTTTTTTGAATCAACAAGGCGGCAAAGATGCCAGCATGATGGCACAACTGGCTGCTTTTGAATGGGCCTTTGTAGATGCATTTGTAAGTGCCAACACTGCCATGGTCGCCGCAGAAAAAATATCCCAAATACCTCCTGATTCATGGCCATCGTTGTCTTTTATATTCCATCCTTCAGTGCAAGTGTTAGCACAGTCTTGGGACGTTTTAAACTACTGGCTTGCCGGTAGAAAAAGAACCCCATTTCCTGTACCTACATTTTTTGATACACCACAAAGTATCGTTGTATGGAGATATGACTTGGCTACCCATTACCGGTCTTTAGATATTAATGAAGCTACCGCGCTAAAAAAAGCCATGCAAGGCCACTCCTTTTCTGACATTTGTGAGCATATTTTATTACAAGGAATAAAAGAACTGGATGTGGCACCCCTAGCCATCACCTATCTACAAAAGTGGTTATCTGAAGGCTTAATCTGTGATTGCAAGGCTTAATCCTAAGCCTTAATTACCTTCGTGAAGGCTGTCACCTTTACCTTCTTTGTATGTGTGGAATTATCTTCATTACTAAACATTGGATAAAGTAATAAAACTGACCATTATTATATTAATTACCTCTCATGGAAATATTAATTTATTATCTGTTATATATTTAATAATATTGTTAAATTATTTTAAAACATATTGTGATTGAAATTAATATTACTAATATATTTATATTATTATTATATTATTATTGCAAAAAAATCTAACAGTAGTAAATTATAAATTAGAGAAATAATGTTTTATTTATTTTATTTATAATAATATTTTAGGAAACCCTTAAAATTCCTAAAATGGTTTTAAAAAAGGAGGGCAAATGCTAGATTTCACATCTTACAGCATTGATAAAAAAATTGTGGAAGATCCACATATTATGGTATCCAACATACTGGAACCCATTGATGATAGCGTTATATTCACTTACCATCTTGCAGAATTTCCAGGCAGCGACCAGGGCATTATGCTCACCCTTTACTACTTTGATGGGGATTCTCTGGGCGAATTGCTCTATGTGAATTTGATGCGGCTACCTAAGTGGCTAATCGGTTACATCGAAAGTGGTCATAATGTTTCGGTTACTGACAGATCAAAAAACATCACCATAGAGCTCACTCCCCAAACAAGAGAGTTGGTTTAGCTCTTTTGCATGGGGCGCTGAGCTTGATGTAACAAGAAGCCAACCAGAATCATTGCAGCAAGTGCTACAAAAGGCACATAAGCAAAGCCCCACCAATCATCTGCAAAAAACACTGCATAAGCAAACACTGTGGGCCCAGCCAAAGCACCCAAATTATCTCCAAGCACCAGTATGCCAATGCCTTTGGGAACATCTGCCTCACTTTTCACATATTGTGGCACATGAGACATGAGCGTGCCCGGCAGCATCCCTCCAAAAAATGAAAATACATAAAGAAAAGGAATCGTCCACAGCAGTGGTTGAACAATAAAGAGGAAATAATACACACTTTATAACAACACAGATCCTTGTGGTTATAAAATCATTTTTTACTAAAAAATACCCCATAGCAACATCAGCCTTTTAGACAGCCCTAAGGTATGAGACAGGTGCCTTAAAGCTTAAGGCACATCAAGCACCGCACAATTGCATAAATCGTCACTTTCAAAGGCAGTTATATCCCCAGCACTTAACCCTGGCACTGGAAACAAACGCACTGTGAGGGGTTTATTTAATCGAAATGCCATAGTGCCTGTATCTCTCATCAACGCAGCTATCTTGTCAGTAGAGGTGTCCCCAGGAATAGGCACTGTATCTAAGCCAATGCCACATACTGAGCTATAGGTTAATAAGGCACGAATATCATAATCCGGCTTCAAAGTGCCAGCAGCTAGCCCAGTGTCTTCTGTTAATGCCAGCATTAAACCTGAAAAACCTACTAATTCAACGCCTTGTACAGACTTAAAAACTTTCGTTAAAAGTGACGAAGCTTCTACTGTACCAGAGGCACCAAAGTGCGCCACTCCCATAAGCTCATAGACTTCAGCCATACTGCCACAATCTTTTGATGGTGCGGCTGAGCTGTCAAAACCTGCAAACGTAAAGCCATGATTTAGATTAGCCGCTGTCACTATTTCATTGATTGCAGATATATGGTGCCCAAGAGCTTCACTCATCACCTCATAATAACGCTTAAAGCGTTCATTATGCGGACACACTCTTACAGAGTGACTCAATGCTTCATTGGCATCACCAAGAGTTTGGATTAGTAAGTCCGGGGTCTCCAGACCAATCACAAAGCAATCACCCAATACCTGGCTGTGATAGCTTGCAGGAAAATAAGGAATCAAAGGGTCGCAGTTGAAATTGACAGTGAAATTGAAGTTACCTTCGCCACGCGGTGTGATTTCACTGATATGTTTGACAGCCTGTGCAGACTTAAGGATGAGGCCATTATCGAGTATGTCATTGTCATCAAGGCTTATGTTGACACAAATGTTGCATAAGTCGCCAAAGGCCTTAATAAGCTGAGGCACCAGTGAGATTTCTTGTGCTGTTCTAGCTTCGCCAATGGCAAACCTAATGCGGATATCGCCCACTTCCGCTCGCTGAATAAGCCCATTAAGAAAGGTAAGATCCTTACTCGCTGCTTCTATGCTAGAGGTGTTTAAATATTCACCAAAAGGGTTGGTAACAATCCTATTAGTTTGAACAGTATAACCAGATTTTTCAAGCTCTAAAGTAACATCTGCACACAGGCCAGTAGCCTTTTTAATCTGCCCTTGCCATAGGGATTGATCTTTACCTAATGATATAAAAGTAGTGATCGTCCTTACTTTACATAGGGCTTTGTTTTTAAAATTTTCAGGCATTCTGCTTTCCACTGTTTTTCAAACCTTAATCTATAGTCTAAATCAAATGCCCTGCTTGGTCCCCCTTTCCGGCAAACTCTTGGTTGATCACAACAGTGCCTGCTATAAAGTCATGAATGGCACGTTTTCGTTTATTAATAAGCAAGAAAAAAACCTCACTGAAAATCCATATTAAATATCTGCTGGCTACCAGCTCATACCAAGAAGGGTACAATGGTACCAAATACTCCACCCGCTCCATCCAACTTAATGCTAAGTAGACTTGAGGGTTGGCACCAGAAAGGCCAATGAAAAAAGCAGTGACCAATAATGCAGCAAAGCCAATATCCACACTCGATCGCAACATTGCTTGTTTTAGGCTAATGGCAGTTCCATTAGGGTTGGTCACCTTTATTTTTAAAACCATTTTTCCAATAGTGGCACCAAAGCGATAGTGGAAATAGATAATATATGCAAAAAATAGAGTACTTAATATCACTAAACCAAACAACTCAGCCGTGATGGACCAGGTCAAACGAAAGCAAGACACCAGTACCACAGGCGTGATCACCAATATATCGATCAAGACAGAAAGAGCACGCGTCCAAAAGCCAGAAAACACCTTATAGTTGCCATTATAAAGTCCATTTTCAGTTGGTAAAAATTGCATTTTTCATTCCTTTAAAAATTGCGCCTAGAGTTTTTAAGCAAACCCACCGTGCATTAGTTAACGATATATCATTACCCCGTAATGCACAATAATTATAAGTAAGCATTAATAGTTAATAACATCAACCATGCTAACCTCTCCGCCCAATACTGCTTCATGCCCAGCACAGCTCATTTTCATCGAGCCTAAACCACTTTGCCGCGCTAAGATGATGACGACTGCTCGGTCATTAAATATTTGGCAACCAAAGCCGCATTTTTAGCAGCATCATGCACAGGGAAAAATACCTTTTTTATGATGCCCTCTTCAATCACCAATGTAATACGCGATAACAGTGTCAACTGCCCCACGTTAAACCTGGGCAAACCCAAATGGTGAGCCACATCCATCTGATGATCTGAAAGTAAATGAAATGGCAAATGTAGCCGCTCTACTGCTTCTTTTTGAACGCCAGTAAGCTGCGTAGAAAGCCCATACACATGGCTAGCACCTGCACCAATAATGACGCCATAGTTTGTGGCAAAACCCCTAGACTGAATTGTGCAGCCTTTAGCACCTGGTATATCATCCCAACCATCTATTGATGGCTGATCAGCCGGACTGATTCTAGGATAAGCATACACTACACTGATGCCCTTTAAAGAGGCTAGATTAACTTGCTGGTCATCCGTAGAGGTAAGTAAAAAATCTGGCACTGGCTTGCCAGTGAGGGCCATTACTATACTCATACTGTCTATGTCGTTAACTATTAACTTAGTCATTACAATCATCCTTGTAGACACCTGGCTTCAACACCTTTAGAAACGCATGTTACCCGTATACCTTAAACAATAAATTAGCCGACATAAAAAAGCAAACCGTCACAACCACAGGCTTGATGAGCTTTGACCCTTTTTGCAAAATCATGCGCGCCCCTAACACGGCGCCAACAAACTGCCCAGCCATCATAATGAAGCCAGCCAACCAGTTCACATCACCAAAAACTATAAAATAGCCAAGGGATGAAATATTACTCACAAAGTTTAAGATCTTTGCATGAGCCGTAGCTTTCGGCAGGCCATAACCTAGCAACATTACAAATGCTAAGGCCATGAAACTGCCTGTGCCAGGGCCAAAAAACCCATCATAAAAACCAAGAAATGGGGAAATCAGCACAGCAAAAGAGACTAGAGTAATTTTATGTTTTCTATCTTCATCACTAATATTAGGCGAGAGTAGAAAATATAAACCCATACATATCAGTAGAATAGGCAACATCACAACAAGATGTTTGGTGTCGACCTGCAGCACTAACCAGCTACCAAACACAGAGCCTATAAACACAGCAAAAATAGCCAGCTTCATTTTTTTAACATCAACCACTTTGTTTTTAATGAAATACAAAGAGGCTGTTAGAGTGCCTACACTGCCTTGGAGCTTGTTGGTAGCCAATGCAGACACTGGGGAAAGGCCTGCTAATA
>Ga0308008_1000656_pt1 | contig 13361 bp, 14 predicted proteins | sample Neamet125_FD_203140 | JGI IMG/M metagenome (GOLD analysis project Ga0308008, IMG submission 203140) | Marine microbial communities from water near the shore, Antarctic Ocean - #125 | ecosystem: Environmental > Aquatic > Marine > Unclassified | place: Southern Ocean | collected 2014-07-24
TGTTGTGGTTACGTTCTTACCGTTCGTAAGCCCCCATCGGGTCATCAGTCTATGTATATGTGTATCTACGGGAAAGGCAGGTATTCCGAAAGCCTGTGCCATCACTACTGAAGCGGTTTTATGACCTACTCCCGGTAGGGCTTCGAGTTTTTCGAAGTCAGCTGGCACTTCTCCTTCATGAAATTCAACGATCATTTCTGAGAGTCGATGAATTGCAGCAGACTTCTTAGGTGAGAGGCCACATGGTCTTATAATGCGTTTAATCTCATCGACATCCTGAAGCATCATATGTTCTGGACGGGAAGCCATTGTGAAAAGCTCAGGAGTTACCGTATTTACTCTCTTGTCAGTGCATTGAGCTGAAAGAAGCACGGCAATTAACAAGGTGTACGGGTCGGTGTGGTCTAATGGTATAGGTGTTGTAGGGTATAGCTTCTCTAGCTCGTTGATTATATAGGTGACTTTTTCTGCTTTTTTCATGCTAGTTAGAGATGTTTAGTATGATGTTTCTGTCTTGAGAAGTGAACATAAGCCCTTGCTTGACTTGCCCTCCTTCAAAGTCAGCCACATTTTCCTGGTCGTCAAAAATCTCGAAAAATATAGAAACTTCTAGAGTGCTGGGCGCTTTCAACTCGAAGGTGTCAGATTCTACGTACAGGTAGGTAATGTCGTAATCGTATTCAAGACCTATGAAGTTCAGGGGGATATTTATGTGGTTGTTTGTGAATTTGAAGTGGTTGAGAATGTAGTCGCCTACAAGAGAGTCGGTGAGGATGTGTTGATTGTCAGATCCAATTTCTAGGTCAAGGCCTTTGTGCTTTGTTTCAATGGCATGTTCTAAGTCATTAGTAAAGACATTAATCACTGTCTGAAGAGCTCGTGCGTCAGTGCTGTAATAAACAAATGATTTTGAAAAGTGAATATCATGGGTAGAACTTGCAATAAACAAACATAAAAGAAGGTTTCTAATCATGGCTTAAAGGTATATATTTCGGGTATGGAGTCAAAGGATGTTTTTGTAGATGTTTTTGCTGGAGATTCAGCAATTGAATTAAAGGATAGGCTTGCAACGTCAAAGAGAGTTGTTCTCACTGGACATAGATCTCCAGATGGAGATGCCGTAGGTTCGTGCTTGGCTCTTTGGAATCATCTAAAGGAGCATGGAGTAGATGCTACAGTTGTTCTGCCCGATGAGTTCCCTGGGTTTATCAGTTGGATGAATGGTAAGGATGAGATAGTTCTTCACTCAGAAACACCAGAGCAAGCTGAGAAGTTGTTAGTTGAGGCTGATGTTTTATTCGTTTTGGATTACAACGACTCATCAAGGGTGGGCGATATGCAAAGCGCTCTTCAAAGCAGTGACGCTTTCAAGGTGATGATAGATCATCATCAGCAGCCATCAGACTTTGTCGACTTAATGTTTTCAGACGAGAAGAGCTGTTCGACAGCTGAGATGGTGTACCGTTTAATAGAGCGTTGGGGAGAAGAAGGGGAGTTGTCAGCAGCTTCTGCGGCTTGTCTTTACTGTGGAATTATGACCGACAGTGGTTCGTTTAGGTTTCCATCAGTTACTCCCAGGACACATAGGATAGCAGCCGCTCTGTGTGAGACGGGAATAAATCACGCAGAAATTCACTCTATGGTTTATGATAACAATAGAGAGGGGCAGCTAAAGCTTGTGGGGTATGCCTTAACAGAAAAGTTAGAGGTTTTCCCAGAGTATCACGCAGCAATTATTTCTCTCTCTCTGGATGAGTTAGCTAGATTCGATTATGAAAAAGGAGACACAGAAGGTCTGGTTAACAGAGCGCTGAGTGTTGAAGGCGTTAATTTCGCAGCTTTCGTTAAGGAGTCTGAGGAAAGGGTGAAGCTTAGTTTTAGATCTGTTGGAGAGTTCAGTGCGAGAGATTTTTCTTCTGATCATTTCGGTGGGGGTGGCCATCATAATGCGGCAGGTGGAGCATCTAATGATTCTATACAGGAAGTGGTGTCTAAGATTAGAGGTTTGTTGCCTGAGTATTCTAGCAAGCTTAACTACTGACCAAGTTCCATTAACAGCTTCTGTATAGCTGAGTCTAGCATCTGATAGACATTTTCAAAACCTTCGTCACCACCATAGTAAGGGTCGGGAACATTTACCCCATCGATTATCATCTGAATCTTTAATGATTCCTCTTCGTTAATAGCCACGCTTTTAAGGTCTCTGTAGTTCGAGGCGTCCATGGCTAGAATGATATCGAATTCCTCAAAGTCGTAATGTCTAAATTTTCTAGAGCGTTGATGGCTGATATCTATTCCGTGCTCTAACATTGTCTCCATTGAGCGGTAGTCAGGCTGACTTCCAGAGTGCATGCCTATAGTGCCTGCAGAGTCTATAATGAATTCTCTATTGTGTTTTTTAGAGTAATGCTCGAGTAGGCCGTGTGCTATAGGCGATCTGCAGATATTGCCGAGGCATACAGCTAGAATTCTGATCGGAGCGATGTTAGTCATGAGGTTTTATGGCATAAAAAAGGGACCTTTTGAGGTCCCTAATTTAGTTAGTGTATTGCTAGCTTTTTCTCTAGGTCATCTAGATACTTTCTAAAGTGCTTGTCTGTCTCGCTGAGATTGTTAACCGTTCTGCAAGCGTGAAGTACAGTAGCGTGGTCTTTTCCGCCACAGTGTAGTCCGATATTCGCGAGAGAAGACTTTGTCATCTTCTTTGCGAAGTACATTGCTATTTGACGAGCCTGTACTATTTCTCTCTTACGTGTCTTAGACTTAAGAAGTTCTATAGGTAGGTCGAAGTAATCACAAACAACTTTCTGTATGTAGTCAATGCTTACTTCTCTAGCAGTATTCTTTACGAACTTGTCTATCATTTGACGCGCAAGGTCGAGAGTGATAGCTTTCTTGTTGAGGCTGCTCTGAGCTATTAAAGATATAAGCGCACCTTCTAATTCACGAACGTTCGTTGTGATGCTATAAGCTAGATATTCAACTACCTCGCGCGGCATGTCAATTCCGTCAGCGTACATCTTCTTTTCTAGGATAGCCATACGGGTTTCTAGAGATGGAGTTTGAAGGTCAGCACTTAGTCCCCATTTAAATCTACTTAGTAGCCTTTGCTCAACGCCCTGCATTTCTACTGGTGGCTTATCGGCCGTGAGGACAAGTTGCTTGCCTGTTTGGTGCAGGTGGTTAAAGATGTGGAAGAATACGTCTTGAGTTTTTTCCTTGCCGCTAAAGAACTGCACGTCGTCAATGATGAGTACGTCTATTAGCTGGTAGAAGTGGCTGAAGTCGTTTACTGTGTTGTTTCGTACTGAGTCGATAAACTGGTGGGTGAATCTTTCAGAAGTAACATAAAGAACTGTCTTGTCAGGGTCCTGTTTTTTTATCTCTATGCCTATAGCGTGAGCAAGGTGAGTTTTACCAAGTCCTACACCTCCATAAATAAGAAGTGGATTGAAGGCTGTTCCCCCAGGTTTGTTTGCAACTGCAAAGCCTGCAGAACGAGCAAGTCTATTGCATTCCCCTTCGACGAAGTTGTCGAAAGCGTAATTAGGATTAAGATTAGAATCGATCTTTAGCTTGCGCAAACCAGGAATCACAAATGGATTCTTAATAGGAGCAGGCTCGCCTACGATGGGCATGTTAACAGCAGGGTTTTTAGTTGCAGCTTGGTTAGTAGTTGGGACCTTTACTGTGTAAGGGTTCGCCTGATTGCCTTCCATGTTATGCTCCATGATGATGCTGTATTCTAATCTTGCATCCGGTCCCAATTCTTTCCGAACAGTTTTTCTCAAAAGAGAAACGTAATGTTCTTCAAGCCACTCGTAAAAGAATTGAGACGGTACTTGAATCGTTAAAACACTCTCGTCAAGTTTAACTGGTTTAATTGGAGCAAACCACGTCTTGTATGCTTGGGTGCTAATGTTGTCGCTGATGACTTCGAGGCAGCGAGCCCAAACTTTATTGTGGTTCTTGTCCATGAAATTGATTTGTTATCGTAGTGGTTAGAGTACTGCAATATTCGACAAAACATTTGTAAAAAAAACTTCCTGACCTATTGTTTTTTAATAAAGTTTGATTCTTAACTCCTTTAATTTAGATGTGTTTAAGGTGTTATTCCTCGGTGTTGTTTCTGTTTTAGTTTAGCCATTAAAACCTGTAATATTGAAACTCAGTATTTTAACGGCTTTAGAAGATTATTATTATTGCAATTGCAAAACCCTAGCCGCTGTCCTCTTGTGAGTCTATTTCGGCCGTCTATTATTAATTAATTTTAGGGATAAGTCTGATGTTATCATTTTGAGATTGAAATTAGATGTGATAATTTCACGTTCATGAAGAATACTGATAATTCGAATTGGGTGGGAGAAGGAGAGAACAAGTCTTTTTGTGTAGAGCATAGGGTTAGATATTCTGACACCGACAGGATGGATATGGTTTACCATGGTTCTTACATTCCTATGTTGGAAGCCGCTAGGGTCGACACTTTGAGAGAGGTGGGATGGGTTTATGCCTTAATGGAAAAGGCTGGGGTACTGCTACCTGTTATAGACCTTCAATTGAAATATATAAAGCCAGCTAGATATGATCAAATCCTTAGAATTGAAACACATGTTGTAGGTTCACCTACTTCTAGGATAGTCTTCCGTTTTAAAATAATGCACGAATATGATTTATTAGTTGAGGCTGAAGTGAGGCTGGCATTTATTAACTCTGAGACTGGTCGTGCGCGAAGAGCTCCCGAAGGTCTTGAAGCAAGCTTGAGAGATCACGGCCTAATACACTAAGAGCATTTTTCCACCTTATTCTTATGCCTCTGTTTCTTTCTTGACTCACATAATTTAGATTAGGCATACCTGCATCTACCCATGCTGAATACCAAGCCGACGAAACTGCAATTGATGATTTCTGAAATTTATCACGCACCATATAATCTAGTGCCTTATCATAAGCTCGGCAAAACCCCTCATTTGGAATTAGTGCCAGTGTCCTTCCACGTGTTCTGTATCCCCAGGTGGAGGGTGACTTGCTTTGAGTGCGCACCTTGAGTTCTTGAAGCAGCACTTCTTTAACCTGTGAGTTGCTCTCATGAATGATTGAGAAAATCCAATTCCTTTTATCGTGAATATAAACAGCTTCGATTTGTTTGACATCCCATTCCTTTCTAGTAAGTTCGTAGACGTGAGTTTCCCAAAGCGCATGTATACCTCTTTGGTCTGAGAGTTGTCCATTGTAATTGGAGGTCGTATGAAGGGGGACGTGAGCGTCACCTATATAATGCCCTAAATCTGCTGAGAGCTGTATTACTCTGTTAATTGACATTGCAGAGTCACCAGTGTTTTCACACTTGGTCATTTCATAAACAAGCGAATTGTAAACCATTTCTATAGTCCATGGTAAAGTGCCTCTTAAGAGTAGTGTGTCTTCTGTGAATTTTGCACATGCTTCATCCCAACTTAAAGGAGATAATGTTTCTTGAAAATCATCGAGATCAATGTAGTGCTTTGCGCCTTCACCATTTATTAGATGTTTACGCTTATCTGCATCAGTAGCCCTGCTGATTATTTCAGCAGAGTGAGATTTGTAGAATTCAAATAGGGGAGATGGAAGTCCGGATATAGCTACCGCATGAAGTTCCTTGTGAGGCGTGAACCCCCAACTCCAAAAACTAAGTGAGGTAACAACTAATAATCTAAGCCTGTGTATCGAGTTCAACTTCATGCAATGGCACTAATATCCCGTTTTTAAGGATAGGTATTGCAGTTAAATTGTTAGGCGTAAGGCAGTAGCTCACATCCGCATTTAAATTAAGAGCACGGAGTCTCCTTCTGTGTGAACTAGCCTTAAGGTATGCGAATAAATTTTCTTTGGAGGAACGGAATAAAAACTTTGCCGCCACCGAGCTGTCGTCATCAGAATAAAACTTACCAGTATCAATTAGATAGTCAGCTATCGCTCCACCACAAATAGTATCCTCCAGATTGAATTGATCCTTCCATCCAGAAGCTAAGACGAGAACGTCTCTGTTTTGTTTTGAAAGCCAAACACACAATGAATCAAGATTGTTCAAAGCTCCTATTACTACTGTCTCCTTATGCTCAGCAACTCTTATCGCCTTCGTGCCATTAGTAGTGGTAAGAACTATTTGCTTGCCTTTGTATTCCGGATTCATGTATGAGTATGGAGAGTTTCCTAGATCAAACCCTTCGACAACTCCACCATTCCTTTCTGCCGCAACTATGTAACCGCGCTTCTTATAGTCTCTAGCTTCATCGAGAGTTGCAACTGGAATTATCCCAGCCACTCCACATTCTAAAGCAGTGCAAATTGCCGAAGTTGCCCTCAGGACATCGATCACAACTATTAGTTCAAAACCATCTTCGTATTTGTGGAAATCACTAGGAGTGAAACAGACCTCAATTCGATTGCGCTTAATTGTAGACAAAATATTTTATTTATGCTATTTTCAAAAAGGGAAATCTGACTACCTCAGCAGCAATATCCTTATTGCGGATTCTCACAGCTAGTTCAGTTCCCTTAGATGAGCTAGAATTATCAATATATGCCATTCCTATTCCTATTCCTAGAGAAGGGCTCATAGTTCCACTAGTGACTATGCCTACAACTTCACCTTCTGTGTTAACTACTTCATAACCTTTTCTGGGAATGCCTCTGTCAGTAATTTTAAGGCCTACGAGTTTGCGTGGTGAGCCATCAGTTTTTATTTGTTGGAGGAGGTCACTATCAATAAACGCATTATTGAATTTAGTAATCCATCCTAACCCAGCTTCTATTGGATTAGTGGTTTCGTCTATGTCATTTCCATATAAGCAGAAACCCATTTCCATTCTTAGTGTATCTCGAGCTCCAAGGCCACACGGTGTCACACCACCCTCTAACAAAGCATCCCAAATCTTCCCCGCTGAGTCATTAGGTATGTATAATTCAAATCCCCCTGAGCCAGTATATCCGGTTGCTGATATGATGCAGTCTGCACCTAATACTTTACCCTTACTAAAGGTGTAATATTTCAAGTCTTCAGGATCCAGTTCTCCTTTATCCATAAGAGGCTTGAGTGCTGTAACGGCTTCCGGTCCTTGTAGTGCAATTAATGCCCAAGAATCTGAATTGTCTACTATGCTAACTTCAAATCCTCCCTCAGTTGCTTTTTCCTTTACCCACTCCCAATCCTTGTCTTTGTTTCCTGCGTTCACCACTAGTAAGTAGCTGTCTTCGGAAAGACGATAAACTAGTAGGTCATCGACAATGCCACCTTTACCGTTAGGCATGCAGCTGTATTGAATCTTACCATTAATAAGAGTGCTGACGTCGTTAGTAGTGATGTGTTGTATAAATGCCAAAGCATCAGGTCCATCAACATTAAATTCACCCATGTGACTAACGTCAAACATACCCACGCTATTTCTTACAGAGAAATGTTCGTCTCGTAAACCCGAATAAGATACAGGCATAGCAAATCCCGAGTATTCAACCATCTTAGCTCCTAGAGCTTCGTGCTGAGTAAATAATGCGGTCTTAATTAATTCTGACATTCTTTAGAAATAAATGAGCGACAAAGATAACTGTTTCTAAACAGCTCCTTCCTTCATCATCACATTATCCGCCCACCATCTTTTCACTTCAGGACCTCCGTGAAACATAGCGTCTAATATTGAAAGTCCTCCGATAAAACCGTTCCTATCCTCAAACACTTGTGGGTATGGTTTATACTCCCAAAGTTCATCTGAGAACGAGCCCTTGATTCTAAGATCACGCTGATCAGTTTTTATATACTCATCACTGACCTTCACGCCATTAACACCTAATTCGTCTTTAATCCAAGCTAGAGTTTGAAGGTTAAATTCTAGTAATGATTGACTGGGGTTGCCGAACTCTTTTATCAAAGTGAATAAGCTGTCTTCAAAGTGCTCGTAAAACGGAGCGGAGCCGTATGCCGTTTTCAGATGCTTGATTAAAAATTCGGGACTCATTAAGTCTGTGAAAACAATGTCACTCATAAGCCTAGAACTAGCAGAACGTCTGCTTACTGGCAGTGTTACCTCCCAACGGCCGTTAGAGTTGGCTAGGATTATCCTGTTGCGTATCGACTGCTTTACGTAGTTTTCATGAGCGTCCACGACAGCACCATAGTCTCCGTACGCTAGGTGAAACCAAGCAATGGGAGGGAAGGGGCATGAAGGTAGAACCATTTACTTCACTGATTTAAACATCCTGTTCCAGCGGATTTTGGATTCTCCGTGTTGGGCTACATTTTGCTTGCTGAACCATGTGAAAGACGCGCAGCCTATTACGTGATCTTCAGGGATAAACCCCCACATCCTAGAGTCTGCAGAGTTGTGTCTGTTGTCTCCCATCATCCAATAGTAGTCCTGTTCGAAAGTGTATGTTTTCGCTATTTCTCCGTCTATTTTCACCTCACCCTCATTACTAACGTCTAAGTCGTGGCCTTCAAACACACTAATTACGCGTGAGTACATATCGATGTTTCTCTTATTGAGTTCGATGGTGCGACCAGATTCTGGAATGTAAATAGGCCCCAAATCATCTGGTGTCCATTGATTAAACTCCGCTGTTGTCGTGTTCGGAAACATATGAAGCCCGCCTTTATATCCATCTTTACTCATAACGTCTATGCTAAGACTTAGGCCTGACCCTTCAAGGATTTCCTTCTCGTTTTTTGTCAAATAAATGATAGTAGCATAGCCGTCAGGGGTTTGTTCCAGGTATAGGTTCTTCCTTCCGCTTCTGTCAGTTTGGGTTATGAAGTCCAAATCTGTTAAATCTAACAAGCTTCTTATTTTAGTAATCCTTCCTTGATTCAATATCCCCACCTTGTATTCATGCTGAAGGTTGTCGGGGTTTTCTATAGCTTCACCATTTATGTGAAGTTGTCTGTTCACAACCGATAGTGAATCTCCAGGCAATCCTACGCATCTCTTTACGTAATTCTCTTTCTTGTCTAGTGGCCTAGCCTGAAGACCCTGGTTGTTTGATAACTTATATCTAGCTTTTCTAAGATATTTCTCTGGGTTTTCTGAGTATCTAACCACAGATCTACCAGCTTCTTCGATGGCCATGTTTCGCAACTTCTCATAGTAGTTGTGTCCGACTAGGCTTACGCTAGTTATAGCTGTATCTCCAGGAGGGAAGCTGAATACGACAGCGTCATAACGTTCAACTTTTCTTATGCCAGGCAGCCTTGTGTACGGTAGAGAAAACCACGAAGTGTAGCTCTTTATCAATGTTCTCGGTAGCACGTTGTGAATGAATGGAACTGTGAATGGCGTCTGCGGAACTTTAGGTCCGTATGTGATTTTATTTACATATAGATAATCACCCACTAGCATGCTGCCTTCCATAGACCCTGTAGGTATGGTAAATGTTTCAAATGTGTAGGTGCGTACTATTGATGCTACTATTATAGCCCAAAGTATCGCCTCTCCCCATTCTCTCACAGCGCTCTTTTTCTTCCAAGCTCTCTGCCCCACATATTTATCGTCACCCATAGATATCTGAGCTAATCCTACCCATGGAAGTGCGCCCATTATCCACTGCTCTTTCGTGGATGTTTTACCGAAAACTATCCCTAGCTCCACGTGCATTATCGTGAGCATAATGAGATTAATTCCAGGGAACAGTAAGATTATGACCCAGTACCATGGTCTCCCAGTCATTTTCAGAATACAGAGAGCGTTCAGAATCGGCACATATCCATGCCATGCAGTTCCGCCTTGCCTTTTAATGAGGGAGGGTACGAAAATCAAATGTTCAAGGCAGATTAGTGCCAGTAATAACCAGGGGATTAAGCTCATTATAAATCTCTTATCATATCATTCATTGTGTAAATACCTGAAGCGTTATTCTCCTTAGCTTCAATCAACCAACTTGCGGCAAGCGCAGCACCTCTTGCAAATCCTAAACGTGATTTGGCTTCATGTGTGAGAACGAGCTTGTCAACCTCAGATTCGAAAATTAACTCATGTTTTCCTATAACCTCGCCTTCTCTAATAGATTCTATGTTAAGATTAGCTAAACCACCAGCCTCTTCAATCTCCGTAGCTAAGGTTATCGCCGTTCCGCTGGGTTTGTCGAGCTTTTGAATATGATGAGTCTCAGATATAGATGGGGTGTATTGAGGGAACTTTTCTAAGGACTGAGTCATTATACAAGCCAGCTTATTCATGAGGTGAACGCCTATGCTGAAGTTAGTTGCGTGAAAGACGTAGCCGTTGTTCGCGTTTACACACTCAGTTAACTCGCTCATTTTATCGTGCCACCCAGTTGTTCCTATTACTATTGGGAGACCAGCTGTTATACAGGCAGTCGCGTTTTGTAATGCAGTAGAAGGAGTGGAGCTTTCTAGCACGATGTCTGCTCCCCAACTCGAGGGTTGAAGTCGGTCTCCTTTTCCAATTCTGGCTACCACTTTCCCGCCAGCTTCTTCCCAGGCTTTACCGACTGCCTTTCCGAGCCTCCCGTTTCCAATGATAGCTAAATTCATTTGTGATTCTGTTTATTGCCCAAGGTAATGTTCAATTTTAACTGCCATGGCTCAAACCTCGTCTTAGGTGGTATTACATGAAAGCTAAGATCTTCACTTGAATCAAAAAACCTCATGTGTGCATCGACATTAGCGTCTACTATCTGAAGCAAATAAATTCCCGCTAAACTCAGGTATGATAAGTCTCTATATCTTCGAAATAGATAAGTTCCGTTTTCTAGGTCATCAACTGAGTATAGGTTTCCATTCGTGTCCACAAGCTCACTCCAGGTTTCTGGATCATCATCTGTTTCATCTATCCAGCCTTGCTTGAACTCATTCATTTGCAAAGTGTTGTCGCATATGAAAAACACACTTGTAGCAAGGGCTCCCCAAACAATAGGGGCTTTCCAATACTTCCTGTTGATCAACTGGCCAGAACCCGGAATGCACGCCGCCCATCTTGTGGTGTTTTTAATGCGAATCTCGGTTTCACTCAATGGAGCATCCTCAGTTTCTATTTGTTGAGATAGTCCGGAAAAGGTCATAGTGAAAAAAGCGACACACGTTAATAAAGCGCCCTTAGTAATTACTATTGCTGAGTTGGACATTACGATGTGCCAGTAAGCTTATCGAGCAAGTCTTGAAGCTGTTTCTTATTCTTAAAATGAAACTCTACACGGCCACCTCCGATATAGTCCTTTTTAAGAGAGACACCTTCTGGGTATCTAATTCTCAGTGTGTCAACATCTTGAATTTCATCGTCAGTTAAAGCTGGAATTAAAGGCCTTACTTTGGGGAGGAGTTTTTTGCGGCCGCCATCCTTTTTACACAGTTCCTCTGTCTGTCTTACACTGAACTTTTGCGAAATCGCAAGATTCATAATTAGAATCTGACGCTCAGGGTTATTAGTGATTGCAAGAAGTGCTTTTGCGTGTCCTTGCGAAAGAGTCTTTTTCCCAAGTTCAATTTTCACTGCCTCTGGTAGCTCTAAAAGGCGAAGTTGATTCGACACTGAAGCTCTTGCTTTGCCTACAAGCGTTCCTATCTCACTATGACTTAATCCACATTCGTCTTGAAGACGTTCGAATGACGAGGCGATTTCAATAGGGTGGAGGTCTTCTCTTTGCACGTTCTCAACCAGCGCCATTTTTAGCAATTGCTGGTCATTAGCAATTCTGACATATGCTGGGATTTCTTCTAGACCAGCTTTTTGGCTGGCTCTAAATCGTCTTTCTCCAGAAATTATCTGATACTTAATCGCGCTTAGTTTACGAACGGTAATTGGCTGAATTATTCCTAATTCATTTATGCTGGAGACCAAACTTCCCAATGTCTTCTCGTCAAATGTTCTCCTCGGCTGATCTTTGTTCGGTTGTATTAAGCCAATGGGGATCATAGCAATTTTACCAGTAGAATTACTGTTGCTGCTTTTCGATATATTCTTTATCGGCAATACTTTAGTAACATCGGTATCAATAGAAGTATTAGAGCCTAATTGGGCAGCTATGGGATTATTCTTCAACGAAGAACTGTAATCTTTAAAATGTGACATATCACCAATTCCTCTGCCAAGCCCGCCAGGGCTTTTGACAGGTTTTCCAGAATTACTAGGTGTATGAGTAATAGATTGAGACATTATTTAGCCTAAAAGATCAGTTAAGAATTTCTCGTCGTCTCTGAGCAATGTAAGTTCATTCTTCTGAAGAACTTCTCTCGCTAGATTTAGATAGTTGACAGAGCCTTTGCAGGTCGCATCATGAATGATGATAGCCTCACCATGACTTGGAGCTTCTCCTAGTCTAGTGTTTCTGTGAATGACAGTATTTAAAACTAGGTCTTGGAAGTGGATCCTTACTTCTTCAATCACTTGATTAGCAAGCCTTAATCTCGTATCATACATAGTGAGCAAGATGCCTTCTATGTTAAGATCAGGATTTAGCTGTCCCTGGATAATCTTGATTGTATTGAGTAATTTACCTAAGCCCTCAAGAGCAAAATATTCACATTGAACAGGAATCATAACAGAGTCTGCAGCTGTGAGTGCATTGAGAGTCACTAAGCCCAAACTTGGCGCGCAGTCAATAATGATAAAATCGTAATCGTCTTTAATTGTGTCTAAAGCAATCTTGAGTCGATTCTCTCTTGCTTCTGCATCCACTAGTTCGATCTCTGCGCCTATAAGATCGAGATTAGAGGGGAGTATATCGAGGTTAGGGGTCGTGGTAGACTGTATCGCTGATGTAATATCGACCTTGCCCAGTAATACTTCGTAGGTTCCGTTCGTGTCTCCATAAGAATCGATTCCTAGTCCGCTTGTAGCATTAGATTGTGGGTCGGAGTCAATCAGTAGAGTTTTATATTCAAGAACACCTAAGCATGCACTAAGGTTAATAGCTGTAGTAGTTTTACCTACTCCCCCTTTTTGGTTTGCAATTGCAATAATCTTACCCATTTCTCGAATTTGTTTGATGTATTAAAGCACAGTAAAGTCTATTGCTAAGATAGAATTAGATACACGGCTTAATAGGTAAAGTTGTACACACAAAAGCCTACGAGAATAGGCTATTCAAGGCAGTTTGCGTTAATAAGTTGTGGAAAAAGTAAGCTTAGTGAATGTGCTTATTCTGATAGATTATAAATTTGAATATCTAGAGGTCTTCAAATTGTACTTCATCATCAGAGCTTCCTTTGATAGGGTAGTCGTTACTTGACTCGTCTGTAGAGTTGTCCTCAGAGCTATCATCTGAGCTATCATCTGAGCTGTTGCTAGAATCATCGTCAGCCTTTTCAGCATCTTTATTTTTTACATCTGACTCATCATTCGACTTGTCAGAAGAATCCTGTGCATCGGCAGTGTCAG
>Ga0308008_1000657_pt1 | contig 13341 bp, 14 predicted proteins | sample Neamet125_FD_203140 | JGI IMG/M metagenome (GOLD analysis project Ga0308008, IMG submission 203140) | Marine microbial communities from water near the shore, Antarctic Ocean - #125 | ecosystem: Environmental > Aquatic > Marine > Unclassified | place: Southern Ocean | collected 2014-07-24
ACCGGGATAGTCAAGTATTGGTGGGACTCGAATGGCGAAGATGAAAGCCATGAAATGACGGGGATTAACGAAGAAGCATTGATAGCTCTACAATCTGACGAAGAGATTGAAATTGAAATCCTTACAGATAATGGTCAGTTCTTTGATGTGAAGGTAACGCATTCTACGAAGGACGGAAGGGTAAGAATTAAAGCTCTACCATGTGAAGAGTTTTTGATTGATCGATCAGCTACTTCTCTTGAAGACGCTATTATGACTGCCCATAGATCAATGCTCACGGTGAGTGAATTAGTACAAATGGGTTATGACGCAGAAATGGTTGAGTCTATGTCCTCTGGTGTGGATGAGCTTGATAACAACGTAGAGCGAAGGACCAGAAACCCAGCAGCGTTAAATTATGGATTTAGAACGCAAGAGGCCACTAGGCTTGTTGAGTATGTCGAAGTCTACATGAAGGTTGATTGGAACAATGATGGTATAGCAGAACTTAGAAAGATTTGCTGCATGGGCTCAAGTTACGAAATTGTCCATCATGAAGCCTGGGACTCTCCACCGTTTGCTGTGTTTAATCCATTGCCAGATTCGCACGTTTTCTTTGGTACATCGATTTTTGATCTAGTTGGCGATATCCAGCTTATTAAATCGAACGTTCTGAGGAATATGCTCGATAGTCTCTCCCTAAGCGTTCATCCAAGAGTCGCGGTAGTAGAGGGTCAAGTGAACATCGATGACGTTACCAATACTGAAGTTGGGGCGATCATACGACAAACCCAACCCGGAGCGGTTACACCTTTTAACTTACCATTTGTGGGTAAGGAAGCCTTCCCAATGCTGGGTTACCTGGACTCAATGAAGGAAGCGCGTACTGGTATATCAAAAGCCTCGATGGGCCTTGATGCTGAAAGCCTTCAGAGCACAACAGCCTCTGCGGTCAATGCGACGATTCAAGGAGCTCAGGCTCAGATTGAATTGATTGCTAGAAACTTTAGTGAGATCGGGATGAGGCAATTGGTACAGGGTGTTTTTGGGTTGTTAATGAGACACCAAGATTACGAAAGAATAGTAAGACTTAGAGATGAGTGGGTTCCGATTGACCCACGCAGTTGGAAGTCTGAGATGGATGTCGTTATTAATCTACCTGTCGGCGGTCAAAGTGATCGAGAGAAGCAGCAAGCGATGGCAGCGATCATCAACAAGCAGGAAGAAATCATTAATAAGTTTGGGGTCCAGAATCCCCTGGTGTCCTTAGAGAAATACCGCAACGCAATTAAAGCGTCGATTAACCTGGCGGGTTTCAAGAACACTAAGCAATTCATTAATGAAGGCAAGATCGAATTACCTCCAACACCACCACCAGCACCGACATCTGAAGAACTCTTAATAGAGACTCAAAGAGAAAGCATACAAGCGGACATTCAGAAGAAGGCGGCAGAGCTAGAACTTCGCCGTCAGGAAATGATTCGAGATGATGACTTCAGACACGACAAGCTTGAGGCAGAAATAATGATGGAGGCTGCGAACATCAAAGCTAAGTATTCAACGGAGCTCGATGTTGGACAGATAAAAGAGATGATCGATGTGGAGAGAGCTGAGAACGTATGAACCAAGACATAATCGATGACGGTGAACACGCAAAGCGGCTTTTGGAAGATCCACTTCTCCAACGTATTCTTTTAAACATTGTCGAAGACGTAAAACTGCGCTGGATGAACACATCCCCGGACCAGACAGAATTACGGGAACAATTATTCATGGAGCTCCAGGGAGTTAAGAAATTCTCGGAGAAAATCAAAGGTATTCATGACAACGGTTTATTCATGCAAAAAAAAGGAAGGTGATTTAAATGGCTGGAGAAACTCCCACAAGAGAGGGAACAATTCAAGAGGCACACGCGAAAGTACTTGAGTTAATGACACCCACTGAAGAAGTGGTGGAAACTGATGAGAGTGAATCACCCCTACCAGAGGAGACTATTGAAGAGATTCAAGAGGAGCCTTCTGAGGAGTTCGAAGAAGACTACACAGACGAAGACGAAGAACCAGAGCGAACCTTTAAACTCAAAGTCGATGGCCGCGAGGTAGAGGTAAACGAAGAGGAACTTTTGAAAGGCTACAGTCGTCAGTCGGACTACAGTAAGAAGACACAGGAATTATCAGAACAACGGAAAAATCTTGAGTTTATCACTCAAGAAAATGATGTTGCTAGGGAGCGAATGTCACAACTCATTCCCGAACTGGAGTCTAACCTTCTTAGAATTCAAAAAACTCTGAACGCGGAGCCAGATTGGGACAAGCTTTACCAGCAAGATCCCGCGAAAGCCCAACGATTGGAACGCGATTTCAATCGTCGGAGAGATCAAAACAAAGCAGAGTTAGAAAAGCTGTCAATCGAGAAAGGACACTTACAGGTTCAAGAAACTTCTCGAATTGCACAAGCGAAAGACGAGTATTTAAACTCTCAAGCGAAGTTGCTAATTGAAAACATCCCCGAATGGAAGGATGACAAAGTGGCACTTAGCGAGAAGACTAAAATCGAAGAATGGGCGCTGACCAACTCTTACCTTGATAAGGAGAGAGTCGCGAACATTATGGATTGGGGCTCGGTTGCAGTACTACGCAAAGCCTGGTTATACGATCAGGGGAAAACTGCGGTACGAAAAGCCAAGGCCAAATCTTCAACCACCCTGACACCAGGGTCCAAAAATCGCTCCGCGCCCAAACGAACTCATATTCGAGATCAGCAGGCGCGACTTAAAAAAACTGGAAACTCAGGAGACGCGCAAGCTTTGATCGAAATGATGTTGAATTCTAAAACTAGGAGATAAAATCATGGCGATTATTGCCAACACTTTTACTTCATTCGATGCGAAGGGCATCCGTGAAGATCTAAGCAATGTGATTAAATAGTTGATCCTTTCACTGGTAACAGTGATCGAAAATTCCGTGAATTGCTGGAAACTCCTCAAAGGACAATCGGCAGCGAAGCCAGGCAGGAATGTTTGGAACGTTCAACGACTAGAGTACGGAGCCCAGAACGGGCGGTAAAACTCCAAGAGCGCGGAACATCCCTAGCGGATGATGAGATAGTCTGAGCTGCATAGTAATATGCAGAAGCGGTAATTAAAAAAGCCGTGATAACAAAACTGTACAACATTGCACCAGAAGAAACTCCCTTCATTTCTAACATCGGCCAACAAGAAGTATCGAACACTCTATTTGAGTGGCAAACCGATACGCTTATGTAAATGAGCCTTTCATCAGAAATGGTGATCGAAAATTCCGTGAATTGCTGGAAACTCCCACTGGGACAATCAGCAGCCAAGCTAGTTAGGAATAACTAGAAGGTTCAACGACTAGGGTATGGACTCCAGACCGGAGAGTAAAACCCCAAGAGCGCGGAACGTCCTAATAGGACGATGATATAGTCTGAGCTGTATAGCAATATGCAGAAGTAGTAATTAAAAAAACTACGATAACAAAACTGGCAGCGGCTGATGCATCTAACCAGCACATTGATGGAGATGATATTGCTGCATTCGCAGCGGTCACACCGACCGTGAGAATTCACAATTACACAAACATCTCACGCAAGACTTTTATCATTGCTGACAACTTAAAATTTCAGGATCTCGCTGGTCGAAATTCTGAAGTAGCTTATCAAGTTGTTAAAAATGGTAAAGAGCTTCGCAGGGATATGGAAACTATCCTTTGCCACAACACTATCCCAACGGCGGGTGGAGCAGCAGCTCCGCGCAAAACTGGTGGTGTCGCGGCCTGGTTAGCAACAAATTCCGTCTCCAATAGTACTGGTGGCGGTGGCGGTGCTAATCCAGTGCTTACTGCTGGAATACCTACCACTAAGCAGACCGAAGGTACTAAACGTGCTTTCACAGTAGCCCTCCTCAATGAAGTTATTGAGAACTGCTGGTCTTCGGGTGGTAACCCTTCAATGGTTATGGTGGGCGCTAGTAATAAGCAAACGTTATCAGGATTTGCTGGTATCGCTGCTAATCGCTATCAAATCACAAAGCCAGAGCAGGGTACTATAATTGGTGGGGCCGATATTTACGTTATTCATTAGCGTCTTTATACAGGAATGTATAAATGTAATCTGTTGAATTCAAGGGAAGCCCAGAGATGGGTAATCTTGAGCGAAGCCCGAAAGGGAACGTGCAACGACTATTCCGAAAGGAAGTAGGATCAAGCGATCCGAAGCGGCAGACACCCAGACCGGGTGAAGACATAGTCTGAACAATACCGTATCTAATTAAAGGTATTGCTGCGAAAGCGGGGTTAGTTTAGCGAACTAATCTGAACATATTGTAGTGATTTCGGTGAACTATCAATCGTTCCAAATCGGTTCTCTCCAAAGCGTGATGCGTATGTACTCGATACTGAGATGTTCTCAGTCGGTATGTTGCGTCCTATGCAGACAGTGGACCTTGCAAAAACGGGTAAAAAGCATTGCCCCCTTCACTAGCAATAGTGATTGAAAAACTCTGTGAATTCAGGGGACATCCAGACCGGACAATCCTGAGCGAAGCCTCGAAAGAGGAACGTGCAACGACTATCCCGAAAGGGAGTAGAGCCAAGTGGTTCGAAGCGCAGAGCAGCCCTAGTGGTTGATGAGATAGTCTCATCTGAATAGGAATATTCAGCAGCGAAAGCGGGAACAAATTAACGACTTGTTTTGAAGAAAAGCTATGTAAATCAATAGCTTATGGATGCTGAGAAGCGGATGATATTGGCCGAATATGGCCTTATCGTTAAAAACGAAGCAGCGAGTGGCGCGGTCTACGACTTGACCCACACGTAGTCTTTGTAACACCGAGGAGCTTGCGGGAGCTCCTTTTTTTTAACCTGGAGTTAAAATGAAAAAAATCCTTAGCACAGACAAAGAGATGAATTCCCAGCAGATTTTCCACGGGAATGATCACGATGACACGTACACGGTTGAGACACGTCAGGACGTTACGGAAATCCTTAAACAGACCGCAGAGCTACGAAATCAGACTACAAAACATACTCCGTACAACAATGGGCAGACAAGGATCGCTCATGTGCCGGGTATCGTCATTCAAGATTTAATGAGAAAGGGTATTTGGGGTGATCAGAAAAAAATGAAGCAAATTCTGAACTCACCGGATTATAAATTCCTGAAAACGAGAGAAGGAAAAGTGTAGTGGCTATTACAAATTATGGGACGTTGAAAACAGAGATTGCGGAGTTCTTAAACAGAACTGACCTAACGGCTATCATCCCAACGTTTATAACCTTCGCGCACAACAAGCTAAACCGTGATCTGCGAACCAGGCAAATGGTAGCCCGTGCAACGGCGAATATAAGTACAGAATATAACGCCTTTCCACCGAATTTCTTACAGATCCGCGACATCAGATTAAACACAACTCCTCCAGTTGCTTTAGAACAAGTAAGCACAGAGGAACAAAATCAGAATCGAGAACGCCGGGGAGATACCGCAGGAAGACCGAGACTGTATTCAGTTATTGGTGAATCTTTCCAAGTTTTCCCTACGCCATCTTCAGCAGTTGAATGCGAAATTGCGTTTTACGAAAAAATTCCTGCAATGACTGCGGATTCCGATTACAACTGGCTTTTAACAAAATCCCCAGAAATCTATCTTTACGGATCACTGGTCCACACAGCCCCATATTTGAAAGACGATGAACGAATCGTTTTATGGCAGACCCTCTATCGGGACATATTTAATTCACTTACGCAAGAAGACGAAAAAAGCCGATTTGGCGGGACTACCCCCCGAATGCGAGCTAGGAGCTTTGGATAATGGCCGGAACAAGCAGCTATCTCGAAAACAAACTATTGAACCATACGCTGAAATCAACAGCATACACCGCACCAACGACACACTACCTGGCGCTTTATACGTCTGACCCAACTGACGCAAATACTGGGACTGAAGTCTCTGGTACAAATTACGCCAGGGTCACGGCTGCATTTTCAGTGACTACGAACGTAGCAACGAACACGGCTGCGATTGAATACGCTGCTGCGGGAAATGCATGGGGTACGGTAACGCACGTTGGGATAATGGATGCCGCAAGCAGTGGAAATCTTTTATACCATTCTGCACTTACAACGAGCAAAGCTATTACTACTGGTGACATCTTCAGAATTCCAGCAGGCTCACTCACTGCAACGATGACGTAAAAATCAGTGTCATATGGCAGTGGTAATTTTGGTACTGGCGTATATCAAGCGCCCGTCATTGATGGCTATGGAAGTTTCCTTTTTGGGAACGGTAATTATGGCGAGTTTCATCCCAGGGTGGATGGAGAGGCTGCAATTCTGTCCTCAACGACAATTGCCGCGAGTGGTGGTTTTCTTCTCAATTCTGCGGCGGCTATTACGTCATCTACTGCGTTGGTTGCGGCAGGAGAAATACTCAACGAAGGCGAAGCGCACATCACGAGCTCAACGCTCATGGTTGTCAACAACTCGCCTGGATATGTATTTGAGGGCGAAGCAAATATAACGAGCAGCACAAGTCTAGTTGCTAGTGCTCGACCCATTTTAGAAAGTTCAGCAGCAATCACTTCGGTCACGACTGTTTATGCTTTAGGCGCGGTCACAACCGAATCAGGCGTTGAACCGATTTATAGCATCACAACTCTGGTCGCAACTGGTAGGTTCAAGTGGGAGCTGATTCCCGTTGTAACCGACCCAACGTGGTCTGCAATAGCTAACCCAACGGACACCTGGACACCAATAAATTAGAGGTAAATTATTATGGCATCAACACCAAATTATTCTTTTGTACTACCAACTGTTGGAGGTTCTTCGGGGGTCTGGGGTGGAAACCTAAACGCGAATTGGACATCTACGGATTCCCTTCTTAGCGGAGGCACACCTGTCACTGGTATCGATATAAATTCTGGCTCGATTGACGGTGCAACGATAGGTGCCGCAACGAAAAGCACTGGAGCATTTACAACACTTTCTGCTTCGGGAACTATTACCTTCGGCGGTGTCGCTCTCACAGCTACCGGGACTGAAATAAATTACCTGGACGGAGTGACTTCAAACATCCAAACGCAGCTTAATGCCAGTGGCGCGGGAGACGTTACTCTTACTGGCACACAGACTCTGACTAACAAAACTTTAACTTCACCTGTTCTGAGCGGAACAACTTCTACAACTTCGGGCAATATTGTATTGTCCCCGGCCACACAAATATTAGAAGTGAAAGGCGATGGTTCTAGCGTAGAAGGACAAATTAAACTTAACTGCCACGCCAATACTCATGGGCAAACGGTCAAGTCACAGCCCCACAGTGAAAATATTACCAATACAATGCTATTGCCAAAAGGCAGCAGCTCAACTTTAGTGAGTGAAGTAGGACTTGCCACTCTAACTGGCAAGACAATGGTAGATACAGTTTACGCTCTATCTGGTACAGCTTTCTTAGCTACGAATGGGGGCGTTCAGACCAAAACAGTTAGTGCTAATGTAACTTTTAGCGACTCCTTGGTTTCTGGTGATGCAATTGTCCTTATGCTTCAGTCGGGGGCTTCTTACACAGTTACTTGGCCCACAATGCAGTGGGTAACATCTGCTGGAAATGTCGCTCCTACTCTTACTGCTAAGGACACTATAGTTCTTTGGAAAGTTGGAAGTGTTCTCCACGGTGCTTACACAGGAAGCTACGTCTAATGGGTAAATTAGCAAAAGCACTTTCAGCATCAGCAGGAAACGCAGGTGGAGACAAGCTCTATGTCGAGGATGTCTTCTCGACTTATTTGTATACGGGCAATAGTAATTACAATTCAACAAATCAATACATCAACAATGGTATTGCTCTTTCTGATGAAGGAGGCTTGGTATGGCTTAAAACCCGTGGGACATTAGATTCTCATGCTTTAATTAATACTGTAAATGGGCCAACTAAAAAATTAAGCAGTAATTCAACAGACGTAGCAGCAGATGTTTCTGATTATTTTTCTTTTCCCGCCGCAGGAACGACAGGCTTTAATGTCTTGAAGTGGGGCTTCAATTTGGTAAACAGCACATACGCCTCATATACATTCCGCAAGGCTGAGAAATTTTTTGATTGCGTCAAATATTCTGGAAGTTCAAATGCCGCAGGAATTACTGTAGCGCATAATCTTGGCTCCGTTCCGGCCATGATTATAATTAAAAATTTAGACAATGATAATAGATGGTACGTCTGGCATAAAAGTTTTGCGAATGACGATTATTTATATTTAAACGAAACTTTTGCAGAAAACAATTATGGAGCATTTGCGTATTTAACAGCAAACCCAACTAGCACTACAGTATCTCTCGTTAGAGATGGCACTGTAAATTATGAAAATCAAGATTACGTCATGTATCTATTCGGAGATGAGGCTGCGTTTGGAGACGATGGCGATGAGTCTATGGTTAAGGTTGGGAGTTATACGACTGACGGCTCGGCAACTGCGAAGCATATTGATCTAGGGTTTGAACCTCAGTGGGTGATAAAGAAAAAAATATCAAGTGCAGATAATTGGGAAATGTACGACACTATGCGCGGATGGAGTGCCCCTAATGATACATACGGAGTTTCTAGCGCACAAGTTTTCCGTGCAAACTTGGCTAATGCAGAGGCCGCAACTACATCTAGTCCCGGCCCTACAGCCACTGGTATGTACTTTCCTACTGGAGGGCAAAGCACAAACGCTACATACATCTACATGGCTATTCGTATGCCAATGAAGACTCCTACGGATGGGACTGAGGTCTATATTTCCGATGATAAATTAAACGGTAACCCCAATTTCCCATCGCCTTTTCCAGTAGATTTTGCTTTGTGGAGAAGTACTGGTGGAGATGGTTGGAAAATTTCGTCTCGCTTAATGGGCAAAAGAACGTCTTATAACACTACTACTACTCCAATAGGCGATTCTAACGCTAGGTTTGATTATCAGGACGGGTGGTATGGCGGGAACGAACCACCTCCATACCAAAGCTGGATGTTTAAACGCGCCCAAGGCTTTATGGATGTGGTTTCTCACACGACTGCTTTGTCAGGGACTAATGTACAAACTATTAAGCATAATTTGGGTGTAGCTCCTGAGTTAATTATTGGCAAATCAAATACCTCTGTAGATAATTGGTATAGTTACTCTGCTGCTATAGGCCTTGATTATGCGCTCTACTTTAATACTAGTGCGGCTAGAGCTTTTTACGCAAATGGGGCATGGTGGGGAGGCGTAGCTCCGACTAACACTCAATTTACTTACTCAACATTCTATGCGGGGAATTGGACGTATCGGCTCTTCGCCACACTAGCGGGAGTAAGCAAGGTCGGCAGCTACACGGCAAACGCTAACTCAACCAACATCGCCTGTGGCTTTAGTGGGACTGCTAGATTCATTCTTATTAAGCGTTATGACGCGGTTGCAGATTGGTATTTGTGGGATTCGTTTCGCGGAATCTCAGCAGCAGGCTCGAATGATCCATACCTATTACTAAACTCCGCAAACGCTCAAGTTACTAACACTGATTACATAGCCCCATACGCAGGTGGATTTAATTTAACTACGAACGGCTCCAGCACAATAAACGTGTCTGGCGGTTCATACATATTTTTAGCAATCGCATAAGGAAACATAACGATGGAATATAGACTTCAATCAGACGGATCGCTCAAAACTCAAGGCGAAATCCGACAACTTAACTCTAACTGTTCTTTCCCGCGTGTTTGGGATGCAGATGTCTGCGCTGACTTAAAAATCGATCCCGTTTTTGCAGCACCCAAGCCAGCGCCAAGCGCAGCCTATAAGCAAGTAGGTCGTAACGGCGTTGTACAAGACGCAAGCGATAATTGGGTAGAGGCTTACATTGAAACAGATATGTTTGCCGACACTACAGACAAAGACGGCGTAAAGACTACTAAAGCAGAGCATGAGACTGCTTATCAAGCTCGACTAGATGCTACCGCCGCAGCTTCAGTACGCACTACTCGCGATACTAAAATTGCAGCAAGCGATCACATGGGACTTAGCGATAATACTATGGCGGCTGATTGGAAGACTTATCGGCAAGCTCTTCGTGATATTACAGGTCACGCCAAATTTCCATCCCTAACCGATTCGGATTGGCCCACAGAACCTTCAAAAGCAGCAGCTTAAAACCGATGCAATTAAACAAAATTGTGAGGAGCCCTGTGCAATCATATTGAGGTGAAAAATGATCACTGAAATTGCACTTTTGATAAAGGGCTTGGACACCGCTATGAATCTCATAGAACGGGGTTTCGAGACTAAGCGTAAAATCACTGACCTCGGAAATGAGGTTGATAATTTTTTCCTTTCAAAAGAAAAGCTCGAAGAGTGTCTCGAAGAAGAAAAAAAACAAGGGACGTATAGTCGATCACCAATCGAGCAGGCGATGTTTGAAGATCGAATTCGGGAAAAGATCGAAAAACACATGCAAGTGCTTTCCAAAGAATACTCACGGCAAGGAAAGTCCCACATTTTTGCGGGATTAAAACGCAGAGCAGCCAACATCGAACGTGACCGAGTTTTCGAAACAAACTTAAAAAAGAAACGTGCCAAGGCTAAACAGCAGCAAACGTCTGATGTAATTTTTACTATCAAATTATTTGTGGGTTTATTAGCTATTTTAGTCGGTATCTTTGGAACGGCTTTTTACATAATTGGGGAATAGAATGGCGCTAGTAGAATTAGAGATACCGCCAGGGCTTTATAAAAATGGAACTATCTACCAGGCTTCCGGGCGATGGTACGATGCCAATCTGGTACGTTGGTTCGAAAACTCCCTTCGACCAATCGGGGGCTGGCAAACAATGTCATCTACAGTATTCAATGATATCTCGCGAGGGATGCATGCGTACTATGACAACTCCAATCAGCGTCGAGTTATAGTCGGTACAACCTCAAATCTGTATGTTTATGCTGAAGGAAAGTCTCAAAGCGATATTACGCCTACCGGGATAGCCACAGGTGCTACAGATGCTACTGGGCAAACAGGGTATGGATCTCAGTTCTACGGTGAAAATACCTACGGAACCCCCAGGCCCGATAATCAAACATATGATCCCTGCACAACTTGGACTATCGATAACTTCGGTGAAAACGCAGTTGCGTCGAACACCACTGACGGGAAGGTCTATTATTGGCAGAACGATGTAAATACTATCGCTGCACAACTATTAAATTCTCCAACGTCTAATCAAGCAGTTTTAGTCACTGATGAACGATTTGTTATGTGCCTGGGAGCTGGGGGAACAACAAGAAAGGTCCAGTGGAGTTCGCAAGAGAATCCAGAGCTCTGGGCTCCTGCAACGACCAATTCAGCCGGGTCCATCGAGATCGCCTCAGACGGCCAAATCAGAGCAGGTATCGTTGTGAGAGGGCAAGTGCTGGTCCTAACTGACTCTGACGCACACGCCCTGTCCTATGTCGGATCACCGTTCTATTACACCCCGGAAAGAGTTGGCTCAAATTGCGGAATCATTGCGGCGAAAGCTGTAGCGGTCACAGGAACATCTGCCTTCTGGATGGGCGAGAAATCATTCTTTAGGTATGACGGCGGGTACACGGTCCCAATCACAAGTGATGTCAGTGATTTCGTTTTCACAAATCTCAACGAGGTCCAAAGAAGTAAAATTTGGGCAGTCGTAAATGGTCAATACAACGAAATTTGGTGGTGGTATCCATCCACTTCATCCACTGAAATCGACTCCTATGTGGCGTTTAATTTTGACAACGACACTTGGACTATCGGATCTCTTGCTAGAACGTCAGGGGTTGATGCAGGAAGCTTTCAGAATCCTATCTGGGCCAGCACAGATCACAAAATCTATGAGCAGGAAACCGGGTTTGCGTATGACTCAGCACAACCTTTCGCTGAATCTGGAGCTCTGCAAATCGGGACGGGCGAGAGATTGATGAACGTCAACGAATTAATCCCTGATGAGAAAACGTTGGGTAGCACGACAGTCATTTTTAAGACTGCAAATTTTCCCACAGGCGCTGAAACTACCTCCGCACCATTCTCGATGGCAAACCCAACCTCCATACGCCTTAGCGGTAGACAAGTTCGCCTCCGCATAACCGGAAACACACTAACGGATTGGCGTTACGGAAACGTCAGACTTGAGGTCACGGATGGATCGCGGCGATGAAGCTAACTTTACCTTCCCCGACCTATTCTGCGACTCAGAAAGCGAGTGATAATTTTCAGTTAGAGCAAGCAAATAGGCAGAATCACAAACGCGACCAGGATGTCGAAATCGGCACAGCGAATATTATTTTAACTAGCCCAAATGGAACTCGATATTCCTTGAGCATCTCAAATGCTGGCGTGATCAGTACGGCGGTTACCTAATGCCCTTAGAGATAGGTTTAGGGCCAATTGGTGTGGCTGTTTCGGCTTTTAACCTTATGAAAAGGTTTTCTGCTGGTGGTGGCCGTGATTTGCCGCCTCTCACTCCAGCGGAGAAAGTTAGTCAGCAATTAAATTATTTCAATCAGATGGATTCATCTGCTAATTCACCTGGAGCACAAGAAGGCGCGGCTGAAGGTCAGGATGCAACCTACAATGACCTTTTGCAAAACGCCACCAACGTTGGGGATCAAAATTTAATAAATTTGGTTCTTAATGCAGGAAAAAATTCAGACTTTACGACCCCAGATAATGGCGTTAAGACAACTGGAACGTTCTCACCGTTCAGTAATGACCCTCAAGCTGGTCCTGTATCTGGAGCTCCCGCAGCCAGTGTAGGAACTGCTACCACTGGAACTAATCCTGTCGGCTCTGCGGCAACTGAAATTTTTAATGGTGCGGATAACACTAATGACCGCAATAAGCAGGTCCAAGATATTTTTGACACTGCGGGTACCCCAACGCAAGCAGTAGATCAAATCGTAGATTTATACGGAGATGACCAGGCTGGGGCTACCGACATGATCTTGTCGCAGTCAAATGATCGAGAGCTCACTCCAGCAGATATTTCAGACAACTATATAACTGATGACGGGCAACCTTTCCCGTATGACGTTCTTATTAAAATTCTGCAAGGTATGCCAGACAATCCTGACGCGGCAGATATTTTAGCGCGAGCTCCGGCTGCTGGTCCAGATGGCGCTTTTGATTCTGACGTACCAGTACCAGGAACAGGAACACTACCTGGAGCAGGACCAGCAGGACCAGCAGGACCAGCAGGAACAGGACCAGCAGGAACAGGACCAGCAGGAACAGGACCAGCAGGAGCAGGACCAGCAGGAACAGGACCAGCAGGGGCAGGACCAGCAGGAGCAGGACCAGCAGGAGCAGGACCAGCAGGAGCAGGACC
>Ga0308008_1000663_pt1 | contig 13271 bp, 11 predicted proteins | sample Neamet125_FD_203140 | JGI IMG/M metagenome (GOLD analysis project Ga0308008, IMG submission 203140) | Marine microbial communities from water near the shore, Antarctic Ocean - #125 | ecosystem: Environmental > Aquatic > Marine > Unclassified | place: Southern Ocean | collected 2014-07-24
GCCACCCGTTCAACCTACTCTACCTCAGATGCCTATGAACACGGCGGTTGCCCCAATGGTTCCCGCTCCTCGGTCCTTGAATCCTATGGCTCCTGCTGTTCCAACCGTTCCGCAGCCCGCTTCTCCGACTACGCCTATGAATTTCCAAGAAGCTGGTCCTGTGGCTGTTAACCCACAGTTTGAAGGGTATTCAAAAATGGGCGCAGAAATTGGAGATAGCGCGAGAGCCTCTGTTGCTGCGGGGGGGTCTAGCACTGTAGACATCACAATGGACGCGACTAGCTTTATGAAGAAACTTCTTGGAGAGCTACCTGGGGACATCCAACAAAATTTGCTGGACCAACACGGTGACCCAGCCGGAGTAGAAAAAGCAGTATCTACAACCGCTACAAACATTGAAGATGCACTCGAGACAGAAGACCCAGCAAAAGTGAGTGCGGCTGCGCTGAAAGCATTAGATGTACCTGACACGGAAGAGGCCAGGTTAGACGTTGCCAATACCTTTGGGTTTGACACAAGTAACATCGCTGCCCTTGATGACAAGATCATGGAAGTGTTGATGGCGGGCCGTGCTACGGACTTCCAGCAAGCCGTGCTGGTAGGACTTCAGAACTATAAGAGCACAGCAATGGCTAGAGCCGCGGCTTCTGTTGGAACCACTAAAGGTTACACTACTGAGAGATTGTTTCAACAAGCAGTGCAAGAAATCATGTCTAATCCTGGTCAATATGATGTGTATGGAGAAGGCCCAGAAGGTCTTGTTGACCCTCAAAAGGTACGTCAGCAAGCTATGCAAATAGCTAATGTAACTGCTCAAGCTATGGGTGGACAACCTGCTGCGCCCCCAAGTCAAACTCTTCTGCAACAAGTTCAAGAAGCCATAAAACTTGAACCGAAAAGGCGAAAAGAAATCTTAAAGCAAGCCACAGATGCGGGTATTGATGTAAAAGGACTTTAATAATGTCAAATCCATTTCTAAGTTCAGAAGGCCAAGCGGCACAAGCGGCACAACAAAGTTCAAATCCATTCCTAAGTACGTCAAAGCCTACTGAAAGCGGTTCAAATGTGGCAGAGTTTCTGCCTGAGTTTCTGCAAGGCGCGTTCGAGGGAAATGTTATTCAAGAGTTGGGCGAGGGAATTGCATCTGGTGCATTGGGCGCGGTAGAAGGTGTAGCTGGGTTAGCTGCTACAGGGTACGATCTAGTAAACGACACTGACTACGCCGATGATGTTTCAGATGCATTTGAACGCGCAAGAGACATAGCAGGATTGGACCCAGAAGGTCTTGTGGGGAAAGGTGCGGAAATCGTAACACAATTTGTGGTGCCCGGTCTTGGGGCCGCAGGTGTTGTAGGAAAACTTTACAAAGGTGGTAGAAAACTAGCAGATCTTTCCCGCGCTCAAAAGGTAGGACTAGCCGCGGCGGAGATTACCGCTGCGGGAGCCGCGGATGCTGCGGTTTCTACCGACAAAACAACTACAGTTGGAGACTGGGTTGGTTTTAATCCAACGGAAACAACTGATTTAATTGGTTTAAAAGGATCCGAAAAAGCTTGGGCACGTATATCTAACCGAGGTAAAATTGGTCTTGAGTCCTCACTAATAGGCGGTGTGGCACAAGGTGCTTTAATGTATGGCGGTAAAACTCTTGGTGAATCTAAAATAGGAAGAGCAAGTGCTTCTGCACTGCGAAACAAGATAGATACATTAGGTACAAAAGCTAATAACTTAATGTATCAGCGAATGATGGCAGTGCCAGGTGAGGAACTTAGCCTCGGTAAAGCAAAGCTTGCGGATGCAATAGCTTTTGTTAAGTATGGAGGATATCTTCCGGGGCAGATTGCTACTAAGCGTCTACTTACAGACGGGCAAGTTCAGATTAAAGTTAAAGAAGCGGACAGGGTTCTTAAAGATTTCGACGAAAGTGTGGATGGTTTCTTAAAGAACGCTCCTAAAGACGGCGGCGTTCTAGATCGTGTAGGTCTATTGACTAAAGTTGAGGACTACCTTGTAGAGGCTGATCTAGCAAAGAAGTCTAATTTGTTAAAAGCCTTGCCAAAGGGTGTGCGTGAGAATGCTGAACGTATGCGTACTCATATAGATAAATTAAGCAATGAAGTCTTAAACAGTAATTTTCTAAAGGCAAATAACTTTGTTACAAAAAGTGGAGAAAACATAAAAGATGTTGTCCATCAAAACATAAACAATTATTTACGTCGCCGGTATAAAATATTTGAAGATGCAAAATATGTTCCTGAAGCAGGAGACGTAGTAAAAGCCGATGATTTCTTTCGCACATCAACAAAAGCAACTGAAAAAGAATTGACTCTACTTGCACGGAAGGACACTCTCAATCAAATCGATGACAAGTTTTTAGATGCAAACGGGCTTACTCGCGTTGGTGCCGATACTGAAAATATGACTATAAAAGTAAACGGTAAGGTTACTGATGCGGCGGCAAGGAAAGCAAGAGAATCTTTTCTTAATCGTTACAGCATCAAGAAGACACAGAAACTTGGCGGAGGGCGCATGGCCCGTGACCGATTGGACACAGGTATGTTTGTGTCCAGAGAAGAAATACCTAAAACTTTACAAGCTCTTTTAGGGAAAGTTAAAGACCCAAGAGAAGCCTACCTTGGTACAATAGCAGACTTGGCTCAGTTTTCTGCGGTTGACGATTACTTCGGCACGATTACGAAGTTAGCACAGGAAAACTCTACGATTGGGAATCTATTTAAGAAGGGTGAAAACTTAACTAACGCTCAAAAAGAAGGTCTTCGTGAGCGTGGGTTTGTCCAGTTAGGTGGAGAAGGCGGTAAAAGTAGTATTGTTTCTGCAATAGGAAAAGAAAACGATGAGATAGCTGCGTTAGCAGGCAGTAAAGGTTGGGGTAGTCTAGAGAATTACTTTGTACCTAAATCTATATACGATAATTTAACAACGCAAGTTGTAGCAGAGGACAACATTGGTGTCTTAGCTTTGCGCGGGTTGTTCTCTACATTCTTGCGGGGCAAAGCTTTATCTCAGTACAGCAAAACTATTTTGTCCCCTATCACTCAAGTTAGAAACGCCACTACCGCCATGGCTTTTGCTACTGCCAACGGTAACATGCCTGTGTTTGGAAGGGGCGGAAGCCTGAGTGATTCCTTCCAAGCTGTTTGGTCTAATATATCTAACAAAGGTGATCAGGCTATTTTTGACGACTTGGCAGATGCACAACGGCGCGGTGTTCTTGGGACAAACGCTGAGTTACGAGAGATCCAAGACAGTCTAAACAAAGGTGTTGGTTTTTCAGCGCGGGAATCAGATAATGCCTTAGCCAATATAATAGGAGAAACTGCTGCCAAAGGTGTAAAGAAGGTTACAAAACCTGCTGAAGCTATTTACCAAGGGTCTGATGATTTTTGGAAATACTATAGTTACCATGCCGAACAAGGTAAGCTTAAAAATGCACTAAAAGATGTACAGGATCCTTCAGAAGCTATAGCTTATCTCACTAAAAATGGTGACGACCTTTCTCCTGAAATGGCTACTCGTATACGTCGGGGAGAAACAGACCAAAAACTTTTAGACGAATTAATTAAAGATCGTGCCGCGCAACTGGTTAGGGATACAGTTCCTAACTACAACAAAGCGTCTTCAGATTTAATTTCGTTAGCTCGTAAACTGCCTGTAGGTAATTTTATTTCTTTCCCTGCGGAAATGTTTCGAACAAGCTTTAACATAATGAAGCAGAGCCTAGACGACATGGCTTCTCCGATTAAAGGGGTACAGCGGCGGGGACGACAACGCCTTCTAGGTCTTGTTGGGACTACATCAATCGTTCCAGCAGCGGCGGTGCAATTTGGTCATGCAATCTCAGGGGTAAGCACCGAGGAAATGGATGCTTTCCAAAGATCTTTCGCGGCTCCTTGGGAAAAAGGATCCGTCCTTATACCCCTAGGAAAAGAAGACGGTAAAATTCAATACATTAATTTTAGTATTTCAAATCCATACGATGTAATTAGTCGAGCAGCCAATCGTCTCTTTAAAGAAACTGATGACGCTATTGCTGAAGGCAAAGACCCTGGACAAGCTATTACAGATGTCGGCATTGGAACTATTGCTGAATTTTTCCAACCGTTCTTGTCTGAAGGTATGCTAACTGAGTCAATCATTGACGTGTGGCAACGTGGAGGGCGCACCAAAACTGGAGCGGAAGTGTTTAACCCACAGGATTCTAGCGGAGACAAGATAGGGAAAACAGTCGGGCATGTACTGGACACAATGATCCCGAATATTTCCCCATTCGATTTAAAGGGTGAACCTGGTCGATTTACTCGAGGCATTGTGGGTAACTTTGCGCCAGCGTTAGTAAGTTCCAAAGACAATCAAGGACGTACACGGGAGCTTGTACCAGAAATTGTACGCGCCTTCATAGGGGTTACTCCTATGGAGTTTGATCCCGCCAAAGGTTTGGAGTATGGGACTTATCGTATGGGCCAAGCTCAAACAGATGCTAAACGTATCTTTAATAGTCACGTTGATGATTTCAACGTAACGCCAGATAGTTTGTTAAAGAACTTTGAAAAGGCCAACCAAAGCAAACTTCGTGTTGATCGTGAGTACTATCAAATGTTTGAAGACCTAAAAGCTATGGGTATGACCCGTGCTCAAGTGTCTCGTATTTTAAAGAAAAACAATATTGGTGGCGTTAGTGAAATCATGAGAGGTAAGTTCAAGCCGTTTGATGTAACCAAAAAGAACCTTCAAGATCTAAGAGAAACAGGAAACATAAAAAACTTTCCTCGAGCAGGCATCCGTCAGATACAGTCTGAGTTGCGTAATACACCTCTTGCACCCGACGATGGGCCTAGGAGAAAGCCCGCTGTTAAACAAACCCCTACTGCCCCCGCAGTAAATCCATTCCTGAGTGTGCCTGGCGCTAATCCTACTGCCCCCGCAGTAAATCCATTCCTAAGTGTGCCTGATAAACAAGGAAGTCTTCCGCTACCACAGGCTCCAGTAACCCAAGCTCGTGCGCCTGGGCCAGTGAACCCTGCTTTGTTAGGGGACAATCCGTTTAGCTCGGCTGCTAATGCACAGATTGCGGCCCGTCTCCAGAAAGGTTAGTCTCAATCGTGACTGAAAGCTTTACCCCTACGCCGCCAAATAACTTGACGAGTTCGTCACAGTAAGCCTCAACATCGTCAAGGACATCCATGTCTTTGGTCTGTGATGCGAGGTTGATGGTCACGTTTATCAGTTCCATTAGGGCCTCGACCTGTACAGGATGCATGTCTTTCAGGCCAACTGTTTTTATCTTACCAATCTTCATTCAATCTCTCCCCAATTATCTTTGAGTTCATCATCCACCTTAGAGGGCACCTTCAATATATCAGACAAACCGTTTTCCATTATGTCTTTGATGCGCTTTGATTGCTCGTCACTTTCTACTGAAAAGCATAGTTCATCATGGACCGTGAGCATAGGCAAAAGTCCTTCCGCATAGCAGTCCGCCATCGCCTTCTTAGTCTGATCCGCAGCCGAACCTTGGATCAATTTGTTTAACGCCTTGTAAGTGAAGGCTCTTCTCAGGGGCTGACCATACTCCTTGATGGCATCCTCATATGGCAGAGGCTTCTTGTATCCAAAGGTCTTAGGCTCCCACAGGTGGAACCTGCACCTGCGGCCAAGCAAAGTTCTAATCTGCCCCGTTTTCTCCGCCTGTCTTGACGCAAGCTCCGCTAAGTTCTTGACAAAAGGAACCTTCTCCCTGTGCGTAGACAGTAGCTCCCCTGCTTCCTCGGGCGAAATGTTTAACTGCGCTGCCAGTTTGGCTTTGCCCATGCCGTACATGATCCCAAGGTTTACGACCTTCGCTTGCTTGCGCTCGATCCCGGCTATGTCTGCCACCATCTGGTGCAAGTCTACGTCCTTCTTGTGGTACTCCTCGACAATCGTATCAACAACAGGGTGCTTGTTGTCGCCCTTCAAGCTGGCTGCAAAGTGAACCAGTAACCTCGGCTCTTGGCTCGAGTAGTCAAACGATCCCCACTTGGTTCCTTCTTCTGGGATGAATAGCCCACGGATTAACTTCTTGATCTCAGGGTCTCTTGCTGGGATCTGCTGTAGGTTGGGGTTCGAAGAAGAGAACCGACCCGTGACCGTGCCGCCGCCGTCATTGCGTAGCTGGTGGAACTCGCAGTTGATCCTGCCATTGTGGGAATGCTTTATGATAGTATCTATGAACGTGCTGTCGGCCTTATCAAACTCCCGCAGCTTCACAACCATCTGTGCAACGGGGTGCTCATGTGCAGAGAGATACTGCTTAGTAAACGATGCCGTGCCTCCCTTGCGCAGAAGATCTCCTTGCTCGTCATTACTGGTGGGGTAGTTAAGCCCGAGCGCATCAAAGACTTCAGCTACTGAAGACGCGGCCCACGGTTCTATAGCCACACCTGACTGGCGTTTGATCTCTGCTTTGAGATCCTTGATCTTAGTCTTGAGTTGCTTCTTAGCTATGTCAGCCTTATCGAGATCCACCCTTACACCCAACTGACGCATGTCGCACATCATAGGTATAAGGCTCGTCTCCAGGTTCCAAATGTTCCAGAGATCTTGCTGCTCTAGTTCTATCTTCAGTCTCTCCCACAGGCGCAGCGTCATCCCCGCATCTTGCTCCGCGTACCTTCCAACAAACTCAGGCGGTAGCTTGTACATCTCTGCCTTGGGGTCGTAACCAAACTCCGCCGCAGCTACACGCAGAAGCTTCTCGTTCTTGCGCTCATCTAAGTAGTCACGGCCCAGGTTGTTAAGGCTGTAGGAAAAACGGTTCTCGTCCACGACGGCGCCGGTAATCATGGTATCAATGATCCGGCCCTCAACCTTGATGCCCTCGGCACGGAGCCAGCCCAAATCGTAGGTCGCGTTGTGCATGATCTTGTCTATGTGCGGTGTAGCCATCTGCGCCTGCAACCACTTCAGAGCGATCCTAACGTCCATGTTGTGGCCGTTGGCATGTCGTATAGGAAAGTATCCTTCCCAGTCTCCTGCGGCTACTGCGATGCCTACAATGTACCCATCCTTACGCGCCCACCCTGGGCCAAGCGTAGTCAGGTTCGGGTCACAGGTCTCCAGGTCAATTGCAATCTGTTTGTGTTGCGTTAGATCAGGGAACTCAGATGGAATATTCCATGTCAGTTCTTTACCTTGATCCATTTGCTGCGCAATTATATAGTCCTTATCTAGCTTTGAGCCTGGATTAATTATCATCTGTTTGTCCCTTCTCACGATCCGTAAACTCTGCCCCAAGCGCACTGTATCCACACTTGTCGACCCATGAATCTGCCTTGTCGAGATCGTTCAGCAACCGTGCTGTCTTCAACCAGTCCATCATCAGTGCAACGTGCCGCTCGGTTACATGTCCGTGGCTAGTCATCGCCTCTTTGATGATTGCGTTCCAGCCTGTGGCTATGCGGGAGAAGTTATCAAACGCATCTCCGTAGTCCTTGGCCCTCGGTCCATTGATCAGTTCTTTCGCTGTGTCTAAGACTTCATCACGTTTCATCTAAGTCTCCTTTTTGGACGGATAAGTTACCAACCAAAGGTTGATACACTAACACCATCGAATTACACTTGGGGCAGGAGAGGTTAGTAACCATGCTGTAATCTTCGTGCATACATTCAACGTCTTCACCCTCATTTGCGGCTATTCCTGTAGCGAAACTTTCTACATCACAGTCGTGATCTCCGCCCCAAATAAGCTCTGTCTTGCAATGCCAACAGTTCATATCTCATACCTGTATGATTTGTCCGACTCGATTAAGTACAGGTTCTGCTTGGTGCGTGTGATCGCAACATAGAATACCCTGTGCTCGTCCTCCGGATGTTTACCTTCAACGCAGTTCTTGGTTGAACCCAAGTATACTGCCACGTTATCGTCCTCTCCCCCCTTCATCGCATGAATAGTAGAGATCTTGATCCTCGGCTCTTGGTATATATTCTCGCCCCGCCGCTCGATGGCACGGATATATATCTTTTCTTCCTCAGACATCTTGATTACATCCATGGGATGTGTATCCTTCGGCGCGAGTAAACCAAACTCACTGACCAACAACTCATACGTCAACAGATCCTCCGGACCCGCCGCATCAAGCAGCTTCGTAGCTCCACGGCTTACCGCTGCATGAGTACCCATCTTTGGTACAGCCTCGTACAGTTTGCGGATACGAACGACGCCTACTCCCTGTCCTTCCGACACGTCACGCCATACTGCCATGGCCTCAACCTTCTTCTGGCTTACCGACCAACGGCCCTTGCGGCTGTAGAAGTAACCGTCCGCCTCCAACTGCTCCGCCACATCGTTCACGTACTTGTTAATCCTAGCTTGGATGGTCCACGAACCTCGGTTCAAGGGCAGATGCCATATCGCTCCAACAGTGCGGACACTTCCTTCCTCGTCCTTGGGATAGAATTCTTTCTCTAACCTCCCAGGGATACGGCTGGAGACACGCATGGCTAGCTCCCAAACGCTCCGCGGTAGGCGGTAGGATTGGTTCAACACCTCGGTCCTGTCTGTACTTCCCACAAACCTGCGGATGTCTACGGATGTCCAGCGGTGTATCGCCTGGTCATCATCCCCTGCAATCAGAACCTCCGTGGCTGTCGCTGCCATCTTCTCCACCATCGTCCACTGCAACGGGGTGAGATCCTGGGCTTCATCCACAATCAACAGGTCTAAGTAAGGGGTCTCCGATACATCAACGTAGCTTGATATCATGTCCGTGAAATCAACCTTGTTCTTCTTGACCTTGTACTCGCCAAGCTGCTTCGATATCTGCTGGAGCTTTGAGAAACTTAAAGAGTAATCCCCTTCGTAGTTATACTCATAGTCCAACGATCTCTCTCGGTAGACCGCCCGCATAATTAGTTGCAGGTACTTGGCCCCCGATCCTCCCATCGCAGGGATAGACATGCCGTCATCCATAGAGGTTGCGTCCGCCCCGTCAAAAGCTACGCCCAGTATGCTGCCAAGAACTTTGTAGTCCTCTCGGCTCATGACATCGCCACGCTCAAGGCCCAGTCCATGATACCCCGTAGCATGGAGCGTTCTGAAGTGCGGGAAGTCATTCTTGGTCAGGTTGAACTTGGCACATGCCCGGTCAACAAACTCACCAATAGCCTTGGTAGTAAACGACACCACACCAATGCGAGATGGATGCACACCCTCCTGTAGCTTGGCCTCAACCCGCTCGATCAAAGTGTACGTCTTACCGCAGCCAGGTGGGCCAAGGATCAGAGTAGCATTATCAATCACGGCGCTTCTCCAACCAAGCCTCGATCTCTTCACGATCCCAGCGGCTGGCAGATCGTTGAGCGTCAGCGTTGCCCAACTTGTATGGACGTGGGAAGTCGCCATCCCCCACCCATTTGTAGACCGCAGACTCTGATACGCCGAGCCATGCCGCCACCTCCCTGACCTTCATCATCTTAGAAAGGGATGTCATTGCTTATCTCCTCTACAGGTAAGAATACTTCCATGTTTTCAAACGCAGGAACCCACCAAACTCTGGTCGTGGACCTCGATCCGTCTGCTTTATTTATAGACTTGTGCCCGTGGCACTCTTGATTGTTGTTCATCTGTTTCAATATCTCTTGGATCTGTGCCCTCGTGAACGCCTTGAAGCGGCGGTTGTGCAGAAACTCCATCAATCCTGATATCAAGAAAGATGTGTACCCACTGTTATCTGTCCAGGGCTTACCACTTAACATCTCCTCTGGATGCATCGCTCTGATCTGACTGGTGCAGTACTGACGCAACAAGTCCTTGAACTCTCCCGTCAGGGTGAGTTCCTCTGGAACCTCCTGCTTGGTGGAGTTAGCCAGTAACTCTTGTAATAATTTCTGCCAAACCCGCTCCTTTAGAATTGGAGTAGACACTTGGATCTGCTCGATACAGGCACGTTGAAACAACCTCTGGTTCTGTAACTGCTCAGAGTTAAGCTGGACCCTTTGGCCCGCTACGCTCAAGAAGTATAGCCTGGGTTCCGACAACTGCACCAACAGACTGCCAACACTTACTGCCACCTCCTCTGCATCGCCGACCCCGAAGCGGCGGGACATGCACAGTTCTTTGTCGCAGTAACTCTTGAAGGGTTCCTGATCACAGGTGTAGAAGTATTCTTTTCGCTCCAGACTTTTCTGAAGAGCCAACATCTCCTTGGCATCAAGGGGCGTGGTAAACAACTGCTGGTTCATCGTCTCCATCTGCTGCTTCCAGTCATCCGTATGCTTCAGTCGAGCGTACACCCCTGCCATAAACAGCTTCTTGTTTCTGTCATCAGCTACAGGACCATCTGAAAACATGTGCTGCATGCATGGTGGACCGTCGCTGAACTGCTTGCGCTGCTTCTTAGTTCGTAGCTTCTCCAACCTGGATACCTTAGTAGACTTCGTATCGATGTAGTCCAAGAATTCTTCAAGCTCTAAAGACTGCACGCTCTCGTCAAAACAATACCGTTGCGGTAGATCGGCGTTGAAGTAGGGCAGGTTTATAAAGTTCCCTACATCCCCACGCTCAGACAGGATCTTATCCTGCTTTGGAAATATCTCGCATCCGCTGTGGCCTAGGGCAACCGCCATCTCAAGCAGATACTCTCTGACCACGCTGGCCTGCTCGTACTCTTCAAGGAACAAATATAGGTGAGCTCCGCCTGACTTGGAGCGACAGTGCAACAAAGGAAACTTTAGCTTCTTGATCCGCGCTTGTAGTTCGTTCTGATCCAGATCGTATATATCTATATCCAACGCACCCCATCGGCACTTGTTGTCTTCGTTGATTGGGATCGCACCGACCCCCTGCTTACCGTCAATGTGTCCTTGCATGAGTTCTTGTGTTAGCGGCTCGCGGACAATGCGACTGTCCGCTTCGGCCTTACCGTTGCGTCCAATCTTACCGACCTTAGTTGTGCCGTGTGCAACCTTCGATCCCTCAAAGGCCGCTAGCATTCTTTGTGCTAGTGACATGCTTGGCTCCTGTTGAGATTAGGTGGAGGCGGTGTTTGCTAGGGGCCACCGCCTCCGATAAGACTACTAGAACGGGATTTCGTCATCCCCAGCGGAAGTAGTTGGGACATGTTCCGGATCCTTAGCAGCCTTAACCTCGCCCGCCATGATCGACTCGCGGAAAGCTCTCGCCTCCATCAATAGATCACGGTCAGAAACAAGGGACTCTTTGGCAACCTGGTAGTTGCCCCACGTGCCTTGGTCATTGGTCTCTTCAGTTGTAGATAGACGCCACATCGTCGCGTAAACCGCAGGAGTAACCATCGCACCTGTCTTAGGATGCTTGATCTTCTGCATTGCTATCTGTGTTTTCCAGCGCCGGCTAACCTTTAGCTGGCTGGACTTCATGTCGAGGACCGCAGGTTGATAGCTACCGTCTTCGCCTACCACCAAGCAGTAGTGCTGATCAGACTTAACCAACTCATTGCCGTGAGGCAGGATCTCTTTTGATCCTTCGCGAGTGGTGCGCTGCAACACTGGATCGTTTGCAGGGATCTCACCCTTGAACCCACCACCTTGATCACGAGGTACAAACTCCAGATACTTAGTGGTCTGGTAGCATGGCACAACGACCAGGCCTTCTTCCCCGTCCCAGTGTTGACCAGTGACCGTGTTGTACATGTCAGAGGACGATGCCCCCTCGATGAACTCAGGCTTCTTCTTGTTCAACTGCGGTGACAATGCTTGCAAGATACGAACAAACGGGATCTGCATCTCTGAGCTATCGAAAGATGCGCCTTCCCCTGCTGTATCAAAGATATCGTCTAGTACATCTGTGCTTAACTCTGCACTTTTTTTTGTAGCTACCTGATTACCCATTGTTTTTTACCTCATATTTATAGTCACTAAGAATACTTTTGATCAGAACGACACGCTCCTTTGCCATGGTCATTCCCTCGGACAAGTGCGCGTATGCAGCTTTCTGCGCCGTGCTCATATCAGCCTCAAGCTCGCGTAGAGTTTGAAGTTCGTCTTCGATCTGCTTCTCGATCAAAAGATCTTCCATCTGCTCCTCAAAATTATCCATTATACTTTCCTCCGAATTTCTGCTGCGTTGTTAATGTATGCCCCGAACATATCGAGGTTGATTGGTTTGCCATCCGTCACACGTTCCTTAACAAAGGCCTTGAGTGTAGACGGGTGGATGTGAGTCTTGGTCTTGGGATCAAAGCCACGATCTTGCAGGATGCCAACGACATCTCCCGCAACATTGTCTTCGCCCTTGCCAAACGAACAGGTCACATCATTCTTTATGATGTCATCCAATCGGTTCTCACGTAGCCAAGCAAACGCTTCGTCCTTGCGATCCGCGGGGATAGATGCATGCACAATCATCTTACGTGATACGGTAACACCGTCCACATCAAGACGCTCCACGCCCATCTCATCCATAAGTGCGGGTATGTTTTCTGTTGAGAGCTTGTGCTTGTCAGCCTTCAATGATTTCAAATGTTGATCCGCATCCTCGATCTGTGTCTCGATGTTGCGGAGCTTGCGTACCAGGTCGCTGAGTTGCTTCCCCGTCCCTGTGTTGACTTGGGAAAGTGCGGCCCCCTCGTCAAGGTAGTCTTCAAATATGTCACTCATAAGTTCCATCCTCTTCAGGTTAAGTGTAACTGGGGGAGTTACCCCCGATGACAATCCGGATTTAAATCCTGATTATAATCCGTTTGACAAATCATCTTGCCATCCGTAAGGTGGACTCTACTGGAGGTATGTGATGACTGTCAAGTATAATTTTAAATATAAACCGTTCGACCACCAACAGGTTGCACTGGATCACGGATGCTACGAAGAAGAGTTCGGCTACTTTATGGAGATGGGTACAGGCAAGTCTAAAGTCCTCATAGATAACATGGGTATGCTGTTCCTCGAGGGGAAGATTAACTTTGCCTTGGTCCTCGCACCGAAGGGCGTGTATCGAAACTGGGTGACCAAAGAAATCCCCGAGCACATGTCAGATGATATACCGCACCGCGTTATTCGCTGGGTCGCATCTCCTAACAAAAAACAAAAAGAAGAGATGCGATCCGTTAAGGATAGCTTCGACGGCCTAACCATCTTCGTTATGAACATCGAATCATTCTCATCTAAGAAAGGACAGACCGCCGGGGAGTGGATGTCCAGGGTCCTCGGTCCTAACGGCATGATCGCCATAGATGAAAGCACAACCATCAAGAACCACAAAGCCAAGCGGACCAAAGCACTCATGAAGATCGCAGCTA
>Ga0308008_1000664_pt1 | contig 13268 bp, 3 predicted proteins | sample Neamet125_FD_203140 | JGI IMG/M metagenome (GOLD analysis project Ga0308008, IMG submission 203140) | Marine microbial communities from water near the shore, Antarctic Ocean - #125 | ecosystem: Environmental > Aquatic > Marine > Unclassified | place: Southern Ocean | collected 2014-07-24
TGCCATATCTTCTGCCGTTACATCAGATTGATCAACACCGTCATCTGGTATTCCTGAAGCACTTAATGCATCTTCTAGACTTTGACCTTTCTTGACACCAATCTTTCTACCACCGTTAGTTGTAAACCAGTAAGTTCCGTCTTTATCATAATGTTCTTTTGATTCTTTTTTTGGTTCCTTTTTTGGTTTAGGTGATACTCTTCCAAACACATCTGTAGGTTCTTCTTCAACTTCTGGCATTTCCTGTGGTATCTCTTGTTGACCTTGCACATCTCCACTACCTTCACAGTCTGGACAATCTTTTAATCCTAATTTTTCAACGGTTATTTTTCCTGCACCTTTGCAGAATGGACAGTTTCCTACTCCCTCGGTTGTATACAGTTTTCCCTCAAAAACCAAGTCAGATTCGTGTTCTTTGTAATTTTCTCCAACATAGACTGGTCTGTAAAACACACCAAATTGATCTTGTATGTAAGATTCGTTAAGTTTTATTTGTTCCAATGATTCTCCCTTTGGTTCTTCCGTATAATAAAATCTAGGTTTACTTTTACCATATTGGTTTGACTTGTATGTAGTATTTCTTGTAAGTGTACCTTGATTTTTAATTTGTTCCAATTTCTTTCTAGTACCGTTTAATAGTTGTGAATTATTGCTCATTGCATACCATTTTTGATCTCCGAGACTGCTATACCCTAAATTATTTCCGAAATCTCTAACAGGGAACTTTGTCACTTGTTTCCAATAATCTGCCACGTTTTCCAAATATTTTACTTTTAATTCCGTTTTTGAAACTGCATCTGGATCATCTCTGAATATTTTTTCATTTGTATATCCTTCTGGCTTTTCTGGTTTTGGTAACTCTTTGTTTCTTTTCTCTATTTCTGCCATTTCTGGTATATGTTCAGCAAATTTCCAATCTTGCCAATTCTTACTTCCTCCTTTAATTGATTTAATGATATCTTTTATGTTTTTGTCTTTAAATGGATTTGTATCTGGATTTCCACTCCATTCATCTGTTTCTGGATCTGATCCACCTGAACCACTTGTAAATTGACCACCTCCATCTCTTGGATGATCATCTTCTTTAAATTCTTCTTTTGATTCGCTTGGCATTACCATTGTTTCTTTTTCTTCTTTATTATTGTTTGCAATCATTCCAACAGCAGGGCCTGAAATTGATCCCATTCCTTCTTCTGTTGCAGTATTTATTCTAACTGCCAATTCATCAAAGAATTCTGCATCTTCATCTGTCCATTCTTCTCCTGAACTGTAATATGCGTTGGCATCCTTCCATATATTAATCAAACTATCTTTCTTATATTTATCCAAATCTCCTATTGTTACTCCTATCTTTCCTGTGAATGATTCTTTGGTACTTAGTGAATTTTCCTCATCTGGTTGACCTTTTGTAGATAACTCCGTCTCATCAGAAGGTAAAATCATATTAATTAGTCCTCTTTTTTTCTATTAAAGCATTTTTTTCTATTTCCCTCTCTTTTTCCCATTCTGCTCTACGTCTGTCTTCTCCTGCCTCCTGTCTTAAAACTATATCGAATTCAACATCATCTTTGACAAAAGTTCTGCAATCACATTCCTTTCTTTCTGGTTTACGTTCAACTATTTTTCTGCATGATGGTACATGACTGGAATATTTATGTCCACATCGAAAACAAATTCGGCTAGATCTTGGTACTTTTCTTGCCCATTCTGGTCTATTCATATTTTTTTCGCTGGTCTTCTTCATTTACGGTTTCTCCAAGATTTGGTTTCTTGGGCTTTATCCATTTTATCCTCACCAAATTCCTCTTCCAATAGATCTAGTAACTCCTCTTCATCAACCCCTGATTCTATAAGTTCTTTCTCACGATTGATTATGTCCTTAACCGTTCCTTTGTTCTTTGGTGTTTCATCCATCGGTGTTTCATCCATCGGTTCTTCATCAGATTCTTCTGGTGTTTTCTTTTTAGGTTTATCTTCAGTTGGTTTATCTTCAGTTGGTTTATCTTCAGTTTCCTCAAATGGGTTTTCTTTTGGTTCATCAGCACCATCTTCAAATGGGTTTTCTTTTGGCTCTTCCATTACTGGTTCTTCACCAAATGGATTAGTTGTATCTTCTACCATTGGGTTTTGAAGTTCTGCATCAAATTCGTCTTGACTCATGGCAGTATCCAAGTGTGATTCATATTCATCCTTTGTTACAATCTCAAATTCCAATTCAACTTCTGGTTGCTGTTCTATGGAGTCTGGGTTTTGATCAAATCTTAGATCAGGAACCTCGTTTCCTTGCTCATCAGTAAGGTCAGTATAGTTCTTTCCAGTTTCTTGATCTTGGTGTAACAGGTTTGGATCAACTTCTTCTTCATCTATTCCAGATAAAGTTGGATCATTCATATCATCATCAGTTAGACCAGTTCCAATCTCATCTTCTTCCATTGGTTCTTTCTCATGTGGTACTATGTTTGTTCCACGTATGAATCCATCTGGTTCCATTTGTTGAATATCTTCTGGTTTCATAACCATACCATCTTCTAATGGTTCTCCTTCTTCTTCAAGTGGGTTTGAACCATCTTGTGTTCGTTTCATAAAGTCATCTTCTGAAACTTGGTTATATTCTGGTTTAACGTTAAGTCCTGTATTATCCATAATTGTGTTTGAATCATTCTGAATTAGTTCCGATGGATTACCTCCAGTCTCTTCATCCATTTGCAATCTTACTTGATCGGTATCACCAACAACGTCTTTATCAAAGTCTGTGGTTGGTTGTTCTTGAAGTGGAGTATCATCTAACTGTGCTTGACCTTTTTGTGGTTGGTCTAGATCTGGTGTTGGGTCTTCACTTGTTCCAGATGTCAATGGATCTTCTCCATATATCACATCTTTCTTATCATCTGTTTTTTCTTCCCATTCAAATTCTTCGTCATCTTCTTCCACTGCTTCTCCAATTATTTTTTTATCTTCTTCCTCATCATCATTTGGATCTCCTTCACTTGGAACTATTGGTTGTTCATCATCGTCATTGGATCCTATAATTTGATCTTTGGTATTATTTGGAATTGGATCACTTCCACCACTCATATTAACCAATGGTTCTTGTACTGGTCTTGCATGTGGATCTTTTAATGCAGTATTTCCTTCTTCTGGTGTTCTTTCAAGTTCTTGTTTGGAATCAATCAAGTCATTGTATGCACCGTCACTGTCTTTGCTTATTCCACCATCTCCAGTTCCACCTTGAGTAAAGTTTCCTATATGTTTGTTATATTCATCCTCGCTGACAGTTTCCAATTCAACATCTTCAGTTTCAATATCTGTATTTGTAAATCTACCTGCATTGTTTCCTTCTGGTTGTAATGTTGCGATATCATTAACGGTTGCGTTTTTAATCGGTGCTGTTGGTGGTAATTCTTGTTCCTGTTCTTCATCCACACCAAGTCCGTATTCATCCCTGATTGATGGATCAGTGATTTCTGGAACTCCTTCTTGATCAACTCCTTGACCTACATATAAATCAGTGGATGTATTGGTTGCATTTGGTGCTAATGGTATTCTTTCAAATGCCTTTAACATATCAAGTTTTTGTTTAGTTGATAAAGTTGATTCATTTGCAATCTGCTTAATCATTTTATCAACAAATACTTCTCCCTCTGGTTTTCTTTGTTCTAACTTTGGTTGTGTTGATGCTTCTGGTTTTGGTGCATCTATTGTAAACTCATCCTTTACACCTGTTTTTGGTTCACTTATCGGTAAAGGTTTAACATCACCTGCTACACTTGGTTTAGGATCTTCTTTATCTAATGGTGTTGGAAGTACTGGTGGTGCTTCTGGATCAACTGGTGGTTGCATATTAGGTGGCATTCCACCCATTCCACCCATAGCACCTGCTTGTTGCTCTTGTTGTTCATTCTTGGACTCTTCCCACATATTGTCATCCAATGCAATATTCAATTTTTTATAAAGTTCACGTTTTTCTCCTGCTGAAACTGCTTCTGGATCTAATCCTCTAATATCTTCCATTGTAAGTCGTTTTACAATAGGTGTAAATGTAATTTTAACTTCCATTAAATCAAATTCTTTGAATCCCCATGATTCAGCAAGTGGTTTAATTAATCTATCTCTCATGACTTCTGAAAGATCACCTTGAAGATCTATCATTCTTTGATCCAAAACATCCAATGGAGTTTGACCGCCACTGTAACTAAATCCACTTGGATTTGTAATTACTTGTGATGCAAAAACTGTACCTATATCAATGTGTGCATCCACATTCTTTCCATATTCAGAAAACTTTCCATTTGCTTGTATTTGTAATTCTGCACTCTGAACTGGCTTGTCGAAAATCCATATATATTGATCAGTGTTTTCATCTGCCATCTCCGCTTGTATTTGTTCCATCTGTTCTCTAGGCATTCCATTTGCACTTACAATAAGTCTTGGCTTTGCCATTTTTTTCTTTATCTCAATCTCTGAATTTTGTAGTACGGCTTGTGCATCCAATAATGACATTGTGTTTCTGTTTGGATTTATTGAATCTCCAGTAATTGGATCTACGGCTCCTGTTATAGGTCTTGGACTTGCTAACGTATGGAACATTGATTTTCCAAATGCCTGTCTGTCTGGATTATTAATTGAGTGATGTATGAAAAATTCTGGATCTAATTCCTTGAAAACCCCATCCACGATTTGAACTAATTTTAATTCATTTCCAAACTGATCTCTGAACATTCTGTAAATTGTCTGCATTGGAATCTGTTCAACATTTCCTATTCTTCCGTCAGGAGTATATTGAAGTTCCATTATTGCAGAACCTGTAATTAAAAGTGAGTAAATATATTGTGACCATTTCTTTTCTGCATTTGCTACATCCCACCATTTTTCTATAAAGACGTTAAAGTATTCATTGTTGGATTTAATTGAAATTGCACTTCCTCTGAATTTCTGATGCATTACATCCACTGCGGTTTTAACTTGATCCCAATGATGATAGTATTCATAAAGTCTTTCAAAGTCTACTTCTGGAAACTCACCAACTAATTGCTTACTTGGGCCAACTATTGTGGCATTTCGCTTTCTAACGATCCCACCAAGAAGACTGTTAAATGTTTGGAAAATCTTTGGAACTGCCATTATATATCACTTATAAATATAATTCGATTTATAGTATTTAAATTAGTTGGTTTAATCGCCAACGGTAAACCCCACCCATGTTCCTCTAAATGAAGATCCACCATTTGCTACTGACTTTGTAATAATTGGTCTGATCTTCCATCTTCTGTTTGCATCAAAAATACTAGCAATGTTTGTTGCAGTTGTATAGGTTAAAATTCCATTAACTGCATCTTTTTTAGTTGCAGTGACTAAATCCAGTCTTTTTCCATTTGGCTTTTCAAATTCAAATTGATATGTTGCTCCAGTATAATCTGCATGAGTGAAATTTATTGCTGTTTTTGCACCAGATGGATCAGCAGGATTTGTTGGTTGTTTGACAGTTATATCAAAAGCAGTTCCTAAATCCCCTACTTTTACTACTGGTGTAATTGCACTCATACTCAAATGTTGGCTTTTTAATATTTAAGCATATTAATTAAACGTCTATTGAACGCCACTTTCATCCGAAACTATTGGGAGTATTCCTGATTCTCCGTCAATTTCAACCAATATTACACTCATATCGTCTACAACTGGCATTATAACTGAGTCACCGTTTATTCCTTGACTTGGAGTTGTTATTAATACGGTATCAATTGTGAATTTGACTGCATGGATTAAGTAAGCATCAACCTTTACTGTATGTTCATCTAATTTCTTGATGAATGCATCTATTGTGAATGAACTTGCTGGTCTTAATATCACATCAACTGTAAATGTCTTGTCCGATTGTTTTCTTAGATATGAATCAATCTTGAATGTCTTGTCACTTGGTTGTACAACGAATGCATCAATCTTGAATGTTGGAGATACGGTTCTTCTAAGGAATGCATCAACACTTATTGTTACAACAGTATCTGTATCGATTAAGAATGCATCAATCTTGAATGTCTTATCGTCAACCTTTCTGATGAATGAGTCAACTGTGAATGCTTCTGTCTTATCATTCTCAACAATAAATGCATCTATTGATAATGTTGAATATCCAAATTCAGTTAGATAAGAATCAACCTTGAATGTCTTATCGGTTTGTTTCATAATATATGAATCAACCTTGAATGTTGGAGATACGGTTCTTCTTAGATAAGCATCAACAATAAATTCTTTATCTGTTTGTTTTCTGATGAATGAATCAACAGTAAATGTCTCATCTGATTGTTTCATGATATATGCATCTACTGATACTGTTGGTCTTACGGTTCTTCTTAGATAAGCATCAACAGTTATTGTTGAGAATTTCTCAGTATCGCGTAGGAACACATCAACCTTGAATGTGAACTGTTTTGAAGATGTTAAGAATGAATCAATCGTAAATGTCTTATCAGTTTGTTTTCTAAGGAATGCATCAATCTTTACTGTTGATTGTAATGGTTTATACAAGAATGAATCAACTGTAAATGTCTTCTCTGTTGGTTTGACAATGAATGCATCAACTGTGAATGTAACATCATCAACCTTTCTTATGAATGCATCAACCATGAATGTGATTGTTTCAGATTTTCTGAGATATGCATCAACAATTACTGATGATGTGTTTCTATCAACTAATATTGAATCTACAACAAACTCATGTCTGGTTGGTAGTATTGCATCAAGTGAGAATGATGCAGTGAATTGCTTTTGTAGATATGCATCAATCTTTGCAGTCTGTTCATCAAACTTCTTCATGAATGAATCTATTGTGAATGTTTTCACTGTTGGTTCTTTCAAATATGCATCTATTGCGAATGTCTTGTCAGATTGTGTTCTAATGAATGCATCTACTGCGAATGTCTTTGGAGTTGCTTTTGATAGGAATGAATCAACCGTGAATGTCTTTTCAACTGATCTTCTGAGATATGTATCAACCTTGAATGTTTCCTCAAATGTATCTCGTATGTAAGCATCTACAAGTGTGGTTGTTGTATCCTCGTTTTGTATGAATCCGTCTACCGTTACATTGAAAGATTGGGTTTCGAGTAGGTATGAATCAACAGTGAATGTCTTATCAGTTGCTTTTGATAGGAATGAATCTAATTTGAATGCTATATCATATTGTTTTCTGATATATGCATCAACAGTAAATGTCTTTTCAACTGATCTTCTGAGATATGCATCAACCTTGAATTCTTCCTCAAATTCTTTTTGCACGAATGCATCTATGACAAATGATTTGGATTGTTCTTCCTCTACAAATGCATCAACTGTGAAATTGAATGATTGGATTGCTTGTAGGTATGCATCAACCTTGAATGTAACATCATCAACCTTTCTGACGAATGCATCAACTGTTGTTGTTGTCAATTTATCCAATTGTTGTATGTATGAATCTACAGTTACATTGAATGATTGTGTTTTGAGTAATAATGAATCAACCTTGAATGTCTTGTCATTTCTATCTACTAGAATTGAATCAACCTTGAATATTCTATTTCTGTTTGCCAATATTGCATCAATAGTGAAAGTTGCAGTGAATTGTTTGGATAGATATGCATCCACCTTTGCAGTTTGTATGTCAAATCCTTTGAGATATGCATCAACTGTGAATGTCTTTAGAGTTGATTTTTGGACAAATGCATCAACTGTAAATGTCTTGTCATCAACCTTTCTGACGAATGCATCAACAACAACCGTAATTAATTTCTGTTCTTGCGTAAATGCATCTATTATGAATGTAATTGATTTGTTTAACTGTTGTACATATGAATCAATTATGAATGCTTTCTCAGATAATTTTCTTGTGAATGCATCAACTGTAAATGTCTTTGGAGTTGATTTTGATAGGAATGTATCAACCGTGAATGTCTTTGGAGTTACTTTTGACAAGAATGTATCAATCTTGAATGTTGTTTCTGTTTCTTTTTCTACGAATGCATCAACTGTGAATGTCTTATCATTGAAGGTTCTTAGATATACGTCTACAGTAAATGTCTTTGGAGTTGGTTTTCTAACAAATGCATCAACCTTGAATTCTTCCTCAAATTCTTTTTGTACGAATGAATCAACAAGGAATGATGTTGTTTGTTCTTCCTGTATAAATCCGTCAACCGTGAAATTGAAGGATTGGGTTTCGCGTAGGTAAACATCAATTGTAAATGCTTTTTCAGTTGCTTTTGATAGTAATGCATCAACTGTGAATGTCTTATCCTTGGATTCTAATAGATATGAATCTACAATGAATGTTTTACTCTTTCTGTCAACTAATCTGGCATCTACCTTTGCTAGTACACCAGTCTTTGAAGAAGCTAGAATTGCTTGGATCGTGTGCATGTGATTATTGTCAAATCTGTATGGAACAGGCTCAGTTACTAATGTGGCATTAATACTGAATGTTTCTAATCCAATTAATTGGATTGTTGAATCAACAGTAAATGTTTCCTCAAATTCTTCGCGTATGAATGCATCAATTATTGTTGTTGTACTGAACTCATCTTTTATGTATGAATCAATTGTGAAATTGAAGGATTGGGTTTCGCGTAGGTATGAGTCAATCTTGAATGTCTTGTCAGTTGATTTTGTAAGGAATGAATCTACTACAAATGTTGGAGTTGATCTCTTGATTAATATTGAATCTATCTTTACTTGAACTCCACTTGCGGTTGAGTTTATGATTGGAATGATGTCATGCAAGTGAGTGTTAATGTAACGATATGGAACAGGAATTGTAGTGAGTGTTGCGTTTACACTGAATGTCTTATCGGTTACTTTTCTTATGTATGAATCAACAGTGAAATCGAGTGACTGTGTTTCGCGTAGGTAAGCATCTACCTTTGCAGTCTGAATGTCGAATTTCTTGATGAATGCATCTATAACAAATGTCTTTGGAGTTGCTTTTATTACAAATGAATCTACCTTGAATGTTTCCTCGAATTCTTTTCTAATAAATGCATCAACTAACGTGGTTGCTGTGAATTCATCCTGTATGAATCCGTCAATCGTGAAGTTAAAGGATTGGGTCTCGCGTAGGTATGAGTCAACTGTAAATGTCTTTGTTTGTTCCATTTGTAGATATGAATCAATTTCAAATGTCTTTGGTGTTGGTTTTTGTAATAATGCATCAATCTTGAATGTTGGAGTTGAAGTTAAACTCAACATTGAATCAACTTTTATCTGAACACCAGAAGCAGTTGAAGCAAGGATTGCTTGGATCGTGTGAAGGTGGTTGTCACCGTAAATCATTGGTACAGGAATTGTAGTGAGTATTGTATCCATACTGAATGTCTTGCTGTTTCTATCAACTAATTTTGAATCCATCGTGAATGCTTCAGTTTGTTTGTATATGATTATGGAATCAACGGTGAATGATCTTGGTGTAACTTTTCTAATGTAAGAATCAACAGTGAATGCTTCCTCGAATGTCTCGCGTATGTAAGCATCTACAATTGCAGTTGAGGTAAATTCATCCTGTATGAATCCGTCAATCGTTACATTGAATGATTGGGTCTCGCGTAGGTATGAGTCAACAGTGAATGTCTTTGGAATTGGTTTGACAACGAATGCATCAACAATGAATGTCTTATCAGATTGTTTCATGATGAATGCATCAATCTTTGCTGTCTGTATGTCGAATTTCTTTAGATATGAATCAACTGTGAATGTCTTATCAGTAGTTTTCAACAGATATGAATCTACAACAAATGTCTTTGGAGTTGGTTTGACAACGAATGCATCTATTATGAATGTTGGAGTTGAAGTTAAACTCAACATTGCATCTGTCTTGATTAATACTCCACTTGCAGTTGAAGCAAGGATTGCTTGGATCGTGTGAAGGTGGTTGTCACCGTAAATCATTGGTACAGGAATTGTGGTTAGTACGGAATCTATTGCAAACGTCTTGCTGACATTATTGACTAGTATTGAATCAACTGAAACAGTTAATGTTTTTCTATCAACTAATATTGAATCAACTTTTAGCGTGACTGTAGGGGTTCTTCTTAGATATGAATCTACAATGAATGTTTCATCAAATGTATCTCGTAGATAAGCATCAACTAACGTGGTTGTAGTGAATTCGTTTTGTATAAATCCATCAACCGTGAAGTTAAATGATTGAGTTTCGCGTATGAAGGCATCTATGACAAATGTCTCAACAAATTCTTTTGATAGGAATGTATCTAATGCAAATGATTCTGTGAATGTCTCGCGTATGTATGAATCAACCGTGAATGATCTTTCAACAGATACACTTCTAAGGAATGCATCTACTATTAGTGATTCTGTGAACATATCTTGCAGATATGAATCCACTATGAATGTCGTGTCATCTTCTTTTTGTAAGAATGTATCAACTGTAAATGTCTCAACAAATTCTTTTGATAGGAATGAATCAACACTGAATAGTTTGGTGTCTTCATTCTCAACAAATGCATCAACCGTGAAATTGAAAGACTGTACTTCGCGTAGGTAAGAATCAACTGATACCGTTGTTTCAAATGTCTCGCGTAGGTAAGCATCTACCTTTGCAGTCTGAATATCGAATTTCTTTAGGTAAGAATCAATAGTGAATGTCTCTGGAGTTACCTTTCTTAGATATGAGTCTATTGAAACTGTATTATCTTTTCTGTTGATTAATATTGAGTCAACCTTTGACAACACACCACTTGCAGTTGAGTTGATGATTGGAATGATGTCGTGCAGGTGTGTATTGATATATCTGTAAGGAACAGGAACCGTAGTGAGTGTTGCGTTTATTGTGAATTGTTCTGTGAATTGTTTTTCAACAAATGCATCTAGAACAAATAATTTTGTAAACTCATCTTCTACAAATGAATCAACTGTAAAGTTGAAAGATTGACTTTCGCGTAAGAATGCATCTACTGTGAATGCATCAGTGTATCTGTCAACTAGAATTGAGTCAACCTTTGATAGTATACCTTTTTCAGTGGATGATAGAATTGCCTGAATCGTATGCATGTGATTGTTGTCAAATCTGTAATACACTGGAACCGTTGTAAGAGTTGCGTTTATAGTGAATGTTTCTAATCCAATTAACTGTATTGTTGAATCAATTGCAAATGTCTCGGTGAATTGTTTCTCTACAAATGCATCTAATATTGTAGTTGTAGTAAATTCATCCTGTATGAATCCGTCAATCGTAAAGTTGAATGATTGTGTTCCACGTAGATATGCATCAACTATTAGTGTCTTTGGAGTTGCTTTTGATAGTAATGCATCAACTACAAATGTATTAACTGGGGTTCTTCTGAGGTATGAATCAATTGCAAATGTTTCAGTTGGAGAGTTTCTTAGATATGAATCAACAGTGAATGATCTTGTAAATGAGTTTCTGACGAATGAATCAACAGTGAATGATTTTTCAAACGTGTCGCGTAGGTAGGCATCTATCTTTGCAGTCTGTATGTCGAACTTTTTTAGATATGAATCAACTGTAAATGTCTTTGTTGGAGAGTTTCTTAGATATGAATCAACAGTGAACGTCTTGTCAGATTGTGTTCTAATGTAAGAATCAATTGCAAATGTTTCCTCGAATGTCTCGCGTAAGAAGGAATCAACCAATGTTGTTGCAGTAAATTCATCTTGGATAAATCCGTCAATCGTGAAGTTGAAAGACTGTGTTTCGCGTATGTATGAGTCAACTGTGAATGTCTTTGGAGTTGCTTTTGTGACAAATGAATCCACTACAAATGTATTTGTTTTTCTATTGACCAGTATTGAGTCAACCTTTACTAACACACCAGAAGCAGTTGAGTTTATGATTGGAATGATATCATGCAAGTGAGTGTTGATGTAACGGTATGGAACAGGAACTGTTGTAAGAGTAGCGTTTACACTGAATGTCTTTGTGGTTTCCTTTGTAAGATATGAATCTAATATGAATGTCTTTCCAAATGAGTTTCTTAGATATGAATCAACAGTGAAACTGGTAGATTTTGTCTCGCGTAAGAAGGAATCTATTGTGAATGTAGTGGTTAATTGTTTTCTTATGAATGAATCAACAGTAAATGTCTCAACAAATTCTTTCTGTACGAATGCATCAATGCTGAATGATCTTGTAAATTCTTTTTCAATCTGTGAATCTATTGTGAAATTGAATGTGTTAGATATTCTAATGAATGAATCAACAGTGAATGTCTTTGTTTGCTCTGTTCTAAGGAATGCATCTACCTTAGCAGTTTGAATATCAAATTTCTTAAGGAATGAATCAATCTTGAATGTATCAGTTGATCTTAACATTAGTGTTGCATCTAATTTTATTAGAACACCACTTGCGGTTGAAGCTAGAATTGCCTGAATCGTGTGCAAGTGATTGTCACCGTAGATCATTGGTGTAGGTTCAGTTGTAAGAACTGCATCTACGGTTGCTGTGAATGTTCTCTTGAATCTTAATTCTGCATCTAATGAGAATGTAGGTCTTATTCTCTTAACTAGTAATGAATCTGCCTTTAATGTGATTGTTGGAGTTCTTCTGAGATATGCATCAACTGCAAATGATTCTGTGAATGATTTTTGTACGAATGCATCTAATGTTACGGTTGAGGTAAACTCATCTTGTATGAATCCGTCTATCGTAAAGTTGAATGACTGGGTTTCGCGTATGAAGGCATCTACTGCAAATGTCTTTGGAGTTGATTTTGACAGGAATGAATCAATGATGAATGTTTCTGTCTTATCATTTTCAACAATGAATGCATCCACTGCAAATGTTTCAGATGCTTCTTTCAATAGATATGCATCTATAACAAATGTCTTTGGAGTTTGTTTTCTTAGGTATGCATCTGCTATGAATGTCTTTGGTGTTGGTTTCATAACAACTGCATCAAACGTGAATGTCTTTGGAGTTGCTTTCACAATGTAAGAATCAACTTTTATCTGAACACCAGAAGCAGATGAAGCGAGAATTGCCTGAATCGTGTGAAGGTGGTTGTCACCATAAATCATTGGAACAGGAATTGTAGTGAGAACTGCATCAGTTGTAAATGACTTAATTTCTCTATTGATTAATATTGAATCAATTTCAAATATCTTTGTGTTTCTGTCAACTAATATTGAGTCAACTAATAATGTTTCAGTTGTTATCTTTCTTAGATATGAGTCAACTGTAAGTGATTCCTCGAATGTATCGCGTAGGTATGAATCAATTACTAACGTACTGGTAAACTCGTTTTGTATGAATCCGTCAACCGTAA
>Ga0308008_1000670_pt1 | contig 13222 bp, 7 predicted proteins | sample Neamet125_FD_203140 | JGI IMG/M metagenome (GOLD analysis project Ga0308008, IMG submission 203140) | Marine microbial communities from water near the shore, Antarctic Ocean - #125 | ecosystem: Environmental > Aquatic > Marine > Unclassified | place: Southern Ocean | collected 2014-07-24
CACAGGTTGGGCTGGGGCACTGGATCTTCATTCTCGGTCGGTGATTCGAGCCCAGACATAGCGTGTCGGGCTCCGAGACTCCAGCCCCAGATGCCGAACCCGAGACTGCTAGGAAATTGCTTTTGGACTGCTAGGAATTTTCTTTTTGGGTGGATCGCTTAAGGTCGCAGTTGAAGGAATCGGAGAGGGGAGAAAGGGGGGTGATGGAAGAAATCCACACGTTCTTCTGTAGCTTCGTTGTGCCGTCGGCATTCCGGATTACCGTTGAGCAACGGCGTGGTCTTCGGGTCCATGCCCAAGTGCGCCGCTGCGCTACTCTTCCTCGGTTCCGCCGAGGGTGACGTTGATGTTGTATTTGTTCTGGAGGTGCGAGTGGGCTTTGCTGGCTTGGGAGGACTTCGGGTAGCGTTTGCAGGTGAGTTGGAAGGTGCGGATGGCCTTTTCCTTGTCCTTGGCTTCCTCGTAGGTGAAGCCAATTTGCAGAGTCGCCTCCGGGGCGGATCTTTTGACGATTTTGCATTGGCTGTAGAGGATGATCGCTTCCTTTTGTTCGCCGAGGCGGCGGTGGCATTTGGCGATGGCGAAGTAGTTGGCCGGAAAGCGGTCGACTTGGCGGTAGCTGGCGATCGCTTTTTTCCAGTCGGAGAGTTTTTCGTAGCACCCGGCAATGGACCAGAAGTAGTCGCCGGAGTGGTCGCCGTCGATTTCGAGGAGGTGGCGGTAGACTTCGATCGCTTCGTTGATCTTGCCTTCTTCGAGATACATTTCGGCGATCGCTTTTTGGCCGGTGACCTTGTCGTCGAATTCGCCGTAGATGCGCCGGGCTTGGTCGCGTTTTTCTCGGGCGAGGAACCAGGTGGCTTGTCGACTGCGGAGTCCGTCCTCGACGCCAAAGCGTTTGCCGATTTCCTCATAGACCGTCCAGGTGTCGCTGGGGCGTCCGAGGGTGCCGTGAAGTTCGGCGACTCGGTAGAGGAGGTCCTTGGCGAGCTCGGGACGGACGAGGGTTTCGGCGCGGAGGGTGGCGAGGAGTTGGCCGCCGAGCTTGAGGGCGGCGGGCCTGGTCTTGGGCTCCTTGAGGAGGTGTTGGACGGTTTTGGCGGAGAGGTTGCAGACTTGGTCAAAGAGGGCTGGACCGGCGTAGGTGGTGGCGAGGGCCTTTTTACCATCCGCGAGTTTCTGGGCAAAACAATGGAGTTCGGCGAGTTCGTGGGCCGCTTTGATACAGGTCTCTTTGGCGGCGTCGGTGCGCTTCACTCCGAAGGTGAGTTGGTTGAGAAGCGAGAGGCGTTCCTCCATGTCCTGATGGAGTCGGGCGTAGTGGAGGAGGTCGGTGCGGGAGCGGACCGCGATCTCGTGATCGGGGTATTCCATGATGAGAAAGCGGAAGGCCTTTTGGGCGCTTTTGACCTCGCCCATGGTGCGGTAGGAATCGCCCATGCAGTAGGCTGCGATGGTTGCTTCATGGGACTCTGGCCAGTAGTCGATGACTGATTGGAAGCCATCCCGCAGCGCGGTCTTGGGCTTTTTCAGGTTCATCATGGTGTGGCTCCACATCAACTGGGCATAGGGCGCGCCGGGGCTTTTTTCGTAGAGAGTGAGGAACTTCTCGTACTCGGCGAGGGCGATTTTAAATTTGCCGGCGAGGAAATGCTTTTCGGCAATCTTGATCTGGTAGCGTTCCACGTCGCGCATCTTTTCGAAGGTCGCGACTTCGATTTGCTGCAGGGTGGAGAGGGCCGCGTGGCTCAAGGAAGAGAAGGCCGTAAAGAGGATGAGAACGAGGAATAAAAGGCGTGGGCGAGGTGTCTTCATTTTAGGACGATTGGCACTTGAATAGGGGGAGGTAGGAGCATTTACCCGAGGGGTTCAGGTGTCACGCTGATTTCTGATAATCGGGCAGCATTCCAATGAGTCAAATACGGCACCCCGTTGGGGTATGGGAGTTGGGTTTGGTGGGTTACTTCTTGGTCGCTTCGAGCCATTTGTTGTACTCGGCGTGGGCGTAGTAGATGATGTTGACTCCGAGTTGGTAGCTGGATTCCCAGACTTCGCGCGGGACGCCGGAATGGCCGTCGGCCCAGGCGTCTCCAATATCGCCGGGATGATAATAGGCCACGAGTCGGCCGTTCACGACCCAACCGAGGGCGCTGGAGCGACCGTGGGGAGCGACGATGGGGAGGCGGGGCAGCGGGTAGGGAATGCGGTGGATGGTGTGGTCGAGGTAGACGGAGATTGGCTCGATTCTGGGGAGGACCTTTTGCATCATGGAAACGAACTGTCCTTCCCAACCGGAGCTCCCGCCGTTGTCGCCGAAAAGCATGCCGTGGTGCTCGAGGAGGTAGCTGCGCATGATTTTGAGTTCCTTGGCGCTCAGGTTGATGTTTTGCTGGCCGGTCATGTAGACCATGGGCGGGCTTTTGCGGGCCGGGAAGCTTTTGAGGCGACCGATTTCCATGGGCTCGGGTCGGTCGCTGACGGGGTGGCCGGTGCGGACTCCGTATTCGGTGAGGAGGTTCAAGTCGGAGCCACGGTCCATGTCTTGTTCCCAGTCGCCGCCGTCGTATTTCAAACGGATGAAGCGGACTTTTCCTCGGGTGGTGCCAGCGGAGAAGCCGGCGCCATCGCCTTTTCCTTGGCCGATTTTGTAGAGGTGCTCGGTGACTTCGAGGACTTCCAGTTTGACGTCATCGATCGGTGGTGGATTGAAAAGGACGCTGCTGTAGGGGTTGATGACATATTTCTTATCGATGACCTTTTGGATTTTGACGATCTGCTTGAGCTGGGTCTCTTCGCCTCCGCCGAGTGGCGATTCGTAGAGGCTGCAGCCAGAGAGCCGGGTCAGGATGAGGGCCATGATGCCGAAGATGACAGTGTAGGTGAGGAGGGTGAAGAGGGATTGGCGAAGCTTGTTGTTCTTGTTGCCAAAATACCAGGCCACGAGTTGGCGAGGGTCCCAAGTGCGCTTTTTGGTATTTGTTTTGCTTGGTTCCGGCGCGCGTTTTGTTTCGCGGTCGATCCACCAGACGGCCCAGGCCAGCCCGAGGAAGAAGGCTCCGGCGGTGCCGAATTGGATCAGGGAGGCGGCGAGGGAGTAGGAGAAGTTGAGGAGGGGGAGATGGGCGAGGAGTTGCCAGAGGGGGAGGTAGCAAACGCTGAGGACGGCGCGGCGGACGACAGCGGTGGCATGACGCTGGCGGCGGATCCAGTAGGAGCAGAGCGGGAGGGCGGAGAGGAATCCGATTGTGAGGGTCCACATCCCCAGTCGGAACCAGGCATGGGCATCGATCCAAAGCAGACACCAGAGGACCGCGTAGACTCCGGTCAGTAGGATGGGGCGTTTCGATTGAGTGAGCATCCGGGTGGCAGATCGCGAATTCCGGCTACTCCAGATCCTTCAAGAAATTATCTCCTTTGTCCTCGAGGGGATTCGTGTTCGGGGGAGCGGGGAGCTGGTCGTTGACGCCGAGGGGGGCCAGGTTGACTGGTTTTGCGGGGTCGGTGGGTTTTGGGTCAGTGACGGGAGGGGCTGGCGTCGGTGGGGCGGAGATTGCCTCGGCAACGGACTCGGGGGCAGGTGTGGGTTCTTCTCCCAGGAAGTAGGGGAAAGCAGTGAGGGCGAAGATGGTTCCGGTGACGAGAATGATAGAAAGGATGGTGGCGCGGAAGAGCTGGCTGGAGGCGACGACTCCGAGCATTTCTTGAGGGCTTTTTCCTCGGAGCTGACGCAAGAACTCCTGCAGTTCCTGGACGGTGGCATTGGAGTTGGTTTTGAGCTCGCGAAGGTCGGCCTTGGTGCTGGCCATGGACTCACGTGAGGCGTCGGTTTTTTTTGATTGGCCTTTCATCGTTTGGGAGAAGTTTCTTCGGGTTCGAGGATGTGAACGAGATCGCCACCGGCTTCACTGATGGCGGCGATGACGGGTTCGAAGTGGGAGGCTTGGGCCTCTTTGTGGACTTTGAGGAAGACGTTACGTTGGCCGGAGGGGGCGTCGCCGAGGAGCTTGGTGAGGGCGGCGGAGAGTTCGTCCGGAGAGATCTCCTTACCGTCGAGGTAGGTCTTGTAGCCGGAGTCGATAGCGACAGAGGCGAGGGGTGCGGCGGCCATTTTGATGTCGGCGAGCTTGGCGGGTTGCCACTGAATGTGGCTGTCGTCCTGGGCGCGAGCGAGGATGACGAAGAAGATGAGGAGCAGGAAGCCGATGTCGCCCATTGCGAATGCTGGCACTGAGGCCGTCAGTTTTTTGCGGGGAAGTTTCATTCGACGGTGATGGTGCGTTTGGATTCCAGTTCGAGAGTGAGGATGCCTCCGGCTTGTTCGATGACTTGGGAGACGCGGATCCAGATCGGGTAGGGCGTATTGGGCGCGCTTTTCACGACGACGACCCGGTCGGTTTCGCGGGTCTTTTTTTGGAGGGCGGCGTTGAGGCGTTGGGTGAACTCGGGGAGTTGGAGCGGGCTGCCGTCCAAGACGATGCTGGTGGGTGTGATGGAGACCTCGATGTTTTTGCTCTGTTCTTGCTGTTCCTTTTTCTCTTCGGTTTTCGGAAGGACTTGAGCGAGGCCGGTCTCCGGCTGCACGGCGGCGCAGACGAGGAAGAAGATGATGAGGATGAAGGCGATATCCGAGCTGGCGCTGGCCGGCGGATCGATGAGCATCTTGCCGCGTTTCAGTTTCATGAAGAGCCTTTGTCGAGAGTGAGGCGGAGGGTGACGACTTCGATGAGCTCGGCGGCGGAAGATTCCACTTGGAGGACGAAGTCGTTGATGACGCCGGTGAAGTAGTTGAAGGCCATGTAGGCGGGGATGCCAACGATGAGCCCGAAGGCAGTGGTGAGGAGGGCGACGCGGATCCCGGAGGCGGCAGCCTGCACGATGTTCTGAGTGCCGATGTTGGCCTCGATGTCCCCGAAGGCGACAATCATTCCCTGTACCGTGCCAAGGAAGCCGAGCATGGGGGCGACTGAGGCGATCGTGGCGAGGATGGGGAGGTGCTTCTCAAGGGCGGCGACGATGTTCACGCCGTAGTTTTCCATGCTCTTGATGACCTGTTGTTCCATCTGGGCCTGATCGTAGTTGAGGCGGCGGAGGACGAGGTATTTGCGAAGTCCGCTGGAGAGGACGGCGGGAACGGGGCCACGGGCGGCATCGCAGAGTTGGAGCGATTCCTCGACTCTGTCCTCGGAGAGGAGGGTGACGACTTTTTCGCGGAGTTCGCTGGCGTCGGTTTCGAGGAGCTTGAGGCTGCGATAGCGTTCGATGATGACCGCGATGGCGAGGACGAGGAGCACGAGGAGGGGCCACATGAAGAGGCCGCCTTCGAGGAGGAGCTTGAGTGCGCCAGTGTCGAGGAAGCTGGTGTTGGCGAGAGGATTCATTTTGATAAAGGGAATGAGGGGACTTGCGTCTTTAGAATGGTGGCAGGGTTAAGAATCCAACGGAATCAAGCCAAATTAATTGAAGGTCAGCTGATTGGCTAACAGGATCAACGGAAAGAATTTGAAGTGATTCATTGTTACCGAGATTGAAAGGTTCTCCTTTTCCAAACCTGCCGGCAGTGGAGAGTGCCCTATCATAGCTTGAGTCTTTTCCGACTCCCCGGATAGTAATTGATTCCCTTGAAACTTTCTCAAGGGTGTAATGCCGATTGAGGCCTGTTTGAAAAATTCCTCCACGGTGAACTTTCACTTTTTTGCTGTCATAATCATATCCGCACGACGGAATAAATGTGACGCACAATGCGGAGAAGAGAGAGTATTTTAAATATTGATACATTGCGTGTTTGTCACAGGCCTCTGGAAGTGTCTCATTCGTCGAGATTTGCTTCTTTTTCAAACTGAGCTAAGAGCTCGGGAAGAGCAAGACGGCCACGGGAGTATTTGGCGGCATCGCTTTCGGGGAAGTCCCAGCGGCAGCGGTTGTAGCGGCGGAAGGCGTTGGGGATGTCCTTGCCCATGCGGTAGCTTTCGCCGGCCCAGAAGAGGGCTTGGGCGGTGAGTTTCTGCTCCGGGAAGCGCTTGGCAAAGGCGTCGAATGATTTCCCGCCTTTCACGAAGTCCTCGAGCTTGTAGTGGCACTGGCCGATGCGGAAGGCCATCTTGGGGGTCCATTCGTGGTTCGGGAAACGCTCGAGGAATTTTGAGCCGACCGAGGCGGCCACTGCGTAATCTTCCTTCACGTAGAAGTGCTCATTGATACGGAGCATGACGTTGGCGATGAGGGGGCTTTTGGGGTAGGTGCCGGCGAGGGTGACGTAGGCTTCGAGGGCTTCGTCGAGTTCCCCTGCTTCCTCGTGGCATTGGCCGAGTTTGTATTGGGAATCGGGGGCGAGGTTGTGGCCGGGGTGGTTTCGGACGATGGATCCGTAGGCCGCGATTGCTTCGTCCCAAGCTTCCATTTCTTGGGCGAACTGACCGAGGAGGTAGGAAACGCGCGGGGCGTATTTGGGATTTGGGTAATCGTCTTTGAGTTCGCGGAGGATCCGACGGCCGGAGGCTAGGTCGGCGGCGGCTTCCTCGTCGTGCTTGAGCCTGCGGTGGCTCTTGAAGAGCTCGAAGTAGCTTTCGGCAATGTGGAACTGGGTCTGGATGGCGAGTTCCTCGTCTTTGTAAACTTTGCTGAAGGCAGCCATGACGCCATTGGTGCCGACCGCGACCGGGATCATCCGTTCGATGATGGGTCGGCCGTCCGGGTTTTGCGGGACGTTGTCGAGATAGCCGACGGTAATTTCATCCCCGAAGAAGGCTTCGATGCGTCCCTCGAAGTTTCCGGCGGTGGGTTTTGCCTGGGCGAGGAGCGGAAAGGAGGCGCTGAAGACTCCGCTGTGGGTGAGGGTTTCTTCAAGCTCGATGGTTTCGTCCTCGCCGCTGGCGGTGACGATGCGGATGAGGGCTTTGTCCCGCTCGCTGGAAATATCGCGGTCGGGGTCTTCGAGGCGGAGGAAGATTTTTTTACCGACGTGGGCGATCTCGGCGGGTTCCAAATACTCCTGATCGGTGATCTGGAGGGTGGCGGCTGAGAAGAGGGCGGCAGATGCTTTGAGTGAGGTCTGCGAGCCATCCGGTCGAGAGTCATCAGCGTAGCGGGCGGTGAAGGTGTCGCTACCGATGACGCTGAGGACAGCGAGAGGGGCGGTTGATTTGTCGGAGCCATCGTCGAGGACTGCTTCCGGATCGTCATCGACTGGAAGGATGATTCTTCCGAGGCCTCCTCTGGGTAAGGATCCGTCGGCGGGGACAATCGGCGCGCTTTCCAGACCACCGAGGAGGAGAGGGATTTGGCCGACGAAGCGGCCTTCGAAGAGGGCAGGGTTACGGGCTTCCGCGAGCGATTCGTCGGCGGCTGCAAAGGAGCGGGAGAGGACGCATTGTACTTGGATTGTGGGTCCTTGGCTGGTGACGACATCGACTAGAACCGTGCTGCGCGAATCCTTGGCCTGATCAGGGTCGATGACCTCCACGGTGAGCGGGAGCCGGTATTCGACTTTGCTGACGTAGTCGTCGGGGCGGGGCCCATCGATCGGGATGAGTCGGGGCGCTCCTTCCACTGGCGTCTCGCTGTCCACGATTTGGATGCGGGCTTCGGTTGGTTCGTTGAGGAGGACGATCGTTTCACGATAGAAGGCATGGCCGGGGAAGGTGTTCTGGGTGTCCTTGTAGCGTAGGTAGACCTTGTCGCCTTGTTTGACGACGACCTTTCCGTCGGCTGCTTCGGCGGCGGTGTCGATCTCGGCGAGGAAGATCCCGGTTGAGGACCCGGTCTCGGTGGCGGTAAGTTTGAGCGGCGGATCGGCATTGATCTGTAACTCGACTTCGACTTGATCCCGTTCGAGCCCAATATCAAAATCGAAGTCGACCACCTCGGCGACGATCCGTTCACCGGGCTCGATGCGGAGGAGTTCCTTGCGGGATCCTTTTACCGATCCGTCGCCATTGCGGGCAAAGTCATAACTGATCGGGGTGATTTTGCCGTTGTAGTAGGTGGCGGTGAGCGATTGTGTGAGGAGCCGGTTGCGTTGTTCGGCTCCTGCGGTGAGTTCATCAAGGTAGGAAACAGTGACGGTGTCGCCCGGGGCCAGTTCCAGGATCGTGTTGCTGGCGAGTTCCATGACGTCGGCTGCTGGCGGCATATGTTTACTGCCGCCTCCGTTGATCTCGACATTGTTGATCGCGATGGCCTCGCCGCGGTATTCGAGGAATTCGAAATCGAGGTAGCGGAGCTCGCGGGACGGCATCGAGAGCGTCCAGCGGTTTTCTTCTTGTTTGATTTCGGCAGGTGGGGCGGGGGTGAATCTTTGAATATCGGCGGCGGTGCCGGGGTCGAAGTCGGCGGCGCCGAAGGGACGGATTGTGATGGCGGATGACTGTCGGTTTTCGCGGGCCCGGCGAGCTTCAACGGACTTTACCTCGGGGCTGGCGATGGTGAGGATGGTGAGGTCATGCACGCCACGGGGAGCGAAGATGTCGATACTTTGTTCCCCGACGCCGACGGGAAGTTCGAGGTGTCCGTTGAACATGACGGCGGTGTTGCGGCCGGAGACTTCGATTCGGATGGCACCCTCGCGTTCTTGCACGAAGGGGCCGGACCACAAGAGAAAGTAAGCATCTGTCCCTTCTTCGGGCGCTTGCCATGAAAGGGTGTCGACCTTCTTGACTTCGCTGGGTTCGACCTTTTGCACCAGATCGACAATCTCTTTCCAAGAATACTTCTCTCGCAGGTTCTTGGCGGGCGTTTTGTAAACGCGGAGGTGCATCCCGGTCTCCGGGAATTTGAGTGGGGGTGCAGGGTCTGCAGGAGGAAAGGCGGCGAGGTTGAACCAAAATCGTCCGTCGTGGCTGCCGCGAACTTGCATACGGACCGGAGCTTCTTGTTCGGCCTGCGGGGAGCTCAGGATGATCGATTCGGTCGGGCGGAGTTCCTTCATGTCGACCGAGAGCGACTTCGGGGCCGCGCCATCCGGTTCGCTGCGCCAAGCGGTGTCGAGGGAATGGTCGATTGCCATGAGCGGGCTGTGGTCGAGCGCGGAGTCGGAGGCCTTGGCCCCTGCGGGAAGTTCACCGGTGCGGGCCATGCCGAGAAAGACTCCTCCGTGAAGGCTCTCTTCCTCAACCATGAGTTGGACCTCGTCACCACTGGAGGAGGCGAGCTTGATGCTGACCTTGTCCTGGGCGGTGGTGAGGTCGCGGTCGCCGTCCTTGACCTGGAGGTAGATCAAGTTGCCGGGCTTGACCTGATTCTTTGGTCGGGATGCGGAGCGTGATTGCTCTTCTTGATTGCCGGCAATTTCCTTTTTTAGGGTGTCGGTGAAGGACGCGTCGTCTTCGTTGATGATCTCGCTGCTGGCGATTTCAAGCGATCCGTCCGAGGCGATGCGCAGGCGGGTGTTGCTGAGGAATTCGAATTGGAACTGCTTCTTGAACTCCTCGGGGTAGTCCACCGTGATGACGTCGCCACCGGTGACCTGGAGGACGCCATCTCCGGCATTTGCTTCGCCGAGGATGGTCGGGAATTCGGTGAGGAAAATTCCTTTGCCTGCGCCTCCGCTGGTGAGGAAGGATTCCTCGCGATCATTTCCAGGCTCGGTGCGGACGACGACCGGGATACGGGTGTCACCGCGGCTGATGCCGAGGTCGGGGTCTTGCACCACGACCGAGAGGGCCTTGCCGGGGGTGTGCCAGAGCTTTGATTCCTGACCGAGGCGTCCGACGGTGCGGAGCGTTTCGAGTTGGGTGAGAAAGCGTTGTTCGATCCCATAGACTTCGGCGAGGTTGTAGAGTGTTTCGTTGGCAAGCTCGGCATCGGGGGCTTGCTCAAGGATGGTGAGGAAGATCCTGCGGGCTTCTTGGTTGTCGTCCTGACGGATCGCGAGGACTCCCTGGAGGAAGTTGGCGCGGATCGCGATTGCCGGATTGAGGTTCTCCGAGAGGTCGGTGAATATTTCCCCGGCCTGGTCATAGACTCGTTGCGCCATATAGGTTTCACCGATGCCAAAGCGGGCTTCGATGGCTTCGGGTTGATCTTTGTAGATGTTCAGGACGGTCGTGAATTCGGCACGGGCGATATCGAACTGTCTTGCCCTTTGGTAGTTGCGGGCGAGGAGGAGTTGGACGCGGGACTTGTCGCGAATGTCGACCTTTTCGGACTCACCGAATTTGATCATCCACCCGCGGAGGATGTCCTCGGCTCGTGCGTGGTCTTTTGGAGTTCCTTGGGCGATGTGAATCTTCGCTCCGAAGAGGAGGAGTTTGACCGGGAGTTCATGACGGTGTTTGTCGAAGAGTTCCTTGTTCGCGTAGTAAGCCTGCTCGGCAAGTTCGGCTTCCCCAAGGCGGCGGTGGAGGATGATTTGCAAGAGGGGGGCGATGGGGCTGTCGGCAGGAATGTCCGCACTCAGGCTTCCCATTTTTCCGTAGGCCTTGCGGAGGAGGTTGCGGGCTGCTGTCGTTTCGGCATTGCCGACCGAGCGGATTGTGTTGAGGAGGCCGTTGAGAATAGTGGCACCGAGCTCCAGGTCCTCCCGGGCGAGGGCCGCCTGGGCATAGGGATAGATGCGTTTCCAGGATTCGTGGTGCTGGTCGGCTTGTTGAATGAGGTTTTGGGCGTGGAGGAGGCGGTCGATTGACTTGGGTTCGTTGGCGAGGAGTTCCATTCCGGCTTCGGTGCTGACTCGGCCGAGGCGGAGATCGCGGACCATACCAAAAACGCGGTTTTTCTTGTCCGTCGGCCAGTCTTCGGGCTTGGCATTGCGGGCGGTTTCCAACCAAGTGCGGGCCGGCCATTCGCCCATTCCCCAAGGGCGGAAGGGATCCCGGTCGGCGCGGGTGCGGGATTTCTTGAGGAGCGATGCCATCGCGTCGAGATTGTCGGCGAGGAAGAGTAAGTTACCGAGGTCAGCAGCATAGGTTCCGTGGTGGTCGGTGTCGGCGGCGGCGCGGGACTTGAGAAATGTTTGGGCAGCCGCTGGCTCGAGGATTGAGGCGAGGCGACGTGCGCAAGACACGTATTCCGGATCGTTGGGGTTCAGATCCATGTGCGACTTCCACCATGCGGCCGCTTCGGTTTTCATGCCGAGTTCGTTCATGACGTCGCCAATGCGGGTGCAGTGGGCGGAGTTGTTTTTGCTTTGCTTTGCCGATTGCGTGATCCAAGGGATCGCCTTCCTGATGATTTTCTCGTCCTTCGTCTCTACGAGTCGATACCAGGTGTCGTAGTGGGACGGGGCAGCGGGAATGGAGAGGAGGTGTTTTGCCGCGGTGAGCTTAGTGGTCGCGACTTCTTCTTTCTGAGTGTAAGCGGCGGCTTCGAGCCATTGCTCGGCAGCGTTGAGGTCCTTGGGGAATTCTTTGCAGAGATTCTCGTAGTGCCTCGCGGAGCTGGCCTTCGATTTACCGCCGAGGTGGTGGCGGTAGACATACGCCAGGCGTGCCAAGATGAGGTGCCGTTGCTCCTTGTTGAGTTTTTGCTGGAGGAGCTGTTGGCATGCTTGTCCGGATTTCCCCCCGTTTTCGCGGGTGCTCTTCCAGAGCTTTGTCGCGGAATCGTTCTGGTGGGCCTTCTTTGCGGCCTGCCAAGTGCGATTACGTTGTTTGTCCTTTGGCGCACGTTTCCAGACACGGTCCTGGAAACCCTCGAGGTGTGGGAAGGCTTTCGCGCTGGCACTCACGGCGGCGAGATCTTTGCGGAAGGTTTCCTCACCGGTCGCGGATTCATAGAGGAAGCTCGTGATTTCTTCCGACCAGCCATCGGAGCTGGGAGATTTTGCGAGATATTCGAGCGCCATGCGTCTGGCTTTGGCGGTGTCCTTCAGGCCGTCGCGATAGACATCGAGGGCGAGGACGGCACGCATCGGACCTGCTCCGTTGGGGTTCTGGCCGATCAGCTTAAGGAGACCCTGCTCTGCGCGTTTGAGGTTCTCACCACACCAGCGAACGTAGGTCCGGGCCAGGTCGCTGATGACGACATTTTGGAGGAGAATATCTTCCGCGATGGCGAGTGCGCGAGTGGTGTCCTTTGCGGCGGCGGCGGCCTCGGCAGCGCGGGCAAGGGGGGCGTAGCGATCCTCGTGGTGCGGATAGGCGGCGAGGTAGCGGCGGGCTTCGGCCTCGATTTCCGAGGAGGCTTTGGTCGCACTGATCATGGCCTCGACGAGACTCCGGTGGATGTCATCGTGACCGGGAGTGAGCGCTTTTCGGAATGATTGGATGGCATTCTCAAACTGTCCAAGGCTGGACTGAAAGCGTCCTGTTTTGAACCAAAGTTCACGTGTTGCGCTCTCATTGAGCGGAGCGTTACGACGCACAAGAGCTTTGGCGATTTGCAGGCCCTCGGCCCACTGCTCGGACCGCTCGGCGGCATACATTCCTTGAAAGCCCACGCCGGTGAGGAGCGGTTCGGCGGGGAGCTTGGCGACCATCGCGACCGCGAGGGAAGAGGCTTTTTTGTAGGTGGTTCCGTTGTTGCCTTGGATGAACAAGCGCATGGCGTTGACCCCCTGATCGGTTGTGCCGCCGTTTTGCCAGATTACAAGACGTTCGGCAGCGGCGAGGTTGCCACGACCGGTGTGTTCATAGGCGGTGGCGATTCGGTCGCGGACTTTGTTGGTCAGGGAATGTTTCGGAAAAATTTCGAGGAATTGCCGTCCGGTCACGATGACGTCTTCGTGGCGGGCGGTGACGGCGTAGCCGGCGATGAACCTCAGCATCATGGCGGCTCGTTCCGGATTTTCGGTCTGGGCGCGCGCGAACTTTCCGGTGGTCCGGATGAGTCCGAAGACTTGTTCGTTTTTCCAATAGAGATCGGTGAGTTCGCTCATTAGCTTTGCTCCGGTGGGTGAGGACTCGGCAGTCTCTTTGAGCTTGGCCTCCAGGTCAGCGGCCTGGTCGGCCTGGACCGGGACAATGAGTGCGAAAACTAGAACGAGGGCGAGATGGGGAATGAGTGTTTTCAAAATCCTGCTTTTTTGAGCGCTTCGACGATTTTATTGGCCTCCGAGGCGATCTCGCTTTCGGGATAGTCGTTGATGAGTTGTTCAAACTTGCGGCGGGCCTCCGGCTTGCGTTTGAGTTTGTAGAGACAGCGACCGTAGTTGAAGAGGATGACGTCGAGGAAGTTCGCGTCGGGGTGGTCTGAAAGGACGTTCTCGAAGACATCGACGGCCCGGGCGTAGTCTTCTTTCTTGTAATAAAAGGCAGCCATTTTGGCGACTGAGTCTCCGACCCGGCCT
>Ga0308008_1000679_pt1 | contig 13069 bp, 9 predicted proteins | sample Neamet125_FD_203140 | JGI IMG/M metagenome (GOLD analysis project Ga0308008, IMG submission 203140) | Marine microbial communities from water near the shore, Antarctic Ocean - #125 | ecosystem: Environmental > Aquatic > Marine > Unclassified | place: Southern Ocean | collected 2014-07-24
CGGTGGTCGCCGTATCATAAAGATTTAAACAGAGAAACTAGAGAAATGAGCTTTAGACAAAGAAGAGAGAATATAGCCAATGAAGCTCTCAGTAAAAATAATGCTCTGATGTCAGGTGTTCCTACAGCTCCTTCAGGTACTGGTCTTGCACTACAAATTGGTAGTTCTGGATTACAGACTTATACAGCTTTTAAAAAGGAGCTATAGATGACAACACCAGACAAGCTATTTAAGCTTGATGACATAGAGACTAAAACAGTAGCTCCTAATACTAATTTTCAAGTGCTTGCAGAAGCAGCAGATCAGTCTATAGCTAATCGTAGTACAAACAAGGGACTTGCTGCTTTTGGAGATGCTTTCTCAGGTTTTGTTAAATTTCAACAAGAAGAACAAAATATAGATGATATTAAATTAGCTAAGGATGCTGTTATAAAAGGCGATGTAATGCCTGATGTGGGTCGTGCAGGTCAAGAAGCTTATAAGGATCTGGTAAATTATAATACTTATTCAAAGGCTATGTCTCAGGTAAGAATTTGGGCATTGGGAGATGCTGTTCAAAAAGACATTCTTGATAACCCTGATTTTGTGTCAGCAGATAGAACAAGTGTATTTAAATCTCAACTAGACGTATTTAAAGCAGAGCTATTTAATAGTATTGGGTCTGACATTAATTCTGATATTTATAAAAACGCTACTAGAGAATTTCATAAAATAGAAGAAGATTTTTATTATAAAGTTTATGAACAAGAAGAAACTGAACGTGCTATTGAAGGTATCCAAAGCGTACACAACAATCTTAAAAATATTACAGAAATGTCAGAGCGTACTGGCTTGCCTCTTATAGATGCTTTAACTGAGACAAATTTAATTGATAACAATGTAAACAATCTTGTTGTAACAGGTTCAATTAAAGAGCGTAAGGAAGCTGAACTTATAGTTATGCAAGCTGTTCTTAGCCATCCTGAAGTATTAGCAGATAGTGATATTTTACCTAAACTTCTGGCAAGACAGTTTGGACCTAATAAGAATTACAACTACCAAGCTCTTCTAAGCCCTCTAGCTAAAGGTAAGGATGCTGAAGAGTTTCAGAAGATGCATAAAACATATATAGCTGAATCTAAGGCTCTACATAAAGATGTAGCAGATAAACAAACAGCAGCAGACTTAGAAAATAAAAATCAAATCTTATCGAGTGTCCAAGAAAACTGGATAGGTGCAGGTAAAACTTCTGCTGAAGGAGTATCTGCTGTGATGTTTGCTTCTGGACATTTTTCAGAAACTGAGTCTAATAAAAAACAAAAGGCTATCCAAGTATGGATGGATAACAACAGTAAGTTTCAACGTGGAAGTAAGCCATACAATGAAGCCTTAGCTATGGTTCTAGGACAAGAGATCACTACACCTACTCAAATAGATGAGTTAGTTTTAGAAGCTCAACTTAATCCAAACGTATCAAAACAGTTAAAAGCTTATCTAACAGAAGAAGGTAAACAAAAAGTAGCTTTTATTGCACAATATAATTCTAGTATTGTGGATCTTTCTAAGAATGTACTTAGTCTTTCTAAATTAAAACTAAAGAATATAGATATACTTGCATTTTCTGGAAGAGAACCTACAACAAGAGAATTGATGGCAGCTTTAGATGGTTCAGGTTTAGATCCTAAGCAAGTAGAGCTTATTGTAGAACAAGTACAAGACCTTCACAATGGTATGAGAACACAAGCTGAACGAATGGGTATTGCTGATTCTATAGCAGACAAAGCTGATGGTTCTGTACCTCAAGAGAATTTAACAAAGTTTCAAAATATGATGGAACAAAATATAAAGAAACTAGTTGCTGATATTGATGCAGGACTTGAAGAACGAGAAGGTCCACCTGCTGAAACAGGAGTAGACTTAGGGGCATTTTCTAAAACTAAAGCAGAATTTCCTAAGATAGTTAATCTCCCTAACAATATCTTTGATAGATCATCTAAAGATTTTGGTAAAGAAAGTAGTGATGATCAGAGCCAGCCTCTAAATGCTTCTTTTGATCATGATTCTAATATAACTTTTAAAGCAGCCATAATAGATGCACTTATTCATAAGGCTTCTGAAGGTCATGAGGCTATCATTACTAAAGAAGTTGAAAATTCATTATTTGAAACTTATGCTAAAGATACATCTTCTGTTGTAGAAGCTTTTATTTCTTCTACTAGTGCATTAATAAAAAAGGCAGCGTTGCCAGAAACGACAGATGAGCAAGAACTAGATATTGGTGAAAAAAAGATGGGAAAAGGAGATGCTGCAGAGACTAAAGAACAACCTAAAGAAGATATACTTGGTAATGCTAGTCAACTTTCTCCAACAAATCGAGAGAAAATGATGGCATCTAATCCACAAGCTAGAGTAGCTCCTGTGTCTCTTAAGACTATGCATGATAATAAGATGGGACTTTTAGGTCAACTAGGTACATTCCTTCTAAGAGGAGTTAATGCTGTAGTAAGTGGAGTTACTACACAAGGCTCAGAAGCTGAAGGTGTTCCTCCTAAAACAGCTCCAACTCCAGCTAAAGATTCAGAAGAAGATTTTACAATAGAAAAATATAGAGAGGATGTAAATAAAACAGATCCTGAAGATCCTAGATTTACACAAGAAAAATATAGAGAGACCTTAAAACCTCTAACAAGTTTAAAAGCTCTAAGTGAATCAACTCCCAGTAATTTAGCTAAACAAAAAGGTAAAAAAGAGTTTGGAGGAATGGCAGGTGAAATTGCAAAAGAAGTTGTAAATTACACAGACAAACCTCAAGAAAAATATAAACTAGCACCAGAGCGTATAAAAACTATTTTAGATTTAAGTGGAGCTGATCAACTAAAACTAGGAGAAAAAGGAGTAGAATCTGTAGACAATATAGACCGTAAAGTACTTTCTTTTTCTAAAGATTTATTTGATGATTCTAATTTAAAAGATCTTTGGGTAGCATATGATAAGAACAAAGACCAATATTCGAAAAAACAAATAAATGACATTGTTAGAATGGATGGAAAAGCTAAGGGTGCTCATACTGCTGGAAGTGCTGTAGATATTTCAGCATCTTGGAAGTTTTCTGATAAATCAAATGATTATAAAACAAAACGTAATCCAGCTAATAGAAAAGTTCTTAATAGGCTTAGAGATAGTCTAACAAATAAAGGATGGACAGTAATAAAAAAAGATGGTAAAGAGATTGTAGAAGTACAAAGGGACGGTGCTGGAAAAAATCAATACTGGATGAAGTTTTCTAAAGGAAAAGAAATTAGATATATCGAAGTAGTGAGTGAACCAAGACATATTCATTTGCATACAGGTGAAGGATTTGCAGGAGGGTGGAAGTAGTATGACAGAATTTAATTTTGATCCAGATCAGAGAAATAGTATCTTTTCAGAGAATCAGAAATCTCGTAGAGACTATGAAGAGTCTGAAGACTATGCTAAGGATCAGCAAACAGAAGCTTTTAGAGAGAAAATGGCTCCGATAGCTACCAAAGAAACGGCTAAGGTTGCCAATGATGATGACTCTGGTATTGTCGGAAGTACTCTTAACTTTGCTAAACATGCAGCTATAGGTGTAGCCAAAGGTGTAGAGGAAATGGGTCAAACTTTTAGAATGCTTGATGATAATGCTTTTAATTTACCTGAACCTAAAACTACAGCCGAAGGTTTAGCTCAAGGTTTTGGTCAGTATCTTCCTGCATTCATACCAGCAGCAGGAGCAATAGGAACTGGAGTAAGACTTGCAGGACTTGTAGGTAAAACTAAAAAAGCTAAGATGGGAGTAGATTTTCTAATAGGCTCTGCTGCAGGTGCAGTAGCTGATGTTGCTGCTTTTGATCGTTATGATCCTAATGCAGCTAATTTCTTACTAGTATCTGGTGCTATAGCTCAAGATTCAGCAGCAGGGGCAGCAGTTAAGACTCTCTTAGCACAAGATGATTCTGATACTGCAGCAGTAGCTAACGCTAAAAAAGTAGCTGATGGTCTTATAATTGGCTCTCTTTTAACTGGATTGTTCAAAGGAGCAGGTTATGCTATTAAGAAAGTTAAAGGTGAAATTGTAGAGTTAGATGGTATTCCTATTAAAGAAGTAGAAGAAGCAGTTAAAAAAGAAGCCACAATTTACACAGATGGTATCCTTAAATCTAAAGGTATGGACTTAGGTGATGGTGGTCCAACTTATAATATATCTTCTGAAGGATTTAAAAAGTTTGGACAAGATCTCCCTAGCATAGAAGGTGCTATTAAAGATACAGCAGAAAGAAATAGAGATGATTATGTAAGACCTTGGGATAATCTATCACCAGAGAAACAAAAAGAAGCTGGAGAGATCGTAAGTAAATGGTCTGTAAGTGGTGAAGTAGGACCAGTAGATCTTAAGAAGATTGAGTCTATGAACTTCCTTAAGATTAAAACCTCTGAAGATCTCCGTAATGTTCTCCAGTTTATGAGTGAACAGATGGATATCAAAAGACTTCTAAAAGGACGTATTAAGACTGAAGACTTTGATACTGCTTCTGGTGCTGCTAAGATGCTAGATATTCCTGAAAAGGAAATGGCTCGTATCATTCAAGAACAAGCAGGTAATGTACGAGGAGCTATCAAATATGTAGGTGCTTCAAGAGCTTTATCTGCAGCTTACTTAAAAAAGGCTGAGGATTCTTTTGAATTATTTGTAGCTAATGGTAACTCAAGTCACTATGAAGCAGGACTTTCCCACACTAAAATAGTTTATGACATGCTTGCTAGTGGAGGAGAACTCTCTAAGGCTTCCTCAGATCTCCTTAGAAGCCATAAAAAACTCATAGGAGAGGTAGAAGCTTTAAGTAATATTAAGAGAGGATTAAGGCATACAGTCCTTTACAATGACCCTGAGCTTTCTATTAAACAGTCTGGATGGTTTGTTAGTAATAAGAATGTAGATAAGATAAAAATTGTAGCTAAGTTTGGTAATGATGCTAAAAGAACTACATCTATTCCTAAGATAAAAGGTGAGTCTAAAGCTGACTTTAAGAAAAGAGCTACCTCAGAAGCTAGGCGTTCAGAGTTAGGTGCTATAGATAAGGCTACTAGAAGACAAGCTGTTTCTAGAGCTAACGCTATGAACAAGAGTTTTAAAGCTAGAGGCAGAGATGCCATGTTAGAGATCTATGTTAATGGTCTTCTATCAAGTGCTAAGACATTTGAAGTTAACTTACTAGGTAATTCTACAGCTATTATTACAAGTGTTATTGATAGAGCTTATGCAGGTATTGTTAAAAAAGGAGGAGTAGTTACAGGACAAGAAGCAGCAGAATTGACTAAATCTTATTGGAAGTCTATATCTTCTTTAGATGACCTTTGGAGTCTCATGAAGCAGTCTTGGAGTCTTGAGCCAACTAAATTTATAAAACAAGATTTTATTAGACCACATGATAGAACACTGTCAGCCGAAGGATTAAGAGTAGGTGGAAATCTAGGACACATAATTAATACATTTGGTAGTATAGTAAACTTTCCTGGACGATTACTTCTTTCTGCTGATGAAGTATTTAAAACTATTAACTATCGTGCAGAGACTAGTGCTCTCTCTTATCGGAAAGCTTTAAGTGAACTAGGTGTAGAAGGTTCTAGTGTTCAAGATAAGGTAGCCATTAAGAATAGGTTTAATGAAATATTTAAAAACGTAGAAGAGCACGATGATATTGTAGAAGCTGCCCAAGGTTTTATGGCTAAGAATACTTTTACTAATCAGCTCCAGAGTCATGTAGTTAAAGGAGTTGGTGGTGCTAAAGATAAGGTAGTTCCAGGATTAGGGTTAAGACTTAAAGGAATTTTAGATTCAGATCCAACAGGATTCTCAAGGGTATTCCTCCCATTCTTTCAAACTCCAGCTAACCTTTTAAACTTTGCTTGGGAACGTACTCCTATTCTCAGTAAGTTAAACAGAGGACTACAAGCAGATTTAGCTAAAGATGCTCCTCAAGGTGTAAGAGAACTAGCAGAAGCTAAGGTAGCTACCTCACGAATGTTGTGGGCTTCTACTTTAGGATTAGCTATGAGTGGTAATTTTACAGGTGGACCTCCTACTGACAACAACTTAAGGAAAACACTTGAAGCAGACATGAATGGTGCTCATTGGTATAGTTTTCAACTTAATGGTAAATGGCATAAATATGATAGATATGATCCTATAGGTGTTATTATGGGAGCTTCAGCTAATCTTGCTATACTAGCTAAAGCCTCAGTAAACCTTGCAGGACTTCAAAAAGAAGAAGATGAATCAGGAGCTATTCGTGAAGAGTATATGGACCTAATAGAAGCTTCTACTGTAGGTATGGTTAAGCTTATGACTGAAAGACATTACTTACAGAGCTTTGGAGAGATGCTCAGTGTCTTTGCAGGAGAAGGAAGTACTTTAGGTAAGATGCAAAAAACAGGAGAAAAATATTCATCAGTCTTTAATCCTATTCAAGCTTTATCTACAGGATTTTACTCTAGTTTTAGACGTAATGTAACACAAGGATTAGAGCCAGAGAAGCTAGATAGAATGCAAAGGACTGAATTAGATAACTTTGATGATGTAGTTACAGAATTAAGTACTATATTTGAAGAAGGTCTACGAAGAGTAACTCCTGGATATGGTTCAAAAAGAGCTGTTAAGAACTTAGCAGGGGAATCTGTATTATATCCTGGAGTTAACTATGAACTCGATAGACAACCTTTTCAAGTTCTTAAGAATTTAGGTACTATGGTATTTGTGCCAGGGCCAGGTTTAAATCAATCTCAAAGTCCTCTTATTAATACTTTAGCTAGGCTACAGTCTTCTTCTCCACAGCCCTCAGATGTAAATAGGATTAATGGTATCCTTCTCACAGATGAAGAGAAGGGGTTTTTAATTGATGAATGGACAGATAGAAATAAACTTTTAAATTCTCTTGTAAAAACTAAAAACTTTCTTAATTTACCAGAAGGACTACAAAGAGATCTTTTAGAAAACCATATATCTAGTAATAAAAGGAAGGCTTCTCAGTTAACTATGGCTAAATTTGAGAGAATACTTAAAGGAGCTTATGATCTTAAGCGTAATGATTTAATGCGGAAGACAGAGGATACTCCTAAAGGATTTAATTTTGGTAACTTACAAGGACAAGGATAAATATGTCATATAGATCTAAAGATATATACACCGCAGATGGAACTACACAGGTATTCTCTGTAACCTTTCCGTTTATAAGTAGAACTCATGTTAGTGTCACAGTTAATGGTGTTGCTGCTACGTTTTCCTTTAATAACGATAGTCAGATTGTTATAGCAAGCCCTACTGTAGTTGATACTAATAAGATTGTTATTAAAAGATTGTCTAGTGATAGTACTAGACTTGTAGATTACGTTGATGGGTCTAATCTTACTGAAGCTGACTTAGATTTAGACTCTAAGCAAGCCTTTTTCTTAGCTCAAGAAGCTCTTGATGAGCGTGATAGTCACCTAGCATTAGACCTCACAGGGGCTGACAGTTGGGATGCACTATCTAAAAAGATTACAGACTTAACATCTCCTACTGTAGCTACTGATGCTTCTAATAAGTCTTATGTAGATGCTCAGATAGACACAAGTACTACTAATGCTGACAATGCTGCTACTTCAGCTACAGCTTCTGCTGCTAGTGCTACGGCTGCTGCTACAACACAGACTAATGTAACTAATATTACTGGTTCTATAGCTTGGCATTATGTATTTGATTCTACTACAACTATGGCTGATCCTACTGCTGGTAAAGTAAGATTAAATCATGGTACATTAGCTTCAGTTACAAATATAGCCTTTGATGCTCTTACTAATGATAGTAATGATATATCAGATCTTATAGCTAGTATAGATGATGGAACAAATAATTCACATGAAGGCTTTGTAACCATTAGAAAGAATGGAGCACCAGCTACTTTTGCTGTTTATGCAGTTTCTGGTAGTGTTACAGATAATACTGGGTGGTTACAAGTTCCAGTAACTCATGTTGCTTCAGGTGGATCTTTAAGTAATACTGATGTGTTATACATTGGTATGACTAGAAGTGGTAATTTAGGGGCTACAGGAGCTACAGGTGCTACAGGATCAACAGGTTCTACTGGACCTCAAGGACCAGCAGCTACTCTTAGTATGGGATCTACTTCTGTAAGTACTGTTGGTGTTGGGGGATCTGCTACTGCTTCAGCTACAAATTCTGGATCTACTAGTGCTGCTACTTTTAATTTTGTTTTTGGAGTACCAACAGGAGCTACAGGTGCAACTGGAGCTACTGGATCACAAGGATCTACAGGTAACACTGGACCAGCAGGACCACAAGGATCAACTGGAGCTACAGGGGCAACAGGGGCAACTGGATCAACAGGGGCAACTGGAGCAGCAGGAGATGCAACTTTAGCAGACATAATCGCATTAGGATAATTAAATCACATTGGAGAATAATTAATGGCTAATACATTTCAGAGAGTACAGTTTGATCTTACAACCTCTCTAGCAACAGCCTACACTTGTCCATCTGCAACAACCGCTATTGTTATCGGATTTCGATTAACGAATATTGATGGCAGTGCATCGGTTAATGTAGAAGCCAAGATAGGAGCAACAGGAACAACTAAATATTATGTAGCACCTAATACACCAATTCCAGCAGGATCAAGTTTAGGTTGCATGGAAGGTGGAGAAAAGCTAGTACTAGAAGCTAGTGAAATTATAGAACTTAAAGCTTCTGCTACTGGAGATGCTTCAGCACAACTAAGTATATTGGAGATTAGCTAATGGGATACACTGGAAAGAAACCTGCCACATCTGCACAGATTGATAGCTCTGCTGACATTGTCGATGGTGTTATCCAGAGCCAAGATATACAAACATTAGATGCAGCTAAACTTACTGGCACAGTAATTGATGCACGGATTTCAGCTTTAACAGCTAGTAAGCTTACAGGCACAATAGATAACGCTAGAATTTCGTTAGATGCAGCAGAAATACCTAGTTTAGATGCAGCAAAAATAGCTACAGGTACAATAGCAGATGCTAGAATATCAGCATCTTCCGTTACTCAACATGTTGCAGCTACGTTATTAGATTCTCCAGTAATTACAGGAACTTTATCAGTAGCGGATAGTGGTACAGTAACACATACAATTGCTAACTGGTCAGAAGAACTGTCTTATACAATTACACCAACTAACTGCACAGCAGGGTCAGTAAATGCTTCTGGTCAATATGTTATAACTCATACAAGTGGTAACCCTTCTTATACAATAAAAGCAACTACTGATTCTCTTGGACTAGCTGACTCAGCTTTAGTTACTAAAAATATTACAATGACATTATCAGCACCTACGTTAAGTAGTCCTGCTAATGTTGGTACATCTGTAAATGTTACCTATACAATTACTTCCACTACGGGTGACGATGACAAGCTTATATTAAATATAGGTTCATCTAATTTTACCTACCAGAGTGTTTCTGTTGGTACTGCCTCAAAGGTAGGCAACACGGTTGAGTGTGTCGGGTTTACAACTAATAACCCTGCCGTAGTTATCCAGTATACAGCAGAAGCAACTTATTCAGTAACAGCTACGTCTGTTAAAATTGATGGTTCTTTTGGTACTTCGGCTGCTAGTAGTGCAGATAGTATTACGATTGAGAATTTTATTGGAACTATAGAATATTTAGTTGTCGCTGGGGCTGGTGGCGGTGGGGCGGCTTATGGCGGTGGAGGTGCTGCTGGAGGCTATCGAACAAATTATGGTAGCACAATGATTACGTTAACATCGGGTAATACTTATACAGCTACAGTTGGACTAGGTGGCGCAGGAGCTAATGGTGGTGCTGCTACTTCAGGAAATAACTCAGTATTAAGTGGAACTGGCATCACCACGATTACTGCAACTGCTGGAGGTAAAGGTGGTGGATTTAATGGAGGAAATTTAGCTGGAGCATCTGGAGGTTCTGGAGGTGGAGGATTTCGTGGTTTAGCAGGATACGCTGGTAATACTGGCGGTAATGGAGGCTCACCGTCAATCCCTGAAGGACATGCGGGCGGTACTGCTTATAACGGTGGAAGTTGGGCTTGTGGTGGCGGTGGTGGGGCTGGAGCAGTAGGATCGAATTACGCAAGTAGTAACACTGGTGGTGCAGGTGGTGTTGGTAAATCAAATAGTATTACTGCAAGTGCGATTTATTACGCTGGTGGGGGCGGTGGGGGAGTAGAACATAATGGATATGGGGGTGTAGGAGGTAATGGTGGTGGTGGAAATGGAGGTCAATATTCGGGTGCAGCTAAGATAGGAGTCAGTGGTACAGACGGACTGGGAGGTGGAGGTGGAGGATCGGCAGAATCATATCCTCCCTATGGTCTTGGTAGGGGTGGAGATGGTGGAAATGGGGTAGTGATTATTCGTATTCTTACAGCTGACTATACTGGCACAACATCTGGTAGTCCAACTATTAGCACTTCTGGCTCTGATACGATTATTAAATTTACAGGTAACGGTACATACACAGCTTAGGAGATAATTAATGGGTAGCTTTGTTCAAGTAGATACAAACAATATTGTTATAAGGGGTGTTGTTGTAGCAGATGAAATTGCTGTAGATGAAAGTTCTGGTATTGCATATCTGCGTACTATTTACGATAGCACTTTTACATGGAGACAGACATATAAAGACGGAACACGAAAAAATTATGCAGGAATAGGCTTTACATATAATGCGGATAAAGATGCTTTTATACCAATACAACCTTACGCTTCTTGGGTATTAGATGATAACACATGTAAATGGGTATCGCCTGTTGCATTACCTGATGACGATAAAATATATACATGGGACGAAGAAAACACCGAATGGAAGGAGATAGAATAGATGGGATACATAGGAACAGACATAAATTATGGGAACATCGCTTCCCAAACTGGTACAGGAGATGGTGCTGATACAACTCCTATAGCAGCACTTACTTATTCCGTCCCTTCGTCCTCTAGTATTATCGTGACGTTGGATGGTGTAACACAAGTACCAACTACGGATTATACAGTGATAGGAACGACTCTAACCTTTACTACAGCACCAGCTAACTTAGTTAAGATACTTGTAGTCTTCTTAGGTAGAAGCCTTGATATTGGTACTCCTGGGAATGGAACAGTAGGACTTAATCAGTTAAGTGCAACTGGTACGCCCTCAGCAAGTTTAGCATTAAAAGGCGATAATAGTTGGGGTCAAGCAGGTGGTCCTTCGCTTGGATCTAATGCTATTATTAGGACTAACGCAAAAACAATTTCAGAGAATATATCATTTGCAGGTACAGAAAATGGCTCAACTGTAGGCCCAGTATCTATAACTGGGTCATATACTGTAACTGTAACAAGTGGTTCAACTTGGACAATAATTTAGGAGATTTATAATGGCATCAAAGATTAAGGTTGACCAGCTAGAAACGGTTGATGGCACTGGCAATATCACGGTCAATCAGCCATTATCAGGATCAGGTGCAGGGTTGACAAGTTTACCAGCAGGGAATTTAACAGGAGTAATTCCTGCTGCAAATTTAGGTACAGGAACAGCTAGTGCTTCTACATTTCTTAATGGTAGTGGTGCTTATTCGGCAGCTGGTGGGGGTGCTTGGACATTGATTGAAAGTACAAATGTTACTACCGCACAAGCTAGTATTACCATTTCGGGAATAGACGCAACATATGCTACTTATGCGATTATAGGTGAAGAGTTAATCCCAGTTACAGATCATGTTCATGCTTATATAAGATTTGGTGATGCTAGTGGAATCGACTCAGCATCTACTGATTATTCGTGGGCAGCAGAAAGGGGACTGCATACGGACGGTACAACTTCGGGAGTAACTGCACCAATATATGAAAAAGATTACACAATAGGACAAATACAGTTAACTGTAAGTACAGGAAATTGTGGTAACGGAGATGAGGGAAGTGAAGGCGAAGGATTTTCTTTTACTGGACAATTGCGTGGTATGCGAGGAACTCTTATGAACCCTATGATTGCTGGAGAATGTCATTATCAGAATAATCAACACATTAGCATGAGTAGTAGATTTGTAGGAATAAGACATCATCACACTATGGCAGCGGATCGGGTAAACTTCTTATTTTCAAGCGGTGATATTGCATCAGGAAGACTTACAGTTTGGGGAATTAAACATACTTAATAAACAGGAGAAACAATAAATGCCACAACTGGATTTTGACGGAGCAAACTCAAAGGTCTCCGCTGACAAGATACAAGGCCAGAGCGGAACTACCGTCACAGTCCCTACTGGACATAAGATTGCAGGGACGGATGCTAACTCCATAACGATTAACGGAGTCAATGCGGTAGCTGTAGCTCCATCAACTTCTGGAAATGTTTTAACGAGTACAGGTTCAGCGTGGGCTAGTAGTGCTGCTGCTGGTGGAGCTTGGGCAGTAAAAAGTAGTGGAACAGCAACTGATGTAACAAGTTTTACCGTCACAGGATTAAGTAAAACTACAAAGTTTTTTATTTCTAGCCTTGTTTACGGCAGCACTTATAAAAGTCTTTCTGCACAACTTAGTAGTGATAACGGTACTACTTGGTTGACAGGAGCTAACGATTATAGGGGAACAAGAATTTACTGGCATGGAAGTACTGATGGAAGTGGTACTCACTCATCAGATGAATTTAGAATTATTCCTAATGGGACAGGAGCTTATGCAGGTTATTCATCATGTGCAGAAATTATATTATATGACCCAGCGGATAGTGCTAACAGAACTCAACTTTGCGTCAATGCTTCTCAGTCAATGAATAATGCTAATGTACAAGCGTTACATTTGATATCAATGCACTATGAAACAATATCAGCACATAACGCTATTAAATTTTATCCTGATGGTGGAAATATGACATTTAATTACACAGTAATAGAACTTAATTAAAGGAGAAAAATAAATGGCAGTAGTAATTAATGGAAACGGAACGGTCACTGGAATAGCCGTTGGTGGTCTGCCAGATGGAATAGTGGATAACGGCACTATGGCAGATGATGCTATAG